>Ga0065711_1007111_pt1 | contig 16030 bp, 9 predicted proteins | sample Hoacrofraction12_FD_59098 | JGI IMG/M metagenome (GOLD analysis project Ga0065711, IMG submission 59098) | Hoatzin crop microbial communities from Cojedes, Venezuela - Epithelial fraction 12 v2 (version 2) | ecosystem: Host-associated > Birds > Digestive system > Esophagus > Crop | place...
TAGATTTCATCCCGTGCCTACCTTCAGCTCCCCTGAAGGGACACATTCTCCCATATAAATATTTAATTACCGATTCGGGTATTGTGAAACAAAACCATAAAAAGCAGCAAGCGTTAAAACGCTCAGGGAAGGCACCTCTCCCCCTCCATCCCCAGGCTCGGCTTTGCTCCGGACTCCGCTCCTCGCCCCGTGTTATGGCTGCCAGTGGCACCCGGTCCCTTCCGTGAGGCAAGGAGCCTTCTTCTGTGGCTCTTCTCTGCTGCTCCTTCCTTCTCACTCTTCCTCCGCTGCTGTGTGGATCCTCAGTGGGCTGCAGTCCTTCTGGGAATATCTGCTCTGCCATGGAGCACCCACTTCTCCTCTGACCTTGGTGTTTGCACTGCTGTTTCTCACTCTTTTTCCACGTCCCCTCTGCCTGTCAGGTGTTTTTTGCCCTTTCTTAAATATGTTTTCACAGAGGGACCACCAGCTTTGCTGATGGGCTCAGCNGTGTCCCGNGGAGTGGAGCCAGCTGGAAGTGGCCATGTCCAGCACTGGCCAGTCCTTGGTCTCTTCTGATGGAGACCATGCCAGCAGTCCTCCTGGTGCCAGCAGCTTGCCACCTACCCCCAGTACAGATGTCCATGTAATCAGGGGCAGAATGATCTAGAAGCGGTGGCCACCTCATCGTAGCATCCCCTTGGGAAAGTGTGTTGGCTCAAAGCAATGTTACCCCCGTGGCCATCTGCTCCCCTGTCCCTCTTCCCTGATCCCCAAATCTCAAAGGGATGACATGAATCCAGCTGTCCTTCAGCTCCTTTTCACCATCATTAGAGGGGAACCCCTGCGGCGTCTGCTTCTCTGGATGCCACGCAGTCTGTAATTCTCTATTTTTGTTAGTGTTGTTGCCAGCATAAGGTACTGTTAACACGTTGCCCTGTAGAAAGTGAAAAGAGGCTGAAAATCAGATAGTGCCAGAGCTGCTTTGGAACGGTGAAGTTTATGCTTTGATGATTCGAGCCCTGCCCCTCATGGCAAATCGTGTTTCCCACACCAGTGTGCATTCTGTGGCAACCCAGCCTTTGCATACGTGCTAAATCAATACGTATTGCTTATTAATTTTTTTCAGAGAGGACACAGAAATTGAGGCAGTTTTTAAAACTTTTCCTTTTTAAAACTTTTCCAACTTGTCCCCCGTGGAATAATCCATGGGGGACAGCTCCTGTGAACCTGTGGGGAAGACGACTGTCACATTGCATCATTGCAGGTGCTCCTGTAAGCTACTGCTCTTCCTGAGTTCCAAGGCTCGCTTTTTCTAGCAAAAAAAGCATTTTCTATATTGAACATTGAAGTCATCTTCACACAGTCCTTAGGGGAAAGGAAGTGAAGGTAGACATGGGTTTGCTTCTCTGGGTCAGCATCAGACTGCATCTGTTCCGATTCGTGTGTCGTAGTTCAGAGAGAGTTCACGATCGATGCTCGGTGGATGGTGCTCGTGCGTTGGGACCGGCTGCTTGGTGCCTGTCGAAGCCTGTCTTTCCCTCCTTCTCTCCCTCAAACCTGCAACACTCAGTTCTGCCACACACAGCACCTAGTGTTTTAAAAACTAACGTGCTAGAATCTTCCACGCCTGATCTGCTTGACAGCAGAGAGATTTAACTGAGCAGGGATTTAACAGCAACAGCAATTGCCCGGAGCAGCTGCCATTCCTCCTCACCTCAAAGAGCTCCCAGTTTCAACATGGCCTCTACTGTCACTCCAATATTACTGAAAGTTACTGGAGACCGCCTCAGACTCAGGAAGCATTTCCTAGGGAAAGAGATGCTCATTTTTTCCCCTTGCTGCCCCTGAATGAAGCAGTAAGCAATCACCTATGTGCTCCTCGCGTTCTTCCTCTCGTTAGGTTTCAGAAAGCAGTCGGGGCATTCTCGTGGAAATAAACCCACTGGTAGCACCCTGGAGCTTTCCGTCGCACGCCTCTCAGACCTGCAGCTCTGCAGTCGTGTGTAATACAGCGCATATCTGTAATATCCAGTTACGTCTGCTCTGGGCTTCCGTGGGCGAGCGGTGTGACACGGACACTTCTTTCATTGCTCCTGCTTCTGATGTCAAATCTGTTGCTGGGTGGATTATCTTGCCTTTATTAAAGTTGTCCCAGGACCAGTGGGACCCGGACATTGTAGAAGCAGAACATGCTACAGTTGTCAGACTCTCCCCAGCCTCCTGCATTTTCACATCTTCAGGAAGAAACTCAGATGGCTGAGCCCACCTTGCCTGTGCATTTTTGCTGTCACAGTGTTGAGAGACATCCTGTTCTTTGAAAGACGCTAGTTCTGTGCACGTATGAATATTATCTGAATGGATATGTCTGAAAAAATATCAGGAACTGTAGAGTAAGCAGCTATCTTTTTTTTCTTTCTTTTTTTTTTTTTGAAATCTTGCTGTTTGATTTGTAGCAACCATGTAACAAAATAATTAAGTAGCAAATGCCTTTTTTAAGTTCAGGTTTGTCCGTGCTCAGCCACTTTAAAGGTGCAAGTTTAAGTAATTGTAGTGCATGTAGACGAGGCTGGAAAGGAAGTCTGAAATGATGATTGAATGTGTTTAGAAGTTATTAACAGTTCTCCTTTTCCCTATGAAGTCAGAGTATATGGAATAGTGTTGATAGTGGTTTGGGATGGCTAAGAACCCAGATGGTTTGCATTTGCTTTTTCCTCAGCATAGACAGGATTATTATGTGACTCTTGTATATTTGAAAAGAAAATGTGAATGGGAGGAAAGCTGGCATCCGTTCTAGGAATGACAATTCAATTGAGTAGTCCTAGCCACAAACGCAGTAGGATTTTTCTTCTTTGGTAAGATAATTCACCAGTTTGTTATTGTTTCAGTGACTTAGATGGAAGCTTTTATCCCACAAATCCTTACACGATCCATAAACTTTTGATACTCTAAGGTATAGGGTATTTAACTTTGATAAAGTCGTACTCAAATGCATACACCAATGTAAGTGCCTTTTAAACTTGAGTTTTCTGTATCAGCTCATTATTTCACAACTTCAGCAATAATGAATAGGTTTAATCTCTAGTCACCTCTTCAGTTATTTCTGCCAAGATGTCCTGGTAGTTTCAAAAAATATCCTTCCCTTTCTTCGTTTTCCCCTACTGAAGTAAATTGTTCAACGACGACATGTTTCTGAACAACGTGGTGTCCTAGTGAAGAACGAATGAGTCACCTCTGAGTTTTATAGGTAGGAGGTTATTAACCTGTGAGACATTGTGTTAAGTCCATTTTCATCTTTGGGAAGAGGACAAATAAACATCCAGGGAAGCTGAAGAGGTGAAGCTTTGCTTTGACTCTAAACCACGTCCTGTCCTTTGATTAATATTGCTGCTGCTCTTATTCTTGGTCTAAGGGTTAGTATCTTTTTATTCACAATTCAGAAGAAAGTCAGTAGTGTAAAGTTGACATTACACATTCAAATCCAAAATTTTAGTTTCTTCTAGGCAGTCATTTATAGTGTAAGAATAGAAGTTTTAGAGAAAATTGAATAAGAAATGCATGAAACATACAGAGACAAATGCTTCTGAGAAGATTCCTGCCATTAGTTCAGCTTGCATTCCAGTTTAGCATCCAGTTCATGTCACTGAAAGCTTCTGGTTTTAAATAGGTAAAGAAATAGTATACCCAGCAATGTGCATGGCAAGTACAAGAGGTACTGGTCACCTGTAAGTTCACAAGTCTAAGCCTACTGATCAGACATTAATAGGAAAAAAAAAAGGGTATGTCCAATTACGAGGTCTCATTGCTTTGTGCAGGAAGGGGCTTCTGGTGGGGTTTCTACACCGGTGGTGACTGATAGGCTGAATGTGGGCCATAGGGCAGGCAGGGTTTCTTTTTGTCCTTTCTAGTTTTCCAGGCTTGAAAGCTGCTTTTAAGAGTAGGTTTTTCTCAAACTGTATCCCTCCACCCCCTCAAAATTCTTTTTCAAAATCTCTTTATTGTCACGAATTAGACTGCTAAGATTATTTTTATGTGATTTTTTTATGGTTTCTAATTTTGCTTTCTGGTGCTAATGGCTCTTGTGCAGGCATCTGCTCATTGAATTCCCAGCAAAGCAGGAAGCTGAAGCGAGGGCTGTGTTACTCCCCTGCCTGTTGAATTGTGATTCTCAGCAGTGTATAGCCAGGGACTTGCCATCACTGCTCTACTAGCTAGAGCAAACCTCAATGCAGCAAACATCTGGGTAGCCAGGAAGGCGTTAGAGTGGTCTCTGGGTGTGTTCAGAAAAACAGCATGACACTGTTGAAACTTTCATGAGTAATTTTTACAAGCCCTAGAAACTTAAACGAAACTAATAACCCCCAAAGCATGAATTCTGCATTAATTAAAGTTAAATTTCCCCAAAACACTTCCTGGTTCCTGCTGGGGTAGGCTGAATAGACGTTCATGTCCTGGTATTGAGAAATATCAGATAGTGCTAACCGTAGTCTCGTCCTTAAAATGGATGTCTTCCATAGACACTTCAGTTTTTGAAAAATTTTTGATGTCTTCCATATGTTTACTAAATCTTGCTCAGCTTATGAGGCATGGCAGCATCACAAATCTTTGCCACCAGATGTTAGTAATAAAGAGAGCATAGAACTGTAGTAAGGTTGCCATCAACTGAACTATTTCTTAATCTGAATGTTCTTGAAATTTCAACAAAGTTCCATTGTGAATATGGGAAGCAGCCATTGTTACATTTGCAAGTTTACATCAGTGAAATTATAAATAATTGTAAATAAGTACAATATATGAATAAGTATGTAAATAATTAACATTTATGCCAAAGTGCAATCGCTGTTCAGCAGCACTTTTTTTGAAAAAGGAAGAGATTCACACATATTGCTATTGAAGAGGTGATACTACTGTTCTCTAGTAGTGATATTCTTTTTTTCCCTTTCTTCTAATTCAGCTTTTGAAGAGTGATCAGTACTGACCCTATATGAAGGCTAAATGATGTGTCTAATTCTCATTTTAAATGAGGTGGAGAGCAGTTATCGGTATCGCACCAGACACATGGAATCCAAGAAAATCCTTTGTTTTCCATGAGATGTTAAGCATAGATCCCTTTAATGGAGAACCAAGGTCAATAGTTTGCATGTGAACAACTTTCTGCTTTCTAAATCAAGTCTTCTCAGCTAGACCAATTATTACTTTATTTATTTAGATTTATTTCAATTATCAAGTAGATGCTTTTCAAAGTGCCTTTATAAACCACTCTGTTGCCAAGATAAAATACTGGAGCCTTTCCCGAAAGAACTAGATGAAAGGAGAATAAACTCCTCGGAGCTCCACATCTCCTGGCCGTAGCACTTCTGTCTGAGTGACCAGCTTAGTTGCACCTCCCGCAAAGCCTTCAGGAGAATGAATTATGAAAGAGCTGTGGCAGCAGCAGCTAGCTCTCTTAAACTAAGCAGACGCTGGAAGATGGTAACCTGGACACTGGTAACACCGCTAGCAGCACAGCATCTGTCATCCCGGATAAAATCAGGTTTGGAACTGCGTGCGTCGGAGGCTTGACGGCTGGTCGTACCGCGGCTAGAAAGTTCAAAGCGAGGGTGGGCTGTGTCTGAGGCGTCTGCAGTCACGCTGCTTGGGCAGCGCTGGAGGCATACTCCAAAGGTCTAGCTTGGCAGGCAGTAATGCAGGGTCTCAAACACACGGAGAACTGCAACACCACGGTTATGTTTGGATTTTATCTTTGCAAACTTACTGCTGGCTCTGTCTCAAACTGAAGCTGGAGCAGAGTCAGAGCTGCATTGTCACAGAGCTGGGTAATGTCACCTCGTCTCTTCTGAGCTTCTCATGCATAGCTCCACAATTTCTCAGCTTCAAGTTGTTTCAGCGGCTCACAAAACTGCTGAAATTATTTGTCAGGAGTTAAGAACCCCAAATTTGTACAACAGAAATGAAGGAAAGAATACCACATCAACATTCATTAGTCTGAATTGGTGATTTCTGGTGATGCCCTCTGTGGATTTTTACTGAACTGCGTCTCATGCTGGATGAATAACAGCTTGAAAGGTCACCTGAAGAGAAGAAGTGGCTGATTGGTCTCTATGGTAGCCTGAAAGGTGAAAAAAAATCACTTTACACATTGTGTCTTCTGTACACGAAGAAACATCACAGATGCCATTCTACTCTAAGTGGAAATTTAAGTCAGGAAGATTGAAGGTGTTTCAGGTTTCTGCTTCAGCCAAAAGAATCTGGCTGGACATGGCATGTAGCAGCGACCAAGTATTTCTTTTGGAAATATATGCCCGGCTTTATATGACAGCTCCCTTACTGGGATACTATGTATTTCAGATTAGTACTATGACTCAGTACGTTTATATTTCAGTGGTTAAAACAGGGGTAAATCAGAGTGTTTTATTTCATGGATGACAAAGCCGGTCTGGTCATCAAAATGAACTTTGAATTATGCCAGCAATTTATAATTCATCTGAGGGTATGGAGTTACCTGGGAGAAGTTACAGGATTACAGTGAAATCGAATTATCAGGAAAACCAGTGCATTTCATTGCGCAAATAACAATTCATGGGATAATAACATGCTTCTCATCTTTGCTGCCTTGCTGTATGAGAAAGGTTTAATATTTTTGCTGCCTTGCTGTACGAAAAGTTGTTTGTTCCCCCCCCTACTTGCACTATTTCCTTTCAGAACAGCTATGGCACTTCTGTTCTTAAATTGGTGTGTACTGGAATTTGAGCGTTACTTGTTTTTGCGGACAAAAGCTGCTTAGTATCCAATTTCTTATGCTGCCTTAACATTCATTCTTCAGTTGTTCCATTTCAGTTTGGCTCTCTGATTCCTGTAACACTGAAAATGAAAGGTTATGCAAAATCTTGTTTCCAGTGACTTTTTGCCTGTTCCGTTTTTGGCCTGTGACTGTGTAGCTTTGGAGGATTTATCTTACACTTTCTAATTATTGCAGTGACTGTTAAAGCACTGTGTTATTTTTTTTTTGGATGATAAAGTAGTCAATCAGAAGCGCATCGCTGACTCCCAATTCTTCACGTGAACAGGACTGAACTGATAAAAATTGTAGAACACTTGCAGCTTCTGTTACTCCCAGGCATCTGGATTTTGTGAGTCGGTCAAAAGAAGCTGTAAGAATGTGTATGTTTAGATTTCTTTATATATGCTGCTGTGTGTTTAAACATTGACACTTCACATGTTCAGCTTTTGCTCTGTAGCCATGAGAACTGGAAACCATCTTCCCTTACAGGGGAAGGAAAGCTGTGATGGCTGGAATGGTCATGTGAATCCAGTATCTAGAGCTTTATGACCAGCATCACGAGAGCTGATAAAATCACAGGAGCTGACAAAAGAGCACTGCTTCAACAGTAGGAGAGGAATAAGATCAAGGATATGGAAGGGACTGCAGATGGTTGTCATGATCTAACAGGTTTTCCAGACATGAATGATTTCTTGGGTAGGTAGCAGATTCCTCAATGACATTATGAGGACTTCTGCAAGGCCACTTGTTTACTGCCCCATCATGTAATGACATTCTTTCTGTCATTTTGTCATTTTTCCACTTCTTTCCAACATGAACACTACATCGTACTTTGGTTTATGGCTTGTTCAACATATTTTGATGCTTCTGATCCAATAGCTGTCTTCACAGAATGTTCGGGGTTGGAAGGGACCTCTGTGGGTCATCTAGTCCAACCCCCCTGCTGAAGCAGGGTCACCTACAGCAGGCAGTCTTCCACATTTCTTTTAGGAGCTCATCATACGCAGAAGATACTGACAGCAGGCTGTTAGCCTCAATGATATTTCCTTATTGGGAGAACATCTGTTTGGTTTGTGGTGATAAGAGCAGGATATATTTTTGTCAAGTGCTTAAACCACGATTCAGGCTGTTTTATAGACCAGTAACTTAGATACTTTTATGTCTAAAAGGAAAATTGCATGCTACCATAGGCTTTTCACACATAAATCTTAATGTAACCTGTCATTTCTGTGCTTTAATATGACAGGCATGTTATCAAAATGACACTCATGAGATCAAATTCTCCTCGCATCTTGCAGAATATAAACTGTGAATTTTGGTCCAATGTCTTTCTGTAGTCAGATGGGACTGTATTTTTTTCCCATCTTCCCTTTTTCTGCCTCTGTGGCTTCAGAAAATCAACTGTGAGCGGTCTGACCCGGCTGTCCTAGATAAGCCTAGGATTTTTTAAAAATCTGCACTGAAATTAGCTCAGAGTTACTTCATGGTGTATTTCCATTACTGCAGTCATCACTGACAGAATGGCACTCAGGTAAGCAGTGATTAATGGCATTTCATTAGGGACAGAATTTTTTAGCTGTCAGAAGAAATTATCTGATGCTTTTAAGCATCCTGTATTCTGACTATATTCTTGTTTAATAGAAAACCTGATTGTATCAAAAGCAAATGACTTGTTGCCTTAAAAAACAAACACTGACTCTTCCTAACTATGGTGCACACAGTATTTAGTTCAAAAAAGTCTTTCTTGAATCAAATTTTCTAATAACAGTGGTAGAAAGGGAAGTTGCACCAGTACTCTTCGAGTATTGAGGATATGCTTTGGTCCAGTGCTGTGCTAAATCTATTCTGTGCCAAAATCTTCAGCATTTAGGGTTGGTTTCTTTCAGTCTGCCCTCAAGAATTCTGCTTCTAAGTCTTCTTGCCCTTCACTTGGAAAGGGAGATAAACATACATCTACAAAGCACCTCAGCTTTACAGACTTGGAGAATGATTTGGAGAAACTATCGACTCCAGAGAGCTGAGGGAGTCTGATGAATTATCTTGGCCAGTAACCTGGAAGCCTGAAGTGAGGCAAGTGAATGAGCATGTAGCACCCCTGTTCCCTTCTACAGGCCCATTTTTCTCTGAAGATTCTATTATTTACGCCTTTAGTCCATTGTTTGTGCCTCTTTTCCATTATTTATTAGAACTGAGAGGACAGAGCATGTCTGAAGTTTATGCAGATACCACTGGCATACTAGAGCACTTAAAACTGGTGCATGTATTCTTTGTGTATTGCAATATTTGGTGGCAAGGGGAAAAGAAACGGTATCAGGGAATATATAAAAAGTAGGCATAATGCATTCATGTTTATCTGTAGTACGCTTTATTAAATTCTCATGATGTAGGAACCATTAGCACTATCTCTAGTTTTATTTCACATTCACCACAGAAATTGATGGGAAAAAAGCATGTAGGTGTTCAAGTGATGGAAAACTGGCAGGAGTGGAAAACTGGAAAAATGAAGTTTATGCTTGCTGAGTCACTGATGATGATTTTAAATAGGTTTAGTGTTTTTCATGAGGTCTTTTCCTGTAGAAGGGAAAAATACAGCATGCTGTTTAGTTGCCTATAAATATTTACTTTGCTATTATACAAAACTAACAATTCATCTTTTTAGAGAAACATGTCTTTCACAATCCAGCATTCTTTTCTTGAGCAGTCACTGAAAGCAAAACTGGATACAGCGGTCCCTTTTTAAATCTGTGGTAGGAAATTATCGATGCAAAGATTGAGGTTTCTTCTTGTTTTCGGAGTTGACAAGAAAGAACATGTTGGAGGTTCTCCTTTAGTGTGAACGTTTGCCTGAAGTGGCTAGTATCCACAATGCCAATAGACTCTGGAAAAAATTTCTCCCAGAAACAGAGGAACATATGCAGCTCACTGTTTTCATTGGCACACATTTAATGTTTCTCTTAGGTTAACTCTGAGGCATCTGTGCGACAGTGGTGGTAACTCTGCTCTCGGTTATACACTTATGCTTGGGATGAGTAAGATCTCATGCACTTCCAAAATATTCAATATCACCTCCTCCTCACAAAAGTAGTAAAAGAAGTTGATGACAAATACTATTTCTATGTGTTTTGTCAATTCTTTGAGAATATAATTTTCTTGTTTATTGATAAAGGTAGTTTTTTACTCCTAAGACAAACTCTTTGTGGAGTCATGGGTCAACATTTACCTTGTATTACACTGGGTAGAGTTGGGCACTTTTGCCTGGGATTTGCAAGAAGTGGATCTTGACTGGGAGTCGTTCCTTTAGGAAAATGAGCTGGATCTTACGTTTGTTTGTCTTAAAAAGACTAAAAGTCAGCTCCTGAGCGCCCTAATCACTGGGCTGTGTAGTGATGGTCCTGCTCTCTATTATCTGGCCCAGCAGAACTGTTTTCTTTTTTACAGAACATCGTGACTTCAAGGGATAACATGCTCTGGTGGCTCTGATACTCTGCTGAGTTGTAGATCTAATTTTCAACTGCTTCAGGCTGAAGAGGGAATTGAATTCAACAGCCGCATTTCCTGTGGGAGCACTGTGACCGTTGCACTTTTAGAAAGGGCAATTTTATGCCGTTTTTCTCTTTTTTAAAAACTTTTTTTGGCTGTACTTTCAAAAGTTGTTATGGCAGCAGTGTTTTGGGAGATCTATATTCATAACAGAGCTGTGTTATTCCTCTGTTACCTGCACTTAGCACTCCCAAGAGGACCTAATACAGGCTGTGCTAACCAAGATTACGGAATTCAGGGAAGCCTGCCATGAGTAGCTGCTAAGTTGCTATATTCCAGCATGACCAGAAGCAAAACTTCAGGCAGACTTTGAAGATTTTAATGTGAATATGTAGGCAAGTGTGGACTGCAGGAAGTTACATAGTCAAGCAGGGATTGTCAAACTGTCACTTGGATTTAGGTTCCTAAAAGTCACCAAAATCCTTCTCTTTATTTGTGGCTGGATATTTGAGGTGTTACGTGCGGGTAAGGGCAGTAACCTAGCTGAGATATCCCAGAATCTTGGATTGCAGCGTTTGCAACTTCTGAATAAGTTGTTGATTACGAAAAACACTTCTGACAACAAATTTCCTCTCTCCAAAGTTCTTTGTATTTCTCTCGTTGTGGGAAACGGTGATGATCGGATCACAGACCTTGTCAACTTGCCCAGGCTGTACCTCTTCAATAGACAGAGCTACCACACTTACTATTCTCACCCTGCGATGGCTGTTTCAGGTGTTCACATAACTCCACCGTCTTTAAGTTGACCATCAACTTCCATTGTGCTTGCTAGATAAGGCCAGCAGGAGGGTGGTGGTGAGACTGAATCGCTGGAATAGGAAGAAGGTTGTCAAGTGAGGTACTGCTAGCACCTCACACCACCCTGGTACCGTATGCCTTTTCAATGTTACCTGGTCTCTGAACAGTGGAAGGAGCAAACAATGTCATGTGGGACACTGAATTGGACAGGTCTCAACGAGGTCAGATAACATGTGATGCTTAGCAGTATCAGAAAAGGTACATGAAACCGCACAAAGGCAGTTTTCTTAACTTCTGCTGTCTGTGCAGTGTCTGTGGTGTCTAGCAACCAGGCGTATCAGAAATAGATGATCATTCTAATATTATCAGCAGGGAGCAGTTCCTTACAAATAATCTTGTGACCATGCTGGAACAAGAGACATTGCAGAATGATGGAAAATGATGCTGTAAATCCCACTTATGCCTGCAGTCTTCTCGGTCAAGGCAGTACAATGGGCAGTGAGGTTGGGGGAGTGTGCGTATAAATATTATGCAGCAATTCCTTAAACAGTTCCATTTGCGCCAGTCAGTCTGGTAACCTGTTCTTCACAGAAAGGCACTTCCAGCAGAGCCAGCCAAGGGGATAACCCAGAGAGAGTGGCATTTACAAGACTAATAACATATATATATTGTAGACCCCAGTCTCTTGCGGTTCTTTGGGGAGAGGCTGTCAGGGTAATGGATGCATTTACGCTCTTGTGTCCTGTCACGACCAGCTCCAATGTGATTGATCTTCCTGACAGAAAGGATAAACTATTATTTATCCTTTGGGAAGATACTGTCTGGAATTAGTAATCCTGTCATCCAATTTCCCCGTATCATAGAGAAAATCGTAATTATTTTTACTTATTTTTGAATAAAGATGTATTAACTTCATAACAACAGTTTCAATCTTGCTATTAAATACTCATTTGGAATTTTGAGTTTGTTTCTGTTTAAAAAGTATGACCTTTTTCCAGTATACAAGATATCATCTTAATGTAGTTATGTTTTGAAAGAACTATATTAAATACATGTTTAGGCTTTTGCAAAGGTTTGAATTTTTGTACTTTGTGCAGCTCAATTGAATTCAGAAAACAATTTTTCTCTTTTCCTCTGTATTCCATTTATAGAACAGAAAATATTAGTTGCAAACTCTACAGAATACTGTGATAAGTTATAATTTTGTTGAGTACTGAAAAAATGAGGCAGCATTATTGTGCATAATAAGTGGAATGGTCCTTATCACTTCTATTGTCACTTAAAACAAATATTATAATAGTTGCTTGATTCCTTAATAAAAGAAAGATAAAAACATGGAGCTCTTGCATAATTAGTAATGGATTATTTTTAATTATAAAATAAGCTGTATTTAGCCTTATTGCTAAAATTTATTGTGTATTTTACATTTTTTCAAATGAAATGGCTATCCAAGTTAGTTCGTCAGAAATGTTTAGAAATTGCTATGAAGCTGCAAGTCTGTGGATATTGACTGAACTAAACTAAATTACATGGATTACACTGGGCTGTCCACCAAAAAGAAAGTTTAGTACAATTTTTCATTAAGATTCTAAAAGCCATTTATAGTGTGTATTCAAATCACATAGCTGTTCAGTGTAATGGGGAGGACTGCTGTTGAAAACAATGGAGTTACTAATTGACACCAGGATGATAAAACTGTGCTCTTTTGTTTTTCAGGTCTTAGGAACAGATGAGGATAATATGGGGGATGGTTGCTCTCAGAAACTGGCTTCTGCAAAGTTCCTTCGACTTTTGCTGCTAATACTGATTCCGTGCATCTGTGCCCTTATCCTTTTGTTGGTGATCCTTCTGACCTTTGTAGGTGAGTGCTAATGGAGTAAACTGACTCATTTTTAATGAAGGAGACTAAAATCGAGAGCGCATTCTCAAGCGCTAATGTAATTGTGGACATTAAAGACGTATCTTAGCACATGTACCTAACAAACCAATCTACCTAGTGACTTCATGATGTTTGTTGCAGAGCAATAAATATGCTATTTAGATTTATATATTTAAAATGTATTTAAGGTACCAAAGAGGAAACCTTTTCTGAGTTTCTCAAAGTAGAATGCTGAGGAGTGCACTACCTTGAGCATGTACTCTGTAGATGGTTTTCAGCAGCAATTTTCCAAGTACAAAAAGATATTTGTGTTAGAACTTTAGATTGCTGTCAGTGGAATGGAATATTTATCCTTTTATGTCACACATTGATGTGCAAATCTGATTTTTATTTTCAAGTGAAGGTTAATTTATAAGCAAATCTTTCTGAACAGCCTACAAAATATTACTGTTTCACTAAGGAAAAAATGTTAATTTCTTCTAAATATGAAATATGTATCAAGGCAGAACCCCAAGTATGTTTTGTGGAAACTTGCTCCAGGTATATTAGATTTCATAATGGCTTAGTCTGGTAACTAACTCTGGCTGTTACAGAATTCCCTTTTGTTATCTTTAGAGAAGCTGACATATCATTATATTGCTTCAACTACAACATGAGAAAGACAATAATGCCACATTAAAGCATTACTTTTTCAGGAAAAAAAAAGTAAAAAAATTCATCTGTTCTGCTTTCAGTGCTCAGAGTTTCTAGGATTTTTGCTTCTTTTCTTCTGTTAATGAGAATATTTTCTAGTTGAGTTTCCTTAAGTACTTTAGAAGGACATCTGGAACAAGTGGGGTAATGTGTGAAATATATAGATATAAACCTATTTTCCTATTTTAAACCCCAACATCAATACACATAATACAAACAGCAAGCACAGGAGGAAATTAAACACAGCTCAATAGCACCTTCAGCACTGTCAAAATCAAGACAACTTAAATCTGTTTTCTCAATTCAATCTGTAAAGGATTTGCAACAAGAAGTTGTAGGCCTGTTCTTTCCATTTAGCTGAAGTTAGGGAAGTAAAAAAAACCCCACAAAGCTGGTGAATGTTATGATTGACAAGTAAGTCTTGAGATGTGTCTTTAAACTAAGAACAGTCTGAAGTGGATTAAGATCAAGCAAGTCTGGCAATTAGGAAATATGATGCTATTCAATTTACTTTCCTTATGTTTAGCATTCCATTTGTATCCTTCACATCCTCTGTCCTAGATTTTCATTCTTTGGTGAGAAAGCAGATAAAAAAGCAGGTGTATTTACGTCAGCTCTACTCAATCTCCTCCTCTGAGGCATGTATCGACATAACACTCATTAAAACGTGTGAAATCCTCTGGGGAGATAGGACCTGTTCCGATCCCACTTCTGTAGCAAAAATCCAGGCTATCTCCTCTTAAGTCAATGTAATTACCGTAGGGGGAAGAATAAGCCTTGGTGCTATTAATCCAGTCTAAAACTGGCAAAGTTCCCTTCAGCATCTTTTGAATTAGCATGATTATAATGTAGTATTCTTCTCTCTCAGCAGCTTTCATTTTATGCACGTTCATAGCACAGAAACAAATACATCTGATGCCTGGAATTAAATGAACAAATTGGAGAGATGTAAGATCAGCTTCAGCTTGTGCTGGAATCTGTAGTCTATGTCCCCTTTTGCTTACACTGAAAAAAAATCCTTAAGTAATGAATAGTATGCCAATATTACAAAGGTGAAAATGAGCATGTTTGTAAGAATGGAAAACCTCTGGGAATTTCAGTTTTTTCCTTGCAGAGAAGAAGTGTTCTAAACCACTTGAAATATTGATTTTTAAACCGTCCTCCACAGCTGGTGAGCATTATATGAAATTAAAAATTTTTTTGATTGTACCACAATTGCTTACCATGGCAGTTGTTTATCTGGGAAAATAAAATGCTTTACACTTACAGTTCCATAAAGGAAAATCAATTATATTTATTTTATAGTGATAAATACATGCCATGGTAGATGTCTCATTCCTTCACATCAGTATCCTCAGCTCATGTGGTCTGCTACCACCTCCTGTTAACAGCCATCCACAACTAATGCTTGTCTACTGTTTTCTGTAGAAATCAGAACAAGTCTTGTGGCACACGTAAAGAATGGTTTAATGTAAGTCAGACTTTTACAGTCCAGGTGTAGTTTTTGGGCGTTTGATCACAGTGCAGGACCACATCAAAGAAGCCTGCCTTTCAGGCATACAGCGTACTCTCTATGTGCAATGTTAGGCATTCATGCATTTTTCAAAATAGTATTTTAAAAATCTGTTAGTCTGTCAACATTGGTGGGAATAAGGATTACAATTAAAGTCTCTAAGATGCACTGTTGACTTTGGATATGCAAATAATAGAGGTTTTAGTTCTCTCACCGTCCTTAGACTATCAGCATACAGTGTTTATATTTTGGCTCCAACATGTATTTTGAGATTAATTTTGGTTCTCAGTGAGAATTATTACACGTTATGTGTGATGGGTTGTATTTATCATTTTCATCTTACTCTCCTTAAAAAAAACAAAAAAATCACTCTATTAGCTGCATTTTTATTATCCCTATGTGAACCAACCTGGGCAGTTCTCAAATCATTCTGTTGTTTGGGAAATCTGTAGCAAGATTCCTTCCACTGGAGAGAAGCTGTCAATGTTCTTGCATGGCACTGGTTAAACGATGATCGTTACTATTATATTACCTGTGAGACCTGTATTCTCCTTTCCCTTCCCCTCCTGAGAACATAGAAGGAGCTGTGTCTCCTTCACAAAATAAACGTCAAAAAAAGTATATTGTAGTAAAACTGCTAAACTTACCTTTGTGGCTGTTGGATCCTCTGTGTTCGTAAGGTAACATGCATACGTCAGGAGTCCTTTATCAATTTGGGAACCCAAATATACTGACTCATAAGGAACTTCTTGCCACACAGAGGAAGTTAAAGTTGCAAGGACTTGTAGCTGTACTCTAGAGTAAAAGGATCTTGATCCCTGAATCATATGGAGCTGCTGGTTGTTCTCCAAGGGATATCGAGCCTCAAGGCATATGACATGTCCTCAAAATCTAAAGTGACTAGCAG
>Ga0065711_1007604_pt1 | contig 16030 bp, 5 predicted proteins | sample Hoacrofraction12_FD_59098 | JGI IMG/M metagenome (GOLD analysis project Ga0065711, IMG submission 59098) | Hoatzin crop microbial communities from Cojedes, Venezuela - Epithelial fraction 12 v2 (version 2) | ecosystem: Host-associated > Birds > Digestive system > Esophagus > Crop | place...
CGTGGGTGCGCTCCCGCCGGCGGAGGCGCGGAGGGGCCCGGCCGCGGCGGCGGACATCTTGGGCAGGGGGGTGGTGATGAGGGGACGTCTCGGGGTTGGGGGCTGCGCGGCGGCGGCGGAATGGGGTGAGCGGGCAGCGGCGCGGGCGCTATGTGGGTCAGGGCCCCGCTCTGCCCCTCGGCTCCCCCTCCTGTCACCTGCGCCAGGCTGCGCACGGAAAGCCGCCCCCGCCCCCCGGGTGACAAGTGCGAAGGGCCGCGGGGGGGGAAGCCGCGATCAAAATACCACAGCAGGTGGGGGATACTCTGCGGGGCTGAGCCCGGACCCGCCCCGCCGAGGCCGCGGGGGGTGCTCTGGGCCGTGCCCCGCCGGGTCCCGGCAGCCCGGCTTCCCCAGGGGTTGTTAAACCGCCGCTGTTAATCGCGTGAGGTGATCTGATGCTGAGGGAGGCAGCTGCGGTGCTGGTGGGCGGCTGGGCCCCCGCTCCTCGGCTCCCCCCGCGCCGGGAGCCGGGGGTGGTGTACGCGGCCGAACAGCCTGCGGGTTTAGCCCGGGTGAAAGGGTTAAACCGCGCCTTAGGACGAGGGAGCCGAAGGCGGGACGTGTACCTTCATTTAAAAACCCCTAAGGGGTCCTGCCCATGGAAGAGGGCGTTCCGCGGGGGCAGGAGGAAGGCCGGAACGCAGAGCTGCGAGCCCGAGATGCTGCGCTTTGCGGTAACTGGGCGCGGGGAGGGGGGTCCCCCAGGGAGGCACAGAGCCGAGGAGAACTTGCCATGACCCCGCCTAAAAATGTAAAATCTCTCCTTTGCTTCGAGGGTTGCGATCAATCCATACCTCAGCATCACAGGATCAACAGCGAGGATTTTTATCAAGTAAAATTCAAATTTCATAACGCCTAAGGCAGCCTCAAAGACCATCTGGGGAAGAAAGGTTTCATTACGTGCATTATCTGAATGTGTTTGTTTTCCAATGATGGAAAATGTTCTCAGAAAAAAACCTACGCGGCGGCCAGTCCCTTAGGAGACAGTTGGAAGGAGCCTGTTTAGCAGGGGGCTGGGTGGGTTCTGTACTGCAGGTTTTTATGAATTTATTCCTGAGCCAGGCAAAGTGGCAGGGGTTCATGGACTAACGTGTCGTTGTTCTGTGAAGCTGTAATCAGAAACTAGTCCTACTCTTGAAATGTAACTTAAAAAATTACTTAGAATAGCAAGGGGGTAGATAGAATGAGTTGAAACTCAATACAGTACTCTCAAAGCTGGCCCTTTAAGATGTTACTGCGAGTCGGGTATCCTAATTTATGCAAATTTTATCCTAGCATTTCCTTTTAATTACTTATTATGCAAATGTTAATAAACTTCCTCCTGATTCTATACATTTGCAACACAAGATTTCATAACACTATTTGATTCTATTCTGAGCAAGTTTGCATAAAAACAAAGGCCACCCTCCTTCTGTAGCAAAACCAGGCACATACAACAATATGGCCCTTCTTAGTCTTGGGCGTAACAAAAACGCTAGTCTTCAGAATATTCTTACGATTTGATGCCTCTTCTGCCTCAGATAAATGCTGCTCGGATGTGGAAGGTGGACAGGCTCAACTCCAAATGTAATGAATAAAATATGTTTTCTCCATTAAATAAAAATGAAGAGGACGTGCATTATTTACTGTTACAGTAGAACCAACCTATGACATGTTTTCATTATTCTTTGTCAGCTATGGGACTTACTTTAGTGGAGAAAAGTACTGTGTGATATACCATAAGGAGCAAGGGAGCAAGGGTACTAAGACTACATGTATTAAACACCGCCCCCCGCTATCAGTAGATTTTCTAATCCCAGTGTATAGTTTTTATTAGCCATGTAAAATACGTTTGGGACCCTAAGTTAGGGGGAAAAAAAAAAAGAAAATTTCCCCAGGACTAAAATTCACAGGAATCTGAATTAGCAGGTATTGGAAAAGAAGCAGAGTGCAGTAAGGAGGGCTAGGAACCAGAGGGCTTGTGTTCAGCTCCCAGCCTCGACATTGACTTGCCACATTACCTGGAGCAAGTCAGATATCTTCCCGTGTTTCAGTCTGTGGCCTGTCAGCAACAATAACGTTGCAAGTTGTTTGAACTCTAGAGAAAAAAGTGGTGAACTGCCAATTCTGTTAAAGAAATATTCTTTGTGGTTCTGCGCAAGGTTTAACAACGTGTGCAACAGCAGCAAACTCAATAGTTGCAGTTGCTGCCTACTAGAACATCTGACTATATGAAAGAGAACATTCTTATAATGCTTATTGGGGCAAAACCAAAGAAACACCTACAATAAATCAGGTATAAATTACTGCAGTTATTCAGCTATTTTATTATGAACTGGTTAAAAGATTTTGATTGATGAAGCACCCCTAATATATATAAATAATTTTAATTCCTTTCTCTAAAATTTTACATGCATCTTTTGCAATAGGGGGAGCAATTCAGAACTTGTCATTTTCTTGAGGTACAGTCAGCTCCAGTTGCCTGCATATTTTTGAAAAAAGAGTAATTTTGGTAGATATGGTTTACTGACTCTTCAAATAAGAATTAGAAATTGCTCTGTCTGACCCACAATTTTTCAGAGAATAGCAGGCTAAAGAAATCGCTTGTAAAATCCAAAATACCAGTAGTAGTATGATGGGAATCAAAGGCTTAATGCTTTTGTAGCATATAGTAAAAAAAAAAAAGGTAAGGGCTGAAGTACATAATTGAATAGCGTCGTATTTTTCCAAGAAGACATCCTCAGATCCTATGCATTAAAGTTATGTTTTGTATTAGTTTTAATACTTAATTAATTGCTTTTTGGAAGGAATGCAAAGAATTATTTACATTTCCATGTGTAATCCATCATTGTTTAGAGAAGACACAGCAGAATAATTCACCTAACAGCGCTGGGTTCTCTAAAGCAAGCATGGTAGAAAAGGCTAAATTTACAGGCATCTGAGATGGGTCCAGTTTGATCTTTCTGAGCTTCACGATACCTTACACTGAAACAGAGGAGAGATAAACAGCCCAATGTCTCAGATCTTGTAAGTGAGCAAGGTTGCATCAATTATCATTAAAACTCAGGACCTCTAAGTAGTAACCAGGCTACAGCAGGAAGCAGAAAGGTCATTTTTAGTAGCAAGTGGCCCATTTCACCCCGAATCAGAAGCAAAGGCACAACCCATTGCAATGCCAGCAGTATTGCAGAATCAGTGGGCTGAATTTTAGAATGGGAGATGGGTGAAGACCTGGAGTTTTTGTGATCAATAAAGATTAGAAACGAGCTGCAGAGCAAAGGGACTACTCAAATGGCACAAAGTTTGCTTCAGCCCTCCAGGCTGCTGCCATGCTGGAAGAAGTGCCACGGGATGCAGGCTGAGCGGGGCAGCCACGATGAGCCTGAGACCATCAGACACAGAGTGCTGAGATCGTAATTGCAGCAGGGTATTCTGGTAAGAGCAAGAACTTGGCTAAAAGTAACTTGGCTGAAATCAAGCCCAACTATTCAGGCTGTGGTGTAATATGGACATGCATGAGAAGCAGTGTGAGGAAGTGGTGTGAAAGGCCACCCTCACAGCAGACAAAACCATTACTAACCTTGGTACTGAATGACTCTCCAGTCTCATCTTTTCTGCAGAAGTAATTTCATAGTTCATGTTTTAGTGCTTGCACCACTATTTGGTTTTAACTTTCCCCCTTTGATGTTCTCCTTTTACGTCCCAGAAGTACTGAAACACCCTCTAAGGGTTTGTACATTGTGGAGTTTACCCTTCTGGACAGTGCAAATTCAATTTGGTTGGAACCATAGCATAAAGAATCTTACTGTTCAGTTATTATGAACTGAAGCACTTCAATAAAATCAATGCCTGCATGCAGTATTTTCTCAGTTCCGCAAGGCAGCCTGCTTACATACAGTAATTGGACTTATGACAGGTAATTAAATGGCTCGTATGGCCTTTAGGATGCTTGATTACATGCAAAGCACCACACTAATACATAGTAAATGAGGTGACTAAGCACATTGTGTTTCTGTTGATTGGTGATATACTAAAACTCTTACACTTCATTGGAGGCACCAAAGGAAATAAAACCAAGACAAACGACTATGAGCAGTGGTGACATAAAAAGGGAGCACAGAAAGAATCGGAGAATGTACTTAGAAACTGGGTTGCCTTGGTTATTTTAAGTCAATCATGCTTACAGACTGTTAAGTCTTGACTGCTTCAGTATGCCATTAAATAAGGAACTTGTTCTCTGTGATCACGAAATCGATAAGATAGGCAGAACTATTCAGCCATGGATAAGGAGCTCTTCACAGAACTTACATATAATTAGAAAGTGAACTGATATTCCAGGAGATACTAAACGCATACGTGAACACATGACATATTTTAAAGAATTCATATTAAGTTATCAGAGGCCTAACCACAGTCCATGCTATTATTACATTGACTTGTAAACACACCCTCGGCGTGTGCAGTTGCTCACCCATAATTATGGGACTAAACTGGGATGTGATAAGAAATCTAAAATGTGTCAACAGTCTTAGGGGTACTTGTCAAAATAGGGATTGTTTTACAAAGCAGTTTGGTAATATTTTTAAAATAGTGGGATACAAAAATGCCTGAATTCCTTTCCTGCATGTTTTTGTAGACAGCAGCCTCATCACTGGGAGAGGGAGAGAAGCAGAGGAAGAGGCAGAATGCGAACAGAAGAGTCTGCTTTGTGGTGCCAACAGCATAAAGCAAGACAAAGGAAAAACCTTAGGCTACATGGAAGAGGCGAAACATGAACCTGCTCTTTCCTCTTCTACACAAAAATCCTTTTTCCTTACAAAAAAGAACCCTTTAAAAACAGAGGGTATGCCAAAGAGAGAACTCCACAGAGAAGATAATTTAGGTAGCACACTCTTACACACAGCAACAGAGGACTAATTTGTAGCATATAAGTGGCTTCAGCACACACATTGAGCTATAGACAGAAATATTTTATGATGAGTATACTGGAGCCAGCCAAGACTTCAACTTATTAGTGGAAGTGGCACACCCATCGACAAAAAGCAGAAGTCACGCAGACATTTTTGTCTTTCTGCTCTTCCAGGTATACCACTTGTCCATTTTTACAACAACAACAAAGTTGTCAAAATTCTAATACTGTTAGATACACAAGACTATATAGTTTACTAGGATAAAAAAAAGACATTTTTTCTCTATATTTAAAAAAGCATTGCTTCCAAAGGAGCTTGTGGCAGATCTAGGGCCAAAACAACAAAAAAAGGTCATGAAAGGCTCTGGTTTGAAACCTGAATCATTCTCCTCACACAGGGCTTTACCGAGAGGTCTTCTGGTTTAATCCGACTTGACATCAGTTTGACAAGCCTCTGTTTACATTCCTCCCATACAACTAATGGGAAACAAAACACAAACCATAGAAGGTAATGTTTCTGTCTGCCTACCAACACACACTTTCTTCTAACCAATACTCCCTTGCTTTGCATTCTCCACCCAAAATCTTAATATGGTAGTAACCCAAATAACTTCAGGGACTCCTCGTTAGCCACTCAGCCAGGACCAGGCTGCTCCTGAGCTCTGCCTGGGAACAAGCAAGCCCCGAGACCCCAGACCAAGGGGTTTTTCATTGTCTGGACCAGATATGGGGGGCAGCAGGAATATGGGTCGAATGGCAAAGGTGGCAAAAAGACTGCCTGCCCAACACAGCTCAGAGTTGGTACATACATTTGAAGGGCGGTGTAGGAAAGCTAGCCATTTCAGGCTTAAGCTGATTGTTTTTTTTCAGAAATGAAGTGCTGTAAGATGCTTTTGTAATTTGAGGGGGTGTTCAGGAATGCATACGCATTTCCCTCCCTTGATATATATTAATATATATTGTAAAGTATAGCTCCTGGAGGACACAACACTTTGGATCTATGAAACGTTCATAACTGGCTCTCTGATAGTACCAGCTGGCAATCTAGGTTTTTGTATATTTTATTTTGTATCTCAGTAGCGATTTATTAAAAGACTATGAGAGAAAGCACATGTGCAGGCTGTTATACTTTCAATATGATTGTGATTTTCCAAGCAGTGTAGGAATGTTAGATATAATTAAAATGCCGCATTGCTGTCTGTATTCTGTTTTAGGCAACGGCCTTTTTTTGTCAGAGAGGAAAAGCAAAATCCAACCTGTAGCATCTCAGATGATGAACATGAGTGAGACTTGGCTTAATTTTTCAGATGCTGATTGGATTTGGAAGGACGTACTTAGGGGAAAAAAACAAATAAATAAGTCACTTCCTTTTCTTTTAAATTAAAAGACTGCTAGTAAGTAAAACAAACTGTGGAACTTTATACTTTCTGTTGCTGATGTTTGTCAGACTAATATCATAGTTTACAGGGTGGCACCATTCCTGTGTTCAAAACTGCCATTTTTACATGCCTGATAAGTCATCATATGTTTATTTCTTCCCTTTATGCTACTATACTGCTTTTCCCTGTGGGCTTGTTACTGCTTGTTTCTTCTTGAGATAGAGCAATATGGTCCTCTGTTTTAAGTCACATACAATGATAACAGGCATAGTACCTGTGTATTTTGGCTTCCAGTTTGACTGCTATTTGGGATGAGAATGTCAGGGAATTTTAGTCTACCGACAAGTTTTTTTTCCCTTGGTAATAGATAAATGGTGCTTTGAGACAGCTGTCAAATTGTGGAGAAAAGCAGTGATATTCTCCCAAGGCCTGTCTATAAAAAGAGATCTGCTTTTTTGTCTTCAACATGCCTTGTTCCACCTGGGTTTGGCTTCACTTCTTTTGGGGAAGAAACGACAGATGGTAGTGCTACCACATGCCTTCATAACTCCCCAAAAAAGATGGCACTAACAGTAAACAGGGCAGATCTGTGGATCCTCCCTCTTCATTTCTGTGCACAAAAGACAGTTAACAATGTCAACATTTAAATGATTGTCAGTAGATGTGGGTTAACACCGTTCCTGGCTTGTAGTTGACCTTATTTTCAGTGAAGGACAGCGTACTTCTCCACCAAGAGAGCAACTAGATACAGGATTACATGGGAGTTGAAGCACTGTTGTTTTTAACTCCTTATAGGTGGTCAGCATCAGCTCCTGGAAAAGATATATGATTAACCCCAATAATCCACTTCAAGATCAAAGCTTTAATTAAAATCCTGGTAGAGATGAGATAGAGAATCTGTCTTGATGTAAAAATGTGCTTTATGGGAGTGGAAGCATCCCACAGATGTATTTACATCCTCCTTATTTTCATTAACATGCAAAGATTTTATTTCACACTCTAAGTAGACCAGTCTTATTATTTATTTATAATATAAGCTCTGATGCTATATTGCACAGACAGCATCTTCACAGAGTCAAGCTGTACCATTTGTGTTCTGACTCCTTTTGAGCTGTGGCTTTGCCGTGTCGGTTTGACCAGGCGCGATGCAGTGTGGAATGACAAGTAATCAGATGAATGGCTGAATATAGGCTAAGAAAATGCTGAAGGTTGTCATAATATGAGCCAAATATGCGAATCCTTGAATAGAGGCAGAGATGTAAATGTTTAGATTGAGAGCGGATGAAGAGAGTTGTCATGCTGTTGCTCAGTGGAGTCTTCACTTCAGAACAGTAATATTAATTCCAGTCCTGTTTGTAAGATCATAGAATCATTAAGGCTGGAAAAGACCTCTAAGATCATCAAGTCCAACCGTCAACCCAACACCACCATGCCTGCTAAACCATGTCCCGAAGTGCCATATCTACCTGTTTTTTTAACTCCTCCAGGGATGGTGACTCCACCACTTCCCTGAGCAGCCTGTTAAAGATAGATACTTAGTCAATTGATGGTAAAGTGAAGTGTAAATGTGAGGTTATTATGAGTATAGCTGATTTGCTCTTGTAGCATAATGGCAAAAGTATACTTGCACTTTACTCATACATGACGGGGATACCTGTGTGTATACTTATATGCACACATATATATAAGTATAGGTACAAATACCATGTAGTCGTGAATATAGAATTATACAGATAGAAAGGTAGGTTCAATGTAAACATAATGATTGAGGAGTTCTTAAGTGTAACATTCCTTACAAAAACAATGAAAACCTGGCATCCCTAATTTTATGGTAAAAGTGGTTCCTACTTCTGTCTAAAAAGATTGCAACAATGTATTATTCTGTGATTGCCTCGCTGGTGATACCTGCTTTTGGAAGAACAACATTGTAGTTCTCCGGCTAATGATAACAGAATAAAGAGGTGCAGAACATAGTGAGCAAATGACTGTGTTGCAGCTGGAAAGCGTTGCATAAAAATATCCATAGGGTTATTGAGTCAGGTTTTGAGCTTCTGACACCGTAATCCACATTCTTAGCATCTTACAGAGGGCAGTTTGTTGGGTGGAACGTTACAAGTCTGATCCACCTCTGTTCATTTGTGAGATTCCTCAGACCTCCAAGTGTGTGCAGTCAAACATAGTGGGTTTGTAGTCAAACAACTGGCTCCTTCCACAGGCAAAAACAAGCTGAAGAGGCCAAAAAGTAACAGGTCTTCCAGATAAATCTGTACGTGTCATCAAGGAACATTTTAAGGCAGGTGAAAAAAAAAACACCTTCCAGACTGTATCTTCAAATAAAGACAAGCAGGAACTATACTGGAAATATACTTTGAAATACTGATGAAATCAGTTGATTGTTAGTATGCTATGCTAGACCAGCCTGATTTTAGACTGATTTAAAACAGAACTTTTAAAACAGACACCATTTTAGGCTTTAATGTAGCAGGGTAAAATGTGAGAAGAATATATCCATGGTATTTTTGAAGATTAACAGTGCTTTATTTTAAGAAAGATTTAATATTACAGAAGTTTGCATATTTCAGAAGCTCTCCTGATACCTTCATCTCATTCCTGCCAAGATATTTGTAACCTTACAAAAAGTTAAGGTGTTTTTTTGAAAAATTCATGCATTTTTTTCAAACAGAATAATGCACATTTTCAGCATAAGCAAAGAGAGCCCCTCTGTCTTTTGACAGTGTTTATGTGGACATCATATAATGTCATCCTTGTTTGGGGGTTTGCTTTTTTATTTAATGTAAAGAGGAGAAACCCATAAATTCCAGACAAAACTTTCTCATGAGAATGGTTCTCCCTAGGGTTTCTCACTGTTAGATCATCTGCTTCACTTTTAGGTCAAACACAAACCTCATTATAGGGTAAAGTCTGAAGGTCCCACCTTGTTTGACAGGCAGCATGACTCAGTGCAAGAGCTCTGCCTGTGTTTCCACAGTCCTAGTGGCTAATCTTTTCTTGCATTTGAATTTAAAAAATGAGAAACAATTATTATTTTTATTCATAAGAATTATTGATACTAATTTGTAAATCAAAACCCTTCTTTTCGTGTTACTTTACTTTTTAATGATAACATTTAGGCATTCCCCCCTGGGTATGGGGACAGTGAGGCAGCATTGTTTGTTTTGGTTGCTAGTGTTGCATAGTGTTGCGCAGTTTATTGGAATTTACCATCATGCTTTGATATTTCTAAAATACTAGCACTTTTAGCAGGCTGTTCCTCAGGAATTACTACATTTACACATACGTTCCAGGTATGCCTAACCTTTCAGGTCTACAAGCCATCCAGCAATCAATGTCTTGTGGCAGAGCGGCCCAGGGTAGGGACCCCAGAAAGCTGCCGGCTGCCTGCTGTCCTCAGCTGGGGATGCGCGGTCCCCCGTCTCCCCGACTTCTGCACATCACAGTGCTGGGCAGGGGATGCAGCCCTAGTGCAGGAGCTGAGCTGGAACTATTCACAAGGATCGTGTTAATCAAGAGCCAGAGAGCATCCCTCACCCCTGACTGCATGTCACTTAGTGGAGTAAAATACTTGCAACCTTAAGTGGGTAATGTGCCCATTAAACTTGTTGCATTAAATGATAAGGGCTTTAAACATAGCTTTGTCTTTGCTTATGTAACCATTTCTCAGCCTGTAGTGTATATAGCACTGTGTTCCCTGAGACATTGGCCAGTATTCAAAACTGTCAATGCCTACACTTCCTCACATGTAAGAAAGCAGATAATCACGTTGTGGGGAAAGAAAGTAATGTGTGAGCTGTTAAAAATTTAACCTAATTTCTATTTAATTTTAAATGAAAAAGCACTGTAGCAGTACTGCACAAGCAGGCCCCTGTTGTTTTTTTTTCTTTCCATAGGTTAATTAGTGTTTGATTAAAAAGCTTGGGAAACACTGATTCACATCAGGTACTTTCATAAGAAAAAAATTAAGTGATGGGAAATCAAATCAGAAGAACAAACAGCAGAACCTTCTTGACTTCTTGTGTAGTTTTCAATAAAAGTGGTGCAGTCTTACTACAAAGCATAAAAGACTGAGGCAAATTTCAGAATGTACCTTTGCAAAAGTCAGGAGGTATACATTTAAAGTCTGGCTTTCAGTCAAGTGTTAATTCGGTCTGTATTTTTGCCTCTGTAAATGGCCGATGCAAATCATTGTAGGCATAAGTTTTTTCTACTTGCGTTTATAAATATTTCAGTCATCTCAATATCTGACTGGGAGCAGACATATATTTGTCATAAGTTGTCCACATATAGACTGTCCAAAGCTACGCTAGCAGAGGTTTGAATCTGCCAATCTGCTGTTTACAATGAAAAACCAGGGCTGAGTACTGATCATATTCCCTGTTGACACAGAAGCAAGTTACCACATACCAGCTGCTTTACTGCAACTGCTTATATGCCAGAAAGACAATACCTAAAAAAATATACGAGTTTTACCATAAAAGCTGACAAAGCCCCAAGATGAACGGAACTGTGTAACATGAAGTAAAGCATGGGCTTTACTCAGAGGGGTCTAACACTGTTTCTGTCCTTAATGATTTTTTTCAGAATGGCAGAGACTCATAGTTTGATGGAGAGACTGGAGAAAGCAGTGACTCGACTTGAATCATTATTTTCAGATTCACACAGATCTGGTGGAATGGAGTGTGATGCCATCAATGGAGTCAATGGAAGTAAGTCTGGTTTTTTGAAGTACCATCTCTCTGTTGTTACAAAATTGCAAGTAGTGCATGTGTTTGTTTTCTAAGAAGGAGCACAATCCCGCCCCTTACGAATTCTGTATCAAAAGGAAGTATTTTGAAAAATGAATTTAGAAATGTCATGTGACCAGCTTAGTCATATGCATAATTCTAAATTAATATAGCCTAGAAAATTCAAGACTGGACTAATCTCTTAAATACACTGTCCATATTTCAAGCTTTTTCACTCTTTCAATTTTAGCATTTATATTGTTGATAACTCGCCAGATGAAAATATCTGCTTGAGCCCAATTAGCAGAAGAAATGAGACATCCCCTAAATTTATAGTGTAAATATTCCTGAACAAATCAGCAATACAAACATTGAGTTTATTTGCCAGCTCTCTGAATTTCACCATGCAGACACACTTCATTTAATTGTTTAATATCCGTAATCAAATATGAGTTAGTTCATAAGCATTTGCTCACTAAGGGCTGCTACATATCCATGGCCTTCTGTTGTTATCTCTTGAGCTCTCTGTTCTCAAATGGATCTCCGAAGCACTACATTGGAGAATACACCAAAAAAGTCTATATTCATTTATTCACATCTTGTCACCAAATCAGATTTTTTCACTCCTTAATTTTTTCGTTGTTCCTGAAATTTACAGCGTAAATAACCTTATAAATGTGGCAGTTCTAATGGTGATTGAATAGGGGTGCCCTTTCCTTTCTCCAGAGCTTGTTTTTTCACTCAGAACACCAACATACATCCCTTTGTTAGCTTCACGTCCTTTGCTGTCTGTATTCCTTGGCCCCTTCCTGCCTTCTCCAGAGAACAGCATGGACTCGGTTGCTGCGCAGGAGCTGCAGAACAAGCAGAAAGTTGCAGGCAGCTTCCTTACTGACGCAGAAGCAAGTCAGTGTCTGTCAGCCGCTGTATTGTCTCTATATGCCAACCCTTACCCGACAGCACATGCGAGGGACCTTCCCGACAGCCATGTGTGCCGTGGCCCTACACACTGGCAGCTGCTGTGGAGCAGCCGACTGCAAGCAGCCTGTTTCTGCGGCAGCAAGGGAGCGTCTTCCCGCAGGCTTCCGCAGCAGGGGAGTCAGCCCAGCATGGCGAGCTTCAGCAGTAACATGCTTGCAGTCCAGAGAAAACCTAGACAGCTAGCAAACCGTAGCAACGTCATGGGCAAACACGATCTGCGTACAAACTGACAAATCAAGCAATCATTGCTAGGAAATCTACATTTTTAAAAAATACAGGCTTCAATCCTGTAATGAATCTGTTTAGATGAATCTGTATATTAACCCAGAGCTCAGTACTGCAGAGCCAGGGCTGCTTTCAGAACAGGAGATGAACTCTCCATGTGAGGTGCTTCCACAAAAATTGTTGCATCGCGTCCTCAGCCTAACCTAAGAGCTCAATCAGGTGAAAAGATTCACACCCCGGGAAAGCAGAGCCTTAAAACCCCAACAGATCCCTAGAAGAAACCAACTGACGAACCTTGTTGGAGGGAGGTTACAAAACACACCCACTGGGAGACTACAGCAAGAAGCTGAGATGAGCAGCACCGTGGAGCACTTGCCAGCATGCCCCACATCTCCCGTCGGAGCTGTCTCACACGGGGACACAGGAATTAGCTTTTGCTGATTTGGGTTGATTTGCAGACTGTGCCAGTTCTGCAGTTTGGGGAACTAGTACGCATATAGTGCCACAAACATCATGCTGTATGCCTGTGTTACTGTGCTTCTGCAGACGTTCATATAACCTCCACGGCTACTGCAGAGTTGACAGGCTTAGAGAACAGGTACCTTTTTCTTTTTCTCCTTTAAAACTGATGCTCAGCCAGTGTGACCTTTTTTAAGTCTCTAGTGGAAATGGAGATAATATTGCTTTCTTCTAGCGTGTGCCCCTCCCCTAAAAGACCATTCCATCATTAGAATTATTACAAAAAATCACTTTTCCATTAATACTTTTTCAGAAACAACAAAATAATGAGGAGGATGGGAGAACTGTACCTTTCCTGGTTTCCTAAATGTCATTACGACAGCACGATTGCAAACAAATCATTCAATTGCTCTGCAGGGTCTACAGCAAATTCTAGTAAATGCTCCTGGGAGTTAGCTGTATTGAGTGGTAAAAAATAGCACAGTTGCTTTCTAGTTTCGTGTAGGACAATTGCCATTTGGTGAACTATTTAAAACTCTGCTCTAAAGTAAAAGGTTGCAATGATTTGCTTGGAGACATACACAGATTTTGACAAAGAACATAAATGGGCTTTGGAAAGCATCTCCACAACTAAAACCTTTTGTACACTAGGTCGAGGGGTTGACACACAAACACTTAATATGGAAGAAAGCCCAGAAATTTCTCAGAATCAAAGGTGAGTGACATCAAGACAACAAAAGGAGCCTTGAATCCCGCCTGGCTGGCTAACTGCACTTTTTTTTCACACAGGCCATTGCAAACTCCAATTGCCAGAGTCTTTCTTTTTTCTGTCAAGGAGCCAGATGACTCTTGTGGAATAATGAGGGCTTTCAAGATTATGAATTTGGACACAATTGTCATATAGTGCCAAAAGGTTAAAGCAGACTCTTTGGGGAAAGTCTGGTACCTCTTCAGAGCAAGCTTCAGGCTTTATTAATGAGAGAGAGAGAGGCTGGGAAGAATTTTAACTTGGTCTCTCAGATGCTACAGAATGCCATAAATTCACACATGCGTCACTCATGCTGGACCTAGCAAAGGTTCTGAGGCATAGACAAGACATGAGGGTATGTCAGGGAGTAAAGGGAGGGCTAGAAAGCATCCAAGGCAAGATTGCTTTTGCTGTCTTAAAAGGTGCCACATGATGACATTTAGAAGCAAGGTGCGTAAGAAACTATCATCTGCATTTTCTGATTGTCCGCTTTATCAGAAACTGCTCTTCATACCATATAGAAAATAGCATTTTTGTTCGTTTGTTAGAATGTATAGCATACATATAGTCAATGGAATGTGTTATCTAGAAGACTTGTTTGAGCTTTCTTTATCCAGTGACAGTTTTGCAAGGTCAGACAACAAAATACAATTACAAAGCCACATCTCACTGCATAAATCCACTGTCAACAGATTCTAAAGACTCTTACTGGAAATTCAATTGCTTATTATTAAAAGCCACTAAACAATATCAAAATCTTCAGGAATGGGTGGGTGGTATAAAAATAGTTGTTCAGTACAGTGCAGATTCTTTTTACGGGATAATATTTGTTTTATGTACAGCAATAGAATTTTGTGAAGACAATCATGCTTATCAGGCCACTAGGCCTTTGAAGGGCTGAGAAACGTTTATTTTAGCATCTGTTATTTTAAGACAAAAGACGCTTCCGGCTACATTATAAAGAGTAAATTCTGCTCATGCTCCTAGCACTTGGGTTCCACGAAGAGCAGGGTTTTTTTGTTTATAGACGGAAAAGAAATCATTATACATCCTTTAACATTGATTTCACAAATCAACGGGTATGGCAGAAATTAAGTTACTGCAATTTCCCCTGTTTCTATGGTATTTCTCCTCCATCTGCCACAAAGGAATGTCCTATGCGTTATGTACTAAATGAACCCCTTATAATGGAATGCTCTTCTTCTGTAGGCATAGCACCATATGTTGAAGCCTTTGACAGGCTGCTGAATGGAAGCGTTGCTGAGTTTCTCAGGTACAGCAAGATGCTTGAAGGTGATGTGAAGACGCATGTGAGTATTTACTCAGATTTTCTCCCCATGATATAGGTGTACAAGTCTTGGAATCTGTGTGATCAGCCTTGATTGCTGAATAGAGCAGAATCTAAATAGCACTACTCTGAATTATTAGTTCTTGCAGTGGTAATAACCTTGCATAACACACTGAGCGCATTTGGTTCATGAAGGACAAAAGGCTGTATGGATTCATAAGAAGAGACTGCTTCTCTTCTACAGCACCAAAGGCTGAAAACCATAGTATGCAAAACGTGTAACTATTCTCAGTCACAAGCAATTTGAATTGTCCTGTTGGCTGCTAAGCCCTTTGCATGACAGGGACATGATTAAGAACACGAGTCGACAAATGAGCAGCAAACAATAGGTGGGTCGAAGCAGTGATAACTTCTTGTTGGTTGTCTTCTAAGCATGTGTATGATCATTCCAATTAATGTAGAGATTATGTTCTTTTTATTGTTTATTTTTATTAGTCACATGTCTTTTGGAACAACACAACAAACTAAAAATTGGGTATGTCAGACATTTAAATGACACTTTCTTACCACATATGCCATAGCAAGGAAGTACTATGCTATCATTTTCATTATAAAATTACTTTGCAACCTTATAATATCTTGTGATCTCAGCTTGTTTATTCATTTTATTTTTTAAGCCTGTCTTCTCTAAAATTGGTGGCAATAAATGACAAAGGATGGACTCACCAACAGCTTACTAATACAGATTTTGAAAAAAACCCCCCACACAAAAGAGGTCAGTTTGAGCTGGATCGTAGGGAGTGTGAAGCTTTTGACTTTTCTTAGTAGATCCATGCCATCAGGCCTTTCTCCATGTGTACATTTCCCAAATCATTGCAGCTGCTGCTCTACAAAACAAACACTGTAGCCAGAAAAACATGCAGTCCTACAAGCTGCTGGGATTTATGCTGCAAGGCCAGCATAAATATTTTGCAAGACAGCCAAAGTAACCAGCCTACTAGCAGAACAAGAGCTCTGGGATTATTCTGTGAACTGTGTTTTCTCTGTGGTGTTCTGTGTTCTTGTTGGTAGGGTAGAGTTTCTGGCCTGGTTTGGCCTAGAAAACTGGAGGGAGTAAGGAGACTGGGCAATTCTAGAGGATCTTTCTGTTTCCAAGGAAATGCTGCACTTCCTTCTTATTTGAAAAACCCTTTTCACCTAAACATTTATACTGTAAGCTACTATATATGTACTTTGTTCTTAAAAGAAATTAGGGAAAATTTAATAAACGGGGGGGGG
>Ga0065711_1041598_pt1 | contig 16030 bp, 15 predicted proteins | sample Hoacrofraction12_FD_59098 | JGI IMG/M metagenome (GOLD analysis project Ga0065711, IMG submission 59098) | Hoatzin crop microbial communities from Cojedes, Venezuela - Epithelial fraction 12 v2 (version 2) | ecosystem: Host-associated > Birds > Digestive system > Esophagus > Crop | place...
AAAAAAAAAAAAAAAAAAAAAAAGAGAAAGCCAAGTGATATGTAAATCTTCGCCACTCACGTCTCACAGGTGAATGGGCTTTTAAAGTCGAGTCTCTTTTTGCACTTTTTTTTTTTTTAAATCAGTTTACGAGCAGCTGTAGTCTTGTGGCTTGATGCAACTCTTTAAGGCTCCATGCTGACAAAATTCTTTGAGGACCAATAAAAAACGTCACCACAGGAGGATCGCTCTGGGATGTCAAGGTTTAAACGCGTGGTTCGGGCCCAGGACTTGCACAGATGGTTCAACAAACCGAGCGTCCCGTATTTCTACCTTTTGTCTCTTGTTTTGGCCCTGAGCTGTTTGTTACTCCTGCATGTCTGGCACGAGTTCAGAAACTTCCTTGTTCCTCAGGAGGACAAGGTGTTTTACTCTTCACAGAGGTTGACGAACCGATCTTCCGACTTCCATGCTAAGTGGCTGTGCATTTTTTTCTGTTTCTAGTAACTCATCGAAGATATCCCTGGGACAAAAAGACCAATAGTGAAACATCTGTACAACAACTCCCACACGAGACAGCCCTGAGGGAATCAGCAACTGGATTTAATCCACAAACTCAAGTGTCACGGATCCTGGCAGAGAAAGGTGTCTTATCTGGCATCTCTAAGCAAGGCTCCTCGAATCCCAAAGCACTTTTTTTTTTATTTATTGCAATGAATAAGGTCAGCCTCAGAGAACAGTAACAACAGTGAAAATAAGTCCTGGCTGGTAAAAGGATGAGAAGCAACCCAAGACACAGTCTGTAGATAAAGTCATACCCTTTACTAGAGCAACCAGTAAAGACAGAAGAAGCGGACAAACCGAAGCACAAAGACCCTTCTTCAGTTCTATGTGCCTGAAAAGATATCACTTCTACCTACAAAGCTCATCTTGCTCGTGCCCTGGGATGACTATGGCTGCAAAAACACAACTGCTAGAAGCAGGTATAAGGGCATTTACAAATATCATGGCACTTAAGGAAAAAACCCAAGATCCATCATGATTCCTGGTGCAATGAATGCAGAGCTGAGACACTGAATCCCCTTCTTAAAACATGATTTAATGCCTTTTATTAAACCCCTATGCATTAGTGACATACAATTCCATGCCTCTGAACTCAGAGCACTTCAATGTTGTCATTCTTGCATACAATTCTGACAAATACACAGAGACACTTCCCAACCCAGCAACGAGGACCAGAGGCAGCAGAGCAGCCCGCCTCCTCACAAACAGCGGGTAACGACTAGCACCAGAACCCCCCAGGACACCTACTTGTGCATGTAGAAGAAGATGTAACCGCTCCGGTCTCTGTCACACTGAACGGTGGCCTCTAGAGTTCTAGACACTTCCAGGTCATTGTAGGTGAACCAGGACTGCTTCTTGATATCGTAGACATCACTGATATAATGACCTTTAAACAAAAAGAATGCACCTTTCTTTTCATGCTGCAGTTCAGCCAGTAAGCTGGTTAGCCATATACCCTGGTCCAGCGACCTGTGTCGCATTTAAATGCCAGAACACCTTCAAGATCCTGGTCCCTTCACTCTTCCTGATCAATGAGCTGGTAACAAGCACAAGCAGTTCCAGGGACCCCATAAGCAGTGCTTCGTCACCGTGCCGCAGTTTGTAACCATGGCATCCTCAGCCTGCTCCCCCACCAGGCAAGCCACAACGGAAGACTTGCTTTGCTGCCTGAATTCTTCTCTGCAAATAACCCTGCTATGGTAATTCTGCATTACAGATTTTTTTTTTTAAGCTAGATAAGAGACGAAGAATAAAATATGTTATCTTTTACCTGAAGATGATGTGCTTCCGATATGGCTGACGATGCTGATGAGGCGATAGGAGTGAGGAAGCTCTCCTGTCTGAAAATAAAGTTCAATTAAAGCTTTTAGGCATTCAGTTTTGTCCCATGTAGCTTACAGACAAGATGACTTATACCCGAGATAACGTCTTTGGCTGCTGCATTCAAAGCTGCAACCCAATCAAGGATTACAGAAACAGACACCCCGGTTCAGACCGAATGAAGAGCCCTTCCAGAAGTGGGAAAAACCCTCCCATCTTATTTAATCTTTCAGCAAGCCAATGAAAATGCAAAGGAGCAACTCTGACCTCAGAACAGATGCTGACACGAGCTCTACACTGCAAGTTTTCTAAACAACTGTTTCCTGAGTGGCTTCCACTGATGTCAGAATTAATCCACCAAATAAACAAAGAAAAGCAAAAAGGGCACACCAAGCTTACTTCTGCAACATCAAAGAAATACCCTTGATTATGGTACACAGATTTAGCAGCTAATATTGGATATGTAGCCCAGATTCTCTCATCCTGCACCTGTAATGTCAGCAGACAACGCCTTCTTTGCATGCAGGAAATATGCTCTGTCTATTCGCTGACAATAAAACTAAACTATGGTAACTGGCTTTTGACAACTCTTTTTTTTAATCCTCTCTGACCACGAAACATTATTGACATGACTCACTGACAATACTCTTAAAATGTAACTCTTGAGTTTCAGCACAAGAAAATTGGTAAAGAATTGTAAGAAAATAAAACTGCTCAAGGAAACTCCAATTATTTAACCTTTCCCACTCTACACAGTATTCTTTCCACTGAGGCACGCAGGCAACTTTCTCAACACTGCTGAGTGGAGCCTGAGAGTGCTGGGAGCTGGCAGCACAGCCTACGTTACAGCGACATTTCACCCAACAGGAGTAAGATGTTGCCACAACTTCTCAGTTCTGGTGGTGCATGATCTAGAAGCCCATGGCGTTGCAACTAAAATACCACACTGGCTGAAGTCCTCTCTCCCTGTAAGTCAAAATTTCAGGCCCATTGCTTTACAAGCCGTGGAATATTTCTAGTATAAAATTACTGTTTCCTTTCCACCATAAACCACATTTTAAAGAAACTCAGAGGGTCACCGCAGCTGTTATGTTTTTTTTTTCTTTTTAAAATTAAAATAACACAATAGCAGACTCTTAAGGATAGACATTTCCTACCTTTTCAATTTCAAACATTAAAGACCTTTCTAGATCCTACACCTGTTCTGTAAAACTACCTCTAACACTAAACTGATGTCAAACAAGGGGAGTATTTCTCAGTCAGCCTTTGAAATCATAGATCACACCTCAGCATTTCTTTTCAGCTCTTCTGCTTCAGCTTCTGAATACTCCATGTCAAGAACGTCCTCATTCCCAGAGTCTTCATCAGAACCAACGCTGTCCAGGAGAGAGCTGTTAAACTCTAGATGGCATGGAAACAATGACACTGCGTGAGAAGCTGGGGCACACACAGGAATTCAACACAGGTTGAGGGACATCTAGCCACGTAACAAAGCACAATAAAATGCTGACATTTCAAGCTTCCTCTCCAAGGAAAGCTGGAGATATTGGAATTCCCAAATAAAAACTCTCTCTCTCTCTCTTCCTCAACTTGTCAGAGCAATAGTTAAGAAAGCTATCTGGGACTACAGAATTAATTTTAGCATCATCTCGCTCACAGTTTTACAAAAGGGCACTATGGCAACAACAGCTGAGTGATAAAAGAGCATTTTAACACCCAGTTTGCTTCAGAGCACTGGTGGCCAGCTGCCAGAACCAACATTACAAGAAATACAGCCAGTCTGGTCAGTGAACTGTAAGTTTCTGCAACGAGAAGCTATGAATTACAGTTTTAACTATAAGTTGCACTAACAAAGTGCATTTTTCCACTAAAACTGGCATCAAAATGCTACTGCTGGCAGCAGGCATCTTTTCATTGTTTTCAATGCTAAGAAGACTGCTCACCGCAGGAACTTCCAGTCTGCTTGGCTGAGCAAAATGCAGGCAGCTTTCTGTAAAGAGCCAGAAGGCACCACTGCTCCCTGCACACGCTGTTCCAAACTTCCTGGGATTCTACAGCGACCCCACTAATTTAAGATTTTCTACAGTACTCATTAGGAGAACTAGCTATGCTTTCACCAGCTAAATTAAAGCTATGGAGCCCTGGGTGGATGAGAAGCTGAGATTAACAAGATGCTGCTCTGGATATACATATATTTTTTTTAAGAGACTGTCATGCCAGTTATGATGGAGATGTTTTGCCAAAGAGATTCTCACAGCGCTTGCCCTGTTAAATCATCAGACACTGGATTAGTATAATCTTCTCGGGAAGTATATAGACGAATCCCTTTGAGAATATTTTACTGCTGGTTTCCACACTTATTTGGGCTGTTGCCAGCCAGAGCACAGCCAAGAAACGCAGCCACTTCGGTAGGTCTCTGCGCGAAGCACTCGCCACGGGTATTGCTAAATGCCACTTCACCAACGGTCCTCAGATGACTGGCGGTTCTTTGACTGCAGCACCACTGGGAACCTTTCTAGGAGAAACACTACCAGCCATACATTCAAGATCATTAGCACCTCCTCGAACAACTGCTGGCTGATGCCTTACAAACAAGACAGCAGCAAGCTGAGAAGCACAGGGCAATGTTCATGCTTAAATCAAGCGACTGAAAATCAGGAGAATGATGGATTTCTGGCCTTGAATTCTTCCTGGACAGGAATTAAGGAAGACTTGAGAGGGACTGGGCACTCAGTCTGCCAGAGCTCATCAGGGGATGGGATTCAGGCTGAGGGATGCTTCAGCAGCATTCAACTCCTCTTCGGAAGCAGACACAGGTTCATCCAATAATAACCGAGGGCCTTTCAAGGTGCCTGAGCAACTACAAGTATCTTAACACAATATTGCATTACCCCTCCCTCTCCCGAGCAGGAATTTTCTCTCAATTATGCTTTGCTCTGCCAGATTGCGTGAAATCATTCTCATGCCAGCCTCACACAAACGTTAAACAGCGCCTGAGGCTCACCACACTGTCTGGATTTGGAGGAGAAGAGAGATAGTGTATTTTGGGTTTCTTTTTTCACACCCAACAGCTATACCTTTTGGTGAGGTCTCTGTCCCTCCCATCTTGTGTCAGACAGGTACCACACTTACTCATTTTCCTGGGCAAGGCCAGTTCATTCTTTCATTAATCACCACTAAAATATCAATGCAAGCAAGAAATTCCCCTTACACTCTGACTAGAGCCATTAGCATGCTGGCTTTTGCTGGGGATGCAAAATTTCAAGGTCCATTTCGCTCTCTCTATATTAATACTATATATTAAATACATATTATATACATTTAATAGCTTATATTACATATATTTATCTATATATCTAATTAAAAACTCAAAAAGACTTAAATAAGTAATTTCTCATGTTGACACTGGTCCACAACCAAGAGCAAGAAAAGCTGACCTAGCAAAGCCAAACACAACAAAGCACATACCAAAAGAACACGAAATCTCAGCTGTCTTACACTCAGGAGCTGCACTCATATATACAGATCTAGTTTCCCCCCAAAGCAACATCCTGGAAGAAGTAAGTTTCACCTTGTAGACTTAATTCCGTGGCTCGTTTAAGGTCATCATCCTCTTTTTGCTCTCGTGCCTCCTAATGGGAAGAGAACAAAACGTAGCTCATTGAGACACTTCACTCTTTAAAATTCTTGTGGTGCTCTTTTTCCATTGAAACTGTGCTGCTCTGGTTTCTACAACAAACCTGACATTGTAAATTAAAGGTTCTGTGTGAAGGAATGTTTGCAACCAGCAAGAGTCCAATGTTCCTGTGCAACAGAACCTGGGACAAACCTTCATTAAGGCTTGTCAAAGCTCCTGAAGTTTGGTATGCAGCAGAGTGAGTCTCTAGTAATACCAAATGCTTTCTCTGGATCATTAATTTAAAAAGCATCTGAATGAATTTGCAACCCTTCGCTAAGGAAAGCTGTCACTTACACACAAAGCTCTTCACACTTCAGCACAATTTAGACGACTTCTGTCCAAAGCCAGCTGAGGACAGAGTCGTTGCATCCTGACATATTTTATTATTTTTAAGCCATTTGAAAGTAGAGCCAGTGGTTCTACGTAACAGGTGTAATTCACAAAGGCAGGATGCAAAAATAGACACCACTAAACAACCAGGTATTAAAAACATTAACATGAATAAGTAGCAAAGAAACCTCAAGTCAACAAACCCTTCTAATTTTTGGATAATATCATGCCCCTGTTCCTCCCACCACTCTCAAAACCTCAGAGCTACAGCAAGCCAGTCAACAATATTTAATGAGCTGGCTTTTTCACTCAGGGTTTGAATGCTTTCAGTGCACCTGAACGCAGAATCCTAACTACATGTCTCAAATTAAGATAACCACAGCTACTGCATTTCCATGCCTGAATCATTAGAATTGCAGATTTTCGCTTCGGAACTGTAGCAGAACAACACTCAAAGGGCAGTTTTACATTATTAGCATGAGGCCTTTTATCTCACTATTTCTAAAGCATTTGGGAATCTTTGTTAAACTACTCGGAATTGCTAAATCAAAGCTACGTCTGGCACGGAACATACCAACCAGCACCTCATAATGAGCAACGGGAGAGAAAATCCAAGAGCCACGGAAACATCAGATCTCATAAGGAAAACCATGACAGCTTTACTATTAACAGAGGGCAGACAAGGGCACCTATTTAAAGAAAGACCTGGCTAAGTGTGCTTGCTTCACTCTCAGCAGCTCAGTTAAACTCATAGAAATCAGTTACAGGTCTTGAAATTCAAGTGGAATACAGCTGGATAGCGCACAACCCGAGATCCCAATTCTTTCCAAGTCTAATTTAAAAGAGCGGTCTTAAACTACATTATTTGGGATCCTTTTTCCAATTTAGTAACATGAAAGGACCACAGAAACGTTCAGTTGCTATATGCTTCACTAAACATCCCCTGCTTGCTGTTACCAGAAACAAGGCACTGGGACAGACAGATCTTTAACCTGGCCTGGCCCGGCCATTCTTAGCCTTTGCCTTGAAACCTGCTTCTTTCATTTTGAGTCTTGACACGACACGCTGCAAGAAGCAACTGCCAGGGAAGCTAAAGGTGGACTTGGTCCTCTGTCACACATAGTTAAGAGTTTAGTTTAGTTAATCACCGTTTTTATATAAAGTTACAAGCCAGCATATAAACATGCACAGAAAGCTTTGAGTACTCTGCAGGTCTGTGATGTGATAAATGGTTTCCAAGGGACAAACAAAACACACCCAGGTGTATCCAGTGCCATCACTCCACTAACACTGGAGCTATTTTATAGCTTTTTGCATCTGATTCTCTCAAAAATGTAGTAGAATCCCTTTGCAGTTACTGTCTGAACACAAGTTTTTCCTTCAGCCATCACGTTTCCAGTGTTGGGGAAGACGACTCGGGGAAGCAAACTTTATTTCTTACTTGCTCTTGCAGGCTTTGAGCCAGTGCCTGCTGAAGTTCTTGTTCTTCCCTCTCTCTCTCCATATCGTACTGCTGCAGCCAGTCAACCTCCCCCTGGGAGCCTTCCGGAGTTTTGTTTTCCTTATTCTCATCAAAATCTTTAGTTATCTCAGTGAAATTGGCAGGACCTGAGGAATCAGAAAGTACAGTTACGCTTTCCTGGGTCTTCTGTTTGTTACCAGCTAAATCCTCTTTAAACCACCACAATCCTTGCAGTACACTGACATCTATTGACAGGGAGAGCTCACCAGCCATAAAAAACCCCACAAGAGTCACACAAAAAAATCTCCAAAGCACAGTCTTACACTTATTTTTGCAGGTGTAGGATGAACCATTTGATTAATCCCTGAACAAGTTCTCTTCTTAGCCTTCTATGTTCACTCAGAAACAGCAACTTTAACTAAAGGAAGATGTCACACACCACTAGGTTTCTGTAGCCATGAAGCTGACCCTTCAATTTTTCCAGAAATAACCACGGATTATAAAAATTTGCATTACATATTATACCTCGGAGTACTACAGATGAAGCCACAATTAAAGCCAAACCATATCTAAGACAGATGTAAGGCAGAAATCTCAAGCACTGTTTAAATTTGTCAACTTTTTGCTTCAGGTAAGAGTCCCAGTCTTGTGAACACTATCTACAGCTTTAGAAGTGCAAGAAGATTATAACTTCTCAGTTCATCTTTAAAGTGAACACTATGGCAGAAGTATTTGACAAAACTTCTGTAATGAACATTCACCCACCCACTGCGTGCATCTCCTGCAGTTGCAGGACACTGATTCTCCCATTTGCTTGCAGCCGAGAAGAGTCGGGACTTGCTCCATGATAGCTGTTGGAGCCCCATGTAGACTTCAACATCTGCTCACTTAAACACAAGACCACCAGAACCAGAACTATAATCCACCAGTCTAATACTCTTAAGATGAAAAACAAAACAGGATGACCTTTGAAAACTTCCAGTGTAAGAAGAAACACTCACTAGACTCACACAACTGTTATCTGAGGATCACGTAGCAGAAAAGACATCTTTCATCCTATCTAAATTAGCCTTTTTTGAAAGCACCACAAATTATTCAGTGTTTACAAAAAAAAATTATGACTAGTGGTAACATGAAATGGACCGAGTTAAATCCACCACATTTAGAATCACCTTGTCTGATATCACAAAGCATCCTTTGCAATTCATTTTCCTTTAAATAGAACATAGGATTGTGTACTCACGGTGTGTGACATTCAGCTGCCATAGCTGGTAACTCAACAGACACAGGTACGTATCTCATCTGAATGTCAAACCGTATGCTTTGAGTAGTACTTGGGTTTTTTTGGTCATACACAGTCAAACATAGAAAGCTGAATGCAGTGGTGAATGTTTTAACTGCATTCTTAATCAGAAAATACAGAAACTTCTACTAAACACATATTTTTTGCTTAAGTGTCACAACAGAACCTTCAAATAATTACATTACACTTTCCAAAGAGAACCTGGAGAGAGAGATACATTTATGTAGCCACACTCTCACAACCCTCTCTCACACAACCATAAGCAACATTAGCGTATATAAGCGAGGACACAAAAAAGGCTGACCACAGACTTCGTTTTCTCATATACTGCCTTCCAACATGAAAGCTGTCAAGAGTCATCCATTGAAACAAGTGTGATTTTTGGTAATAGAGTGGGGTTTTTTGTTGTTAATTTTTAACCTCCTGGCTCTTGGAGGAAGAGAGCATATTGTTGGCCTGTTATTCCAGGCTAGTGGAATTAAAAATCTGACTGAAAGTATGTAGCACACAACAAATAATAAATACTTGAATTTCCTTCAGCCACCCAAAGGAAGACACTGAATTTCCCCACACCGAGATCAAACAGGCTCCCTTCTTGTACTTATCTGTTTCTGGGTCAGAAGCCATAATTCACATGCTGAGTCTCTTATGCTCAAGGGTCTACTCTCACATAAAAAAGTATCAGAAAAAAATTACAGAGATAGAGCTACATTAATTGCTAACTAGTGATAAAATAACCGTGTTTATGAAAACATGCTAGTCTTATGCACCCCAGACATCACCCTTGCACACCAGCAACGCGAACACTGCCGCTGTGCTGTCCAGGTTGCAGCTGCTACAGAAATGAAAATACTTTCTGATTATGGAAGATTAAGTTCCAGACACTGCCAAATCTTAGTAAATTGAATTGTCTGGTACAGGAACCAGTAGAAGAATGTGTTAAATCAGGAGAGAAAAAAAAATGGAAATTAACTCTGAAGATTACTTTAATCAGAGAGTTGACTGGCATACAAGAAAATACATTGAATGAAATGCTTTATAGACAGGGAAGCTGTCAGAAAACTCTGAGCCAGTTGGGCAGATTCAGCAGTGCATTTGCATACAGATTCTGCCACCCTACTGTGTCCAGCTCTGGAGCCCTCAGCACAGAAAAGCCATGGACTTGTTGGAGCAGGCCCAGAGGAAGACACAAAAATGATCAGATGATCATGAGGAAAGGCCGAGAGAGCTGGGGCTGTTGAGCCTGGAGAAGAGAAGGCTGCGGGGAGACCTTATTGTGGCCTTTCAGCACTTAAAGGAGGGGGCTTCTAAGAAAGATGGGGACAAATTTTTTAGCAGGGTCTGTAGTGACAGGACAAAGAGCAATGGTTTTAAGCTAAAAGAGGGTACATTTAGACCGGATATAAGGAAGAAATTTTTTACAATGAGGGTGGTTGCCCAGAGAGGTGGGAGATGCCCCAGCTCTGGAAATGTTCAAGCTCAGGTTGGACGGGGCTCTCAGCAACCTGCTCTAGTTGAAGACGTCCCTGCTTACTGCAAGGGGGTTGGACTAGATGGCCTTTAAAGGTCCCTTCCAACCCAAAGTATCCTATGATTCTATAACCTGCTGCTATCAGTGACCCACTTTAGCTCGCTATAGTCCAATTCAGATGGTTACTTTGTCTTACCTGACTCTAATGCTGCTTTGGGTTTCTCCATCTCCACAGATTCCAGGTTTTCCGGCAATTCCTGAATTTCGTCGTCTCCAAAACCAGTGTCTGGGCTGCTTGTGGGCTTGTCTTCATCATGGCTCAGAGACTGAGAAGCTTCCCTTTTGCTAATCTCCAAGACAGCTGCTAGCAGCTCATCTTCGCTCATGCCATCAAAACTAGCATTACCCAGCTCAGGTTTATCACCCTCCATTTTACTCCTTTTTGAACCCTAGAGATGAATGGAGTTACGATTAAGTGCTTGACTAAACAGGTATATAATATCAGCTTTACATTTCTGTGCAGATTTTTTTTTTTAAATTTTATTAACCCCAGGGAGCGGGAGCTTGCCTCTGTCAACATTAAACAAATAGTTATATGAGACTCCATGGAGACACAACCTTGGTAGCTACATTCACTCCAAGAAATAATATTTAAACTATAACCAGTTTTTACAGGCCCAGTGGATTAACATACACAAGATAATTCTTCCCTTCTGCTTCCTTTCCTTCAACACACGTGTTCCACCTTTAGGTTCTGATGAATCCTCAAGCCTCTGGCGAGCCACTGCTGAGGCACAAGTCGCAAAATTGCAAGTTTGTTAACAAAGGCTGAAGCAGCAACATGAGAGTAACTGAACTTGAACACAGGGATGGAAGAATATGAACTGAAATCAGGCTAGTATGAAGAGCAATTAAAATTGGGTTTGGTGCTGCAGACTTGCCATACGACATCTTGGGGGTCGGGGGGGAGCAGGACTCTGCAAACCAAGTAAGAAAGAGATAACTAGGGACAGGCGGAATTGTGCTTTTCCAAGGAGAACAGAATGACTTTAAATTGGAAAAAAAGGAAACCCACTTTAGCCTTAATCTGAACTTTTCATTTTTTAGTTATTTTCCTAAAACTGACGCTCATCACCATACTGATTTGCAAGTAATATAGTAATTTCAGTCAGTTTGATATTAACTGTTCATCAGGAGGTTAACCTCCATGTATACATATTTACACAATTAACACTGATTACCACATGCTCAGATTTCTTCTTTTTCCCTATGTTATGTTAAAAATGGGGAAAAATAGTTTCTATCAGAATGTACTTTTCCGGGTCTTATTCCAAACTGTGTTTGGATGGATCTCAGAACTTTGTCAAAATGAATAAAAATACATTTTTACTGCTGCTTTTACTTAAATACAGCAAAGCTTTTGATGAACAAGACTAGTTTTATATAGCAAACCTTTTGTATTAAAACTGGCTTATCAAACAAGATTAGCAAATGAATTAGCCAACTAAATTGCTTGTTCTAGACATCAATGCCCTCTAAGAATTGGAACTGACAAATTTAAACCTCTCTCCTCCCATCTATTCATGCACCGAATAAGGAAAGCAGAGTACCCACTTTTTAAAGCTGATTTCTCTCTCTGCACCTGTAGGCTACTAATGTCAAAACTGGTTTAGCTCTTCAGCAAACCCTAGTTCCAGGCACATTGCCAACCACCACCATCACTTCAGTGGCTGGACTTTAAAGACTTGGCAGCATCTGTGCATTATTTGAATACAACTTTTCTATTAGAAATTATTTGCATACATTTTAAGGAGCTTAGGCTCTAAGACAGGCTGCTTTAAATAAGTATTTTTTAAAAAGTACTTCAAATACTGCTTCACATGCAGAGGCAGAAATCACAGAAACTGCAGTTCTGCCCACTTCAGCTGCTATTTGCCCCGACAACCCGGTGCGGTACACACCCGCTGTTCCAGGTGTTCTCCCTCCGGGCAGGACCGTTTCTCCAGCAGTGCCCCGCAGCGGATATGTATCGGCTGTACGAAGTGACCGCCGAGCCCTAACACAACCCCATCCACAGCTGCTGTGAGAAGCACACCAAGGGAAATGGTGCAGCAGCAGTAATGCTGCTTCTGAGGAGCGGGACCTCCCAGGACAATGCTGAGCAGGACAGAGGATCTGCTTAATGACAGCAGATGGCTGGTCACACCTGCAGTTCAGAAGTGGCCGACGTGCATGGCCACAAAGAACAAAGTCATGCAGAATCATCACCACCACTGTCTTCTTCCCACAACAGGCTGGAGAGCCTGTAATTAATTTGCTATTCAAATTAACAAGCTTTATTCCCACAATATCTGCACTCACAGGGCTTGTGCAATAGAGACTACTACACTTCCTCACAAACAAAACTTGAGGAAGAATCATTTAGGACAGTTTGCAATACTTTTTCTCTACATAAAAGGGACTTCAAAGACAAGCTGATTTCCCTCTCTCCCCCAGCCACCTATAGATGTGCCGTGCAGGACAGCAGTTGCCTACCCTGTTCCTGAGACCTTCAGCACAGGGTTTTCTGCTTTCTCCCAAAGCAACCCATTCCATCCCTATCCATCCTAAGCATCAGGAAGTTTTCCCTAACATTTAATCTAAAAATTACTGTCTCAAATTTATTCCATTGCTTCTTGTTCTGTCCACCACGGGCATGAAAAACAGCTCAAATGTCTCATTTCTTTCCCTTCCTCAAAAACACAAGCCCTACTTAGGCTTCTCCTTAAACTAAAGTCTCTCGTTCACCTGCCTGCTCTTTCCCCCAAAATCTTCCTTTCTGGACCTCCGACCATTCATGTTCCTCTCTCCAATTAATCTATAACTCCTCTCGGTCCGGAGCCCAAAGCTGGATACAGAACTCCAGCTACAGCTCAATGCTGAGGAAAGAAGGAGGGTTACTTCACACAACCTGCAGGCTATGCCTCCGTCTATACACTTCGGTTTTCAACCAGCCTGACCTCGTCACCGTCACCTTTCACACCCTTTCTGAATGCCCACTGCTTTCCCTGTTGTTCCCATCCCACATTTACAGGTGATTAGTCCTGCGAAGATTAGCACCTTCAGCCTGTTCCTACTGAACAAACTCCTCCTTTTTTTATGGTGTTTCTCAGATTTGTCAAGATCATTCTTAACCGTAGTTCTGAACTTCATAATACTGGCAGCCCTTCCCAGCTCTGAGTCTTCTGAAAATTTAATACTCGTTATCTATTTTATCATTTATTAAATACTGAGTGGATCAGGATCCTCCATGGGTTTGATCTTCACATCATATCAGAAACTGTAGATATCTTCCTCTTGTTACGTACCGCTGTTCAGCGAGCTTTACATCTGTCCTTTAATGCCATAATCAAGACCACAAGTCTCTGCTTGATTAAAATAATCCCATGAACATTGTCCACAAGTTTAGAGAAGTGGAGATGCAGGACACTTGTCATAAGCACTAGGCCTGCAGCACTCTAATAGAAGAAAGTGGTACTGCAAGATAATCCTCTGTGCTTCTTGCTTTCCCTTCTGGGTCATCATTCTTCCCCAGACAAGTCATCTGCCTGCTAACACACTGCCCTGATAGAGGCAAAACATACCTTGGCAACGTTAATACTAGTCACAATGAAGAGCTCAAAGGCAATTTGAAGTTAACTGTGCCTTTATACCAATGAGCTTGATCTCTACACAATTCTATGTGTCCACCTCCAAAGACTGATAAGCTTCAGTTTCTAAAAGCTTTTAAAAAGCCACACTTCAAAGGGGGGACAGATTGGATGTGCAAGACGTTCTCTCAACTATTTTGCTTAGCCCAGCTTGTACTGGATCTAATTTAATCAAGTACTTTACTGCTTTTTTTTTTTTTTTTATTATTGGCAGCCTGTTAGATTTCAGCCTAGAAACATTATTAGTGAAAGCTACCCAAAGGACTGACAAAACTGCTAAGCAGCTGGTACACTTAACCTGAAAACTTCAGTGCAGTTGCAACGCAATCACCTCTGTTCCCAGCGGAAACCCAAGACAACTGTACAGAGAGGTCAATTAGCAAAGCACTCCCTTCCAGCAATGCAGTGCTAATTAGGAGAAAAAACTTATCTTCCATCAATTTTGCTCACAGTCCATGCTAAGAAAAGCACAGGCCAGACAGGAGCACATATAGGATCAACATACACGAAAGTTTGTGGGTTTCTGCCTTACCTTTTCTGGCTCTTCTTGCAGTTGTTGCTGATCTCTGCTCTGTATGTTACACAACCTTTGGCTGTGGGCAACAGAGCGCTTCAACGGCTCGTCGTCACTGTCAGAATCCACACAGAGCGCTGCAGAGCTCTTTGACTTGAAAGTGTATTTTCTGTGAATCAAGAATGTGGCTATAAAACTTCATAGCATTGTATAAATCTATTTCAAAGTAACTGTTACAGCAGCATTACACCCAACTTTCACACTGTGAGGCAGTACAATTTGGGGAAACAAACTGCAACAACTGACAACGAAAATTTATTAACACAGCAGGCAGGAATTTCAGAAAAGGTATCTTCTACTAGGTTAACTGACATACCTACCTCAAGCCTGCAATAGCAGCTTACAACCTTGGAACTTACTAAGCGTGTGCCTCTTGCTTTTAAGCCCAAGGATTCTGCACTTTTATTACCTAGCAGTCCCAGACAGTATTCATTTGAGTTGAGTCCACAGTAACACATAAGCACATGTTACTCGACAGAAATTATTTGACTTCTGAAGTTTACTGAGCTAGACATAGGACTTCCTACATCATTACTAGGATACAAAAATTGCAAATTTGCACATTTTTTTCAGTTTTCCTGTTTGCTCTTTCATTAAGATAAATTCTTGCTTCTTTAGAACAGAAGACAAAGGAACATGGAGAAGTTGTGATTTCTGCCCAGTTGGGAAATCTGGCCTTTGAGTATTCCACAATGCAAAACTATCCAGTGTGACATCACATTTTTCACTGTATCAAAACCTGGCCTTTCAAAATGGCCTATAAAAACAATAGCCTCTCATTTCTGCAAATAAACTTAAGGAATTAACCACCTGTTCCCAGAACACACAGTGGGGTTCCACAGAGCCAGAACAGAGAAAAGAGTGAGACCACAGAATTAGAAACCATTTTGCTGCTTATATACGGGACTTGGCAACTACCAATGCAAGCTAGTCTAAGATATCTGGCACTGACAAAACATCTGTACAAATTAACCCAGTTTTCATTCTGTCTTTCTGTCTGAAAAAAATCATCTTTTCTTACACATCTCCAGAGGTCATCAAGAGAAATGCCCAGGTGATCGTGTCGACTAGGTAAACTGTACCACTACATTAATTTCAGCTAGCACGTAACACCAATAAAACTCAGATACGAAAAGAGACAGTAGTTGAAATAATTTACTACAACAAACAAAACAGAAAAAGTGGAAAGATTAAAGAAGAAGAATAATCAGAAAATTTTAAAATGCCTTAAAAATTGTCCATGAAACCCCAGGCCATGGGCCTTTCAGAGCTATGACTCACCTAGAAGGTGTGGAAGTGCTTATAGTACAGGAATTCACCATTTGGGAGGCTTTCAATGGACGGGAACTATTAAAAAAGCAAGGTATTTATTGCAGCAGTTACAGCCTTTAAAAAATCAGTGTTTACTTGTCTGCTATGCATGCAAATTCATGACCAAAGAAATAAGTAGAATACCATTATGCACTTGCGAATTGCTTAGGTTTAGAGTAACAACGCTATCATGCTGTAAACATACAACAGTTGTTCAAAACCATATATAATCCTTTAAACTTGATTCACTTCTTAGTGATGCACCCCTGGGGACAAGCTCACAAATTAAAGGCTTTGGGCTCCGATATCAAGAGAACTCTTTTTTTTTTTTTTTTTTTTTGTAAATTC
>Ga0065711_1010442_pt1 | contig 16028 bp, 12 predicted proteins | sample Hoacrofraction12_FD_59098 | JGI IMG/M metagenome (GOLD analysis project Ga0065711, IMG submission 59098) | Hoatzin crop microbial communities from Cojedes, Venezuela - Epithelial fraction 12 v2 (version 2) | ecosystem: Host-associated > Birds > Digestive system > Esophagus > Crop | place...
GGTGTGAGCTCCTTGGAGGGGTTGTTGCCGTTTCTTTGTGGCATAGACTTCAGATGAAGGAATGGTTTATATAGATCTCTGCTACTGACTGCAGCCCAGTTAACTACTTTGTTGAAAGAAATTATTGAAAGGCTGAAGAGTGGTATTCATCTACTTCAGGGTGTGTCCTTCAGTCTCATTTTTACCTTTGCAGCTACATGGTGAATCTCTCTTAGAGTCGTCTTCAGCCCACCTTCCTCTGTCCTCCCACCCCAACAACTGCAAGCTTTTATTAATTCTTTGGTTGTCTTGCAGAAGCCAAGAATTATGCCATTGCTTTTGATTAAGAATCACACTTTCCCCAGTTATTTCCATGCTGTTCTTCTAAAGATTATAAAGAGATTTTGCAGTAGCTATTAATTCTTCTTAGCCCGTCCTCCATACTTTACAGAGTGATTTCGAAGAGATGAATGTGCTTCAGTTGAATGTTCATGCAACCTTTTACTGTTTTCTGTGCTGAAATATAGGCTAATGTATCAGAAAATGCTACCCAGTTCCAGCAGTTTTACTCCTGGCTAGGCAGGGGCTTGCTGTATGAACCCTAATTGCTTACACTGTTTTTAAGACTAGAAAGTAAGTTACATTAATCACTTTTTGCAAATAGTTTCAAAGTTATAAACCATTGATCAATAAAGGTGAGAGAAAAGACCGGGGCCTTCAGGGAACAAGTAATACATTCATTACTGTGAACAAATTCAATAGAAGGAAATGAATCAATGTCATCGCTTGCTGGGAATGTTTTACGTATTGTCCCACGTCATCTAGTGCAGACCAGACTGGTATTTCATCCATGTGGTATCTGAAAAATGATTGTCCTTCCTCCAGTGAATTGCTGTTTGATATCTTCTGGAGAAGAGAATATGAAACAATAATGAGAGGGTCAAGCACTGTCCTTCCCTGGGCACGTGGCCAGCTTGCTCAAGTCCACATCTCGCTGTGTACCTAAATCCCCGGATGATGCCAGCCCTACAGAATGTAATACAGAATGGCAATCCTGAGCCACTAATACCAACAGCAAGCGAAGTGCATTGCATGTCACAGCAAGGATTGGATAGAAAGAAAGATAAAACGTATGGCAGTTATTTAGAGAGGAAAGAGGCTGTACTGGGGGATGCCCACTAGGATGCGCATAAACCACTTACTGTGCAGTGTTAGAGTCTCTCAAATTCTTCTGAGTACGGATCTTGGTTAATCTCGGTTATCTTTTCCCAGAGTGTCCCTTCCATGCCAGTCGCCCCCATGCAGCACCCGTGCGCTGCTTGCAGGCCCAGCCTGTCTGGGAGAAGGGAGCTTGACAGGCACTCGTTCCGTCGTCTCACTCCTTCATCTCAGCCGGTCTGCCATCAATGAGTGTGGGGCATTCGTTTCTCAGGTGTGAATAAATTTTGAGGGGACCATTTCTTTCTCTCTTCTCTGCTTAAAACTAGTATGTCCTTTTTCAGAAACCCTGGAAAAGGATGTGCTTATATCTACACTGTCCCAATGGCAAGGAAACAGCAAAAATATCTCCAATTAGTTAATCAGTGTAAGGTCCCTTATTCTGTAAACTCACCATGCAGGTTTTATGATTGTCATTTTTGGGTGCCTTCTTTCTGAACTATGTAGTACAGCAAAAAGAACAAACCAGAAAATATCTGGATTATTTTCTCAGTCTACCACTACACTACAAAGTATCTGAATCAACGTCAACTTCATAGTATTTCTTTTTTCCTTATAAAGATAGGAATGTCATTGAAAGTCTGCTGGAGAAAATATATATGGGAGGATTTGAGAGAACATTTTTCTCAAGAGCAGTCTAAGGGCTACATACTATTCAATGCCATCAAGGAAAAAAAAAAACAAACCAACAAAAAAACCCTAAGCCTACCGAAATAGCTTTCATGTCTGATGTGAAAAATGCACAAACCCACGCACCTTGTATGAAGGTTCAACCTACCTTGTGGTTTTATTGTTCTTTGGATTCTTTTTCTTCAAGGGAACGTAACACACGTTAGCCAGACTAATCCCCTTTCATCATCTCATTCCTCTGGTTACTTTCGTAATGGTTATCGATTAAAACACTTCAGAACCTAATCAGTGTCAGGGAGACCTGTGGCTAAAGTTTTGCAGTGTCAGGTAGTGGAGTGGAGTAATAAAAAGGAAAAAAATGATCATCCCACAAACTCTTATTTGCTACTGGTGATAAACAGATGAATACATTCATTAGGCTGAAGAGCCAGACAATAAAAAAGTGAGTGAAAAAAAATACATTATTTAATGTGCATAATAAATGCATGAATCAGACAGCATTAGACTCCATCAGCAAAGAGTTGAGTGTCTTTTGTGCTGACTTCTCATTAGTGACTGATTTGCTTGAAGCCCGAATACTATAAAAACCCCTAACCAAATATCAAAACACAAAAAAATAAGGGCAGAACTTTGAAGTATTTTGCACAAACTGGGCTCTCTTTCATGGTCTGCAGACCATACGGTTGGGCTATGGTTTTCTTTGATTTTTCTTGCTTTCTTGTTGCGCATGGTGGATCCCTGTGGGGAGACGGTGCCGTCAAACCTTCCTCTCCTCGTGGTCCCGTTTCCAAAAAGGGCAAGGCGAGGAGTTTGTGCATCAGCTCAGGAATGCCAAAGTTGCTGTGTGAGGGCTGAGAGCGGCCACAGGCCCACACTGCCTGCTCAGGCACCCACCTGTAATTCTGATATTTTAGCGGCTTTGGTCGTAGAGCTGGTCAGGCACACACAAGCAAAGAGGCAGCACGTCTGGTGAGCGGGTCCTGCTGCACGGCGTGGGGTGAGNGTGGGTCAGAGTCAAACCTTGCCCATCTGCTGTGCCCAAGGCAGTGGTGAGCGCGTTTCCCTGCGCTGCAGCTGACGGGCACCCAGCACTGTGCTCGGCTGCTCTGGGGCGAGAGGCGACTGCACAGGGTCCAGCAGCCTGAAGAACGATGGAAGGCTGACTGGGCACACCTGCGGTAGTAAAGGACTGCTTGAGTCTTAGCATGGCAGTTTTATTCATAGAAATTTTTATTCACTTTTAAGTCTTCATAGCCTGTCCCGTAACTTTTTACAGTTACCTGCAGTCAGCTCCAATATCAGGACTTGCATGAGCTTCAGAATTGACATTTCTTCAGAAAATGCCTCTGTGCTTCAAAATATGTCATTAATCCAAATTGGTAAATAAAGACGTAAAGAAAAAAAAATCCAAAAATGTTGTATCCAAAAACATGTTGAAGCACAGCAGATAGTTGTTAAAGTTCTTTTTTTTTTTAATTTTTCTTAACCTCTGGTGGTGTTTGTGCTTCGTGACATGTAGGCAGGTTTGAGAGCTCAGTGGTTGTCTTGTGCACCCCATAAGAAAGTTCATCATTTGCTTTGCATAAAACTTTAAGATCTTCCTGGACTACCGATTAGGCTCTGTGTTGGTTCTAGCAGGGCCTAAGCTTTTCAACAAAACAGAAGATTTGGGGGTTGGCAGTGGAAGCTGAGCTGTGTGGTGGGCATCAGCGGGGTTAACGGCTGCCCAGGCACTGCTGGGGCTCTCCCTCCCTCCCAACACCTCTTCTTTCAGCAGATGGGTGTTTTGCCTCTGCAACATAACTCCGATCTCTTAAAATTACATTGGAGTGGTTTACAGCTCTGGCTGAAGGGATAAAATGCTTTGTTCTATTTATTAGTCTGAGTGACAGCAACAAATCAGGGATGATAGCTAATAACAGCAAAAGGTATTAAGGGGACAGTGAGCATCAAGCACAATTTGCGAGGGCCTTTAGATGTCAGTTAATTGTAGCTGGGATTCTGCTGGGGGTTTTCTTGCCTCGTGTAATCACTGTGATAGGGTTAGTGCACAGTAGGGGGGTTTCTCCGTGACATAAGCACTGGGTAATTTCTGCTGGATGATATCCAAAGGCAGCTGAATAACGCTGAACTGGACTTCCTCTCCCTCGTTCCAGCCCTGTGCCAGCTACGTTAACACTGAAGAGCATCACGTACCATCTGTCAGCGCTAGCGCCCGAGCGGGCAGGGGGTGCTTCTGATCACCACTGATCCAGGAACATGTCCTCCCTCTGCACCCCAGCACGGGGCATACTGTCCAGGATTTTTGACATACAGTAAGCGGCTCTGCTGCAGACATAGCTTTAGGCGCATTCTTCTTGTCATCTTTAAGTATTTGCTCCATGCGTCAGTTCTGCTTGATAGAATAGCAACATCATTTAGCTGCCATTTGCTGTTCTCTGCTTTACAAGGTCCAGCTATCTTATTAGGTCAGAGAATTCAATAAGGAATAGAAAGATTGAATTAGATCAAATGCAAAGTATACTTTGTAGGAAGGAAGGTCTAACCGGCAGGAGATGTCAGAACATACAGAACAGCTTAATACTCACAAAGGTGTGGGGTAAGGCACGAGGGTCTGGTTTGAAATGCTGTCAGCACGTCTGCAGAGCAAAGAGGGGTTGTTGTGGTGTGTGCACAGTCTCGTTAGTGTGACCTCAGCAGTAGCTGAGAAACAGGGGGTCAGGGGGAGCCCCTGGAAGGCTCTTGCAGCAGGCGGTGGCACCTGGGTCCTTACTGTCACCGTTACCCTCATCTGTGCTGCCAGACTAAAGCCAGGTCAGGGATGGCTCCCTGGCACAGCGTACGCCTTCACTTGTGGTGCAGCAGTGCCTGCCATGCCCTCCATCCGCCTCCCAGTTTTCTCCTGAATCAGCAAGTCAGTTTTACTGCACGTGTGCGAAGGGAGACTCTGGAAGCCAAGCTGGCTTGAGACCTGGATGTGGTCTCATGAGGATGCATCCAGTGAGACCTCCAGCTGTTTCTGTGCCTCTGACCCAGGCTGCCTCTGTTCCTTGTTCTTCCTCAGTTGTGTGACCTTTGTGACACCAAGTGACTCTAGTGGACAACACATCCCCAGGAAAGCAGTAATTCAATACGTTGTGTGAGTTTAACAACACCTCAGTCCATTCGTCTTCTGTCTGTTTTTGTTAATACAAATGAAAAAGGCAAATTATACATCAGATAAGGAGCGATGGTTGATCTGCCTCTGTCCTTTGGGTCTATACCGCAATTGGGAACCACAGCAGCTCCATATCCCACATTTGATGATGGGTAGCAGTTCCTGGAAGGACTTAGACCCCCACACATTCCTCGAACTCTGTTGAATATTTATCACCAATCTCTGATGGCGGTACACCTTGCGCAGCCATTTGGGTGGTTATTTTTCTATTGGTTGCTGCACTGGAGTTGGGGTTTCAATATTCGGACCGGAGGCTGAGGACACAAGAGGAGTAATCACTCCTGCTGGCACACATTCCCTGAATAACCATGCTGGAGTGATGAATTTAAGCTTTTGACATGTTCTTCACGGTAATATTAATGGCAGAGATTACTGCAGATGACAGCAAACTAGATAAGGCAGGGTGCCTCAATGCTTACTGCCTGCCACTGAATTAGTTTTGGCTTTAATATTTCACTTGATTGAAGAGTGGTGCTTAAAATCTGTACAGTGGCCCATATATTTAACTTTCTCCATGAAAGAGGAAAACTAGGCTTGGGTTACAAAGAGAACACTGATATTCACGTCTGTGCGATGATTGCCTTGGGAAGAACGGATGGAGTTGCACTAGCGAGGGGTTGCCACCTTAGCAAGTCGTGTGGAGGTCGGAAGAAGTCACAACTGCTCTTTGGGTTTAGAGACCAAAGCCTGGTTTGTAAACATGTCTGTCAACCGTGTTCAGCTGAGGGAGGTCAGCCACAAGAGCTTTCCATGAAATTTCAGATATGGGACTTTATGTTGGTGGTGGTAGGGCTTGGAGTTTTTGTAAGTTTGTTTTTCCTTGCTTGGTTCGGCAGGGAGAAGCAAGGGACATCTTTGGTTTCTGAAGTCGATTCAATGCAAATTTGTTGGTGATGAGGAAGCCAGAGTAGCAAAAGAGTTTCATACTCAAAAGCTAAGTTGCTGAAAGATGACTTAGCTTAATGAGAAGGCACATCCAGACAGGAAACTTAAGAAATTTTCTTTTGCGTTGGGTCAGCTGCCGGGTGACGTTGTGCTGTGCTGCACTGGAACGCCGGAGCAGGCTGGGCGCAGTCCCTCGGGCCTCGGTGGCTGGGAAAGCTGATCCGTACAGGTGGGAGGACACCCGCTCACAGCTGCTCTCTCTAGTTAAGCCATCTCTCCTAAAACTGTAGTAAACCAGAGTGCTTCAAGGAGCCAGTGTGAAGGTATTCAGAGTGGATTTAAGTAGATCGGGAAGGCAGGGGTTGGCAGGGCACTGTTCCTGAGCAAGGCAGCATTAATTTTCTACGCGGTTAACAGCCGCAGCAGCGGTTTCCATGCTTGTGTGACTGACTGGCTGCAGGATCCACAGCTCATTTTGTCACATTTGCGTTTGTCCCACTGTCTATATGTTGTGTCATGCTGTAGGTATACCCCTGATCTGCAGGTGGAAGAGCAGGCTGACTTAGGTCATCATTTCTAGGACCCAAGAGCAATACCAGCGCTGCTTTGCTAGCAAATCACAGCTGTTTTTTCTTGACTGGCATTGATCAGACCCAGGCCAGTGTATCCCCTCATCCCAGTTGTACAGTACCCACTGATTTGATGAAAATTTCATTTTAACACTTCTTCTTATAACATGACCTGGTATAATTACCTGACAACAGCATAGCTCTATAGCACGCTAGCACACAGCTTATTTGGATACTGCTGAGTCCTTGCAGCGGGAAGAGGTGAGCCCGGTGGCACAGGGTCCTTCAGGGCTGCTCTGGTTTTTGTAGAGACATTGACTGAAGAAAAAAGTTTATAGTGAACACCTTCCCTCCTGTCCCTTTTTTTGTTGTTTTGTTTTGTTCCTCCCCCTCTGCTCAATGCTTTGCTTTAGACAAAGGATTTAAATAACTGATCATAGATTGAATGTGGAAAAGTCAGCATTATTTTACCAGGAAAAGGCAGCACATAGTCCTGGACCAAAGCAAAGACCGTCAATGTGTATATAACTTACATGTTGTTTCTGTGGCCTGACCCCCATGCAGCCACTTGCCATTCTGCATGTTTGATGCACGCAGACTGCACAGAAGGGCTGAGGTAAAACCATATATACACTTTCCTTGTGTTTTCCTGTAGAAAATCTGCTCCCATTAAAGCCTGAAAAAGTACCAGAAGTACAGATAATAGTAAGAAACCCTCCTTTGAATTATTATGGGGTTTTGGAGGGTTTTTATCAGTTGACACCTGGTTGTTACAAACCGCTGGGGTTCAGCATGAGCTCCCGTAGTGTCACAGAAGCAATCATCAGGAGTCGCAGTGGTGCCTGGGGACTGCCAGGGCACGGGAAACGGCTGCTGTTGCTCATGGAAAATGCAGAAACAGGATGATTTCTGCAAGTTTTGCGTAGTTCTTATTGGATTGATGACTTCTGGAAACTGAGAGGGCCAGAAATACAGGTACCAAACCCTTTGTTTTGTTGAAACTTACAGGGAACCTAATAGAGATTTCAGTGTGTTGAGAGAAGGGTATTCATGACCTAAATTATTCTTCTGAAGTTTTTTGTTAATTGATGAGTGATTTATTTGCACATACCTTTTCCCTGTGTGCTCGTTTCCATAAATATAAATATAATTACAAAGGCGTTTTTGGATTTGTAGAGGACTGGTAGACATATCTTTCTGTGACTGAATATGACACGTTTCTAGACAGCTGGTGTGTCTCTTTTAGCTGAACGGGCGTTTTGCTTCCCTCTGAAGTCCTGGCTGGCTCAGCTGCAGGCAGCGTGGTGGTTCTCACAGTGGTTAAAGCAGAATGGTAGGATATGCAGTCTTAGTTTAATGCAATGAACCAAGATAACACCAGTATAAATATGATTATCCATTACACACTCCACAGGTTGCCCCCATATTGACTTAAGCAGATCCATTTATTCATCAGTTTTATTTAACTACGAGAAAAACATATATAAAAGGCCTAAAAGTACTTTCTTCTGCCTGCCTGAAATACCAGTTTTTCTTTGAAAAAAGAAAATGAGAATGGCAACTAAAGGCTTGTTACAAACGCTTTGGGACCTCTGGGCCTGTTTGATCCTTGCTGTAGGTCATTGCGATTCAGGGGCCAGCGGGTACATTTGGCTACTCGCCTTGCACCCATCTCCGGCTCACGTTCTCCTTGACTGCCACTGGGAATGCCCTGGGACCAGCTCAGCTCTGGTGCTGCTGTTCAGGATGAAGGTGCTGTGGAAAAAGGACTGAAAAAATTTATTTCTTCCTAGAAACAAGTACCAAAGGGAAAGATTATAACTTGTCTTCCTTTTCCATTTTGAGCTGGTAACACTGAGGATTGGGACGTAGCTCCTAAGTCCTGCAGACACTACAGTCCATGTGCAAACAGACAAACCAGAGAAACCTGTAACCAACAGCGAAGACTTGGGGATGAGAGCTGCTTGTTGATGGGTTGGTATCGAATAAAGTCAGTAGCTGTGGCTTCTGCAGACCTGCCTCAAACTCTTGCCCTGCTGAGCCGGTCGAGGTGGCAGGCCAGAGAGGCTCTCAGTTGGTTTTTGTGTAAGTATTGTTAAGCATGGTAGGAATTTCAGCCATGTATCGTTTGTGAGCACGGTCCCCTCTGCAAAGCTGTCTGGTGTTTAGCTTCCAGCGTCTGCGAACAGCCTGTATCTGAGGAGCTGAGACGGTCTTTATTGCACGCATTCAGTAGCGCCTTTTTGGTTGTAAGCCAGCTTGTCTTGGTTTCATTTAGGAGGAATTGTACAAAAGTTGAAATCTGTATTAGAAGATATGCATGTAAATGCCATTATCATATATTTTCCTTTGACATTTTATTTTTCTTGTACTTTTTATTGGGTACTTTTATTTGTCCTGGCTTAGGTACACTGGCTATGTTTCCTACTTGATGTCGTTACAGAAAAATATGTGAATGTGATTTCAGACAGCCTTTGGGCTCATGGTATTTTAATGCTTTTTCAGAATCGTTTCAATCCATAAATTTACACTGGGATCTATGAGTTCAAGTCTCATTGATTTCAGTGACAGATGCATGAGTGCACCTGTGAACTGAATCGGAAATAAGGGGCCTTCGCTATCGGCAGAGGGGAGATGTCCTCATTTCCTTGGCAGCTTGATTTGTTTCCGCAACTCATTCTTCCAGATGAGCAAAAAAAAGATCCTGCTTATTACATGAGTATATGCAACGTTCGAACTAAACATCCTATTCCAGACAGAACATCACAGCTACGGCTTAAGCCCAGGAAAGTTGCAATTCTGGCAAAAGGAGCACCTGCCTTTGCCATCCTTCATAAAGCACTGACTGTGGAGGTTGCTCTGGAGTAGCTGAGAGCGAAGGGATTTCTCAGCCTCATTTGTTTCCATGTCTCCAGGTGCATGAAACGCTTGATTACAAAATGTCGGGAAAATATGGTTTGTGAAATCAGCTTGTGTGTGGGAAATATCTAATTCCATCTCTGGGCTGGGTTTCCCAATCAGAGGACAAGTGTTAATCTCACTCCATCTGTCTCAGAGCCTTAAGCCTAACAGTAACACATTCACAGCCATGAACGTGCTCCCTTTCAAGCAGCACAGATCAGTATGCCTAAGCTGTACGTCCTCTTCATTCAAAAGCGAGTTTTATTATACTGGCTGAATTCCCTTCAAAACACAGGGACTTTCTGTAACATTGCTATTTGTTCAAATCCTTACTGTAGTAATAACCAGATCAGCTTGCATGGCTTTTAAATAATTCATGACTTTGCACTGGGCTATGTTCTTCACCAGAAAACAAGATTTTCGTATAACAATTGTTGTAGATGATCTGTCTTAATTGTGGTAGCTAGCCCTTGTCATCAGCATCTGTGTTGTTCCATCCTTAAAATCCTTTACCTCTGGTTTCTTTCTGGGACTTGTGGATTCAGTGGTATGGCCAGGAATGCCTGTGGAGAGGAGGTCCCTAGGACTGTGCTCCCGTCTCACTTTGGGACGGTCTGGCTCCTTACATCCCCACGTAGCTGGACACCGAGGGTGACGCTCTCGGCACTGTACCCTTGAAGCTGCGTGCACCCCTACGTACTGCACACGATGGTTTGCAGCACCTTCGCTGGTAAAATCCCTGCCGTCAGAATATTTATGAAGCCCTTCTGATGTACCAGGTGGAGAGAGGCCCTCCATGCCTATCAGGTAAATAATAACAATTCGATCGTGACAGAGTGCACAAGGACGTTCTGGTGACACTGAGCTTGCAGTAGCAGGATTTGGCTCGTTGTGAGGCTGAGGTGGAGGTGAGAGATGGACCGAAGGAAAGAAGAGATGGGGATGCTACAAAGCCAGAGCTTAACAAATATTAATTTGCTTTACATGATATATTCACAGCCCCTGCCACGTTGTGCGAGGGGTGGAAGATGCATTTACAGATTAGGAGAACGCTGCCACTTAAAACTGCCTCCCAACAAGAGGGGAAAGGAAAAGCCCAGCGTCGAGCACACCAAACTCGTGTGCTTGGTCAGCACGAGCAGCTAAGCAGGGAAACCCAAGATGGGAGTAAACAAGCAAGCTGATTTGGGATTTTGTGTTTTATTTGTGCTCACTCATTCCTGCTCTTAATAGAATCGCTAAAACAACCTTTACCTGAAATATTAAGCTCTAAAGATTTGCTGCCACAGTAAATATTACACTTGAATTGATTAGGTGCACTTCAGAAATCAAGCCACATTCTTAATAGAGGAGCAGTGCATATTTTCAATGTTTATCATACTGTATTAGGTGTTTAATTAAAAAGAGGTTCCCAGAGGATTAGCCAGCTTCATGTTGATGGCAGAAGCAGATCTGTTAGCAATTTTTGGCAGGTAATTATAATGTGGAACTGGATGGGTTGAGATGAATATTTTATGATATCAGCTCTAGTTGGAATGAAGAGAAATATAATCACTCTTCTTGCTAGGGGAAAAAAAAATCAGACAAGTACACACACCTGTTTGCTTCTGCAGGTTTGTTAGCTTGGTAAATTAGGAAGGAATTAGTGTCGATATTATCCAGATTACTGGGCTGAGCTCCACAGCAGGGAGCACGGGACTGGGCTGATGGCTCTCGCTGCTCACGCTTCTTCAAACACCTGCTCTTGCGTGCTCCTCGGGGAGCCGCGGGGATTTGGTTTCCATTGTCTGCTCTTATGTTGGATTAAGCTGGATCAGCGGGACAGGACGTAGCCCTGCTTGTGAGAGGTAGAGGACGGCTGGAAAAAAAGAGCATCTTCCCCTCATTTGGCAGTTTGCTGCCTGCCTGGGAGAGATTTTCAAGAATTTTCTGGACATCAGAAGAGGTTTTACCCAACGTAGCTATCCGCTGATCCTGTTAACATCCCTGTGGCCGAGCAAACTTGGCCCTTCTCCTTAATACCACATGTGGCAGCAAGTAGATGGTGTGAGAGGTAACAGTTTGAAGAGTGGAGCAGGCTTGTTTCTGAGACAGCCTGGGCCTGGACCCCTCACCACAAAGCTGCTCCTGCACAAGGGATTCCATGGCAGATCTTTTAGATGGGTTGGGACCTGGCACTTGCTGCATCCTTTTGCTGCAGCTCATGTTTCTCAAAAAGCTGCAGATGAATGGGTCTTGTTGGATCCGATCATTAATCCTCTGAGTCCAGCAGCAATGCTCTGCTGGTGGCTAATGCCTGAGGTCTCACAGGAGAGCAGAAGGACCTGCTCCGGCTGCGCTGCTGGGAATCTTCTCTATGTTATCGGTCTGCAAAACAAAGTATTTAGTCTAATGACTCCCAGGAGCAGACTTGTGCGAGGCATTCATGAATGCGGCATTTACTTAATGCAGCTCTATCTAATCACTCAGCGACTCCATGGGAATGAGGGAGCTTAAGAGAAAGGTGGGAGAACTCAGCCCTGTATTGACAAGATTGTTAGCATTAGGGTCTGAATTAACTGAAATACATATTTTTAACTGTTATTTTTTGGTATTGACTGCAGCGTTAACTGCCCCTGCTCTCAGCACGCCCCTGCATGATAGGGTGTGTTTGCAGGAGAGCACATGTTTCCCAGCCGTGCCCAGGGCACGTGCAGCGGTGGGAGCTGCCAAATCCAGGATACCGTTGCTGAAGCTGCCCGTGAGCACTGACAGGAGAGTTTAGAGAAGCCCTGAAATATTGAGCTCAGCATTTTATAGGCATTAGGCTGAATGAGCTGATATAAGGAGGAGAAAACAGATGGGAGAAAGCATTTATGAAGCAGCTGCCTGTTAACCAATAATTTGGTACATTTCCTTCAGTTCTTTTCATTAAGCCTCAATATGTAGATGTCTCATTTTCTGTGAGATGCATGGAATGTTCAAAAGACTTGTCTATAATTACACAAATGCTGAAAGAGCAGAGTCATGCACTGTGTCAGGAATAGTTCTCTCTCTTCGTGTTTTGGACTACAACAGCCTGATACAGCACCCTTCTTCTACACCGATTGTTTCTTTCTGGTTTCTTTTCAGCAATTAACAGGGTAATGAGATGAACTGGTGATTTGCAGTGAATGTTGTTTAAATCTGAGAACTCCCTATGGAGGGTTTAGTTTCAGGTCTCAGACCCATTGGTGGCAGCTCAGTATGGTAACCCAGGCTGTATCAATGTATAGAACAGAACTTGCTTGTCTGTGATCCCTGTTACGGGAGAGAATTGCAGCTTTCGTTCTGGCAATAGCCAGGTATGGTCACCTCTTCTTTGCCAAAGATCTGAGACCCCTTGCGCCTGTAGTTAAAAAGATAGAACTGAGTTTTTGTGAGAACTCAAAATGATAACAGTTGGTTTCCTGACTTTGTTGCACAGTTTGCCTAGGATGTTATGTTAATGACACTATATTAATCACTCAGACTTCCCCTGTTGCCTGCCCACCTCAAGTTCCTCACCAAAACGTGAGTTGGCTCTGCCAGAGATGTGAGCTGCAGATCAGCAGGGAGAGGCCATGGTGTGCAGAGCACGTCCATCCTGGAGCAGGAGGATGAGCCCAGCTTGGCTGCACTTGCCCAGCCCAGGAACAGGACAGGAGGTGTGATGAAGCTCCAGTTCTTGTTCCTGGTCCTCTAAATCCACCTGTAGGATATTTGACTTGCACTGGTCCCAGGCAGCAGAAGGGAACATCATTCCCTGTGTGTGTGGTTAATACAAGCAGTTCCCTTAGTGACCCAGTGTACAGAGAGATTGGGTGCTGAACAAGAAGAGGTGCTCTGAGTACAGTGTTAAATGGGCAAGAAATTATAGCGGATTCCAGGCAGAAAGGGCTTTTGTATGACGAGATATAATACACAGTCTTTCAATAGGCAGTAATGGTAAGCAAGCCTCTCTGTTAACGTTTGAAGTTTCCATGGTGTGAATTAAGGCCTTGGTTACCAAGCCCACCTGCAGGAAGCTCACATGGTTTTTTAATTGAGGTGAAAAGAAAAATGTATCTTTATATGCAGAGTAGGTGCTCTCTGACGCAGAGACCTTCCAGGCACCCCAGCTTTTCAGATGCCCTGAGATTGACTGGAAAAGGAAAACTTGGATTTTTGTAACCTGTACCCACTTGCTCCTCCAGCAAAATTTCCAGAGTGTTTCATTCCTTCTCTGGTTTTTGATTTTAGAGTCAACGGGAAAAACAGTCAACTATTAGCAACTGTCAGAGCTGCACTGAGATGGGTACAGTCCGATGGAGCTGTGACAGCCACTATCAATTAAGCAGTACGTTGAGGATCTCCTTAACCTTCTAGCACAGTGAACCCAAGAGACTGATTTCAATTATTTCTGAAATAAGATAAAAGATTATTATTTATATAATATTATATTATAATATTATATATAATATAATATTAAAGATATTAGTGTCCGAAAACAGTAACCTTCTTGTGAGCTTCAAATGGGGTTGTGTGTACACATGGTAGTGCAGGGACGGGCAGAAAGCCAGTTGATCAGTGTCCATCTCACCAGACAGGCTGCTTCATCTTCTAGCGCCAAGCTCCTGGCTTGCCTTGTTGATGACTCAGACTAATCGTGAGCTTCTTATTAGTCTTGGTCATTAATTTTCTTAGTTTTTAGAGATCGTTTGGGAGTCTGAGACAATCTGAGGATGCAGTAGCCTCTTGTGGTAGCCAAGTCCCATGTTGGTGTTGCACCCAGAGAAGCCAGGGTGCCTGCAGCCCATGAGAAAGCTCTGCTCTCCAGTGAACAGCCCAGAAGAGTGGCTTTCACCCCTCGGGTGGTGTTTGCTCCCCAAACATGCGCCATTTCAGCTCCTCCATCGGTGCCAGCAGCCCACCCAGCTCCACTGTCTGGATGGACCTTACCTGAGCTGGAAGCCGGGACCTGCAGCCTCATCGCAGGCAGCATTTCTGCGCTAAGAGCGGTGGGGGGTTTGCATGTGGAAAGGCTCTGGCTCCTGAGGAACGCAATTACCATTGATCAGGCTGAAGCAGAGATGTGTGCTTGGAGTTTAGCTTTCTGTGCCAGTATTGTTATCTGCCGGATTCATTAACTCTGCAGCGCAGCTCAGGGTGCTTTAAAAATTTAAATGGAATTGACTGAAAACCAAAACCTAAGTACAGATGAGTGTTATTTACCTCCAGTACTCCCCATAATTCTTAGTCTAGAGCTAAAGCAGCAGCAGCAGTTTGTCCCACCTCCTCAGGATAATGGTCTTCCACATTAAAACTTAGCTTGGTTGTGTGTCTGCATTTCCCTGAAGAAAGACAGAATCCACCTGCACAAGGGCTAGGGCCAGCGCAGAGGAGGAGCTGGGGGCAAGGCAGGAACTGGTGCTCGGGAGAGCTCAGATTGCTGTTTGTCTGATGGCTGCCCCAGCCCGTGAGAGGTTAAAAAGCTGCTGGGGCTGCATGTTGCTGGGGCTGGCATGAGCAGAGCTTTGCTTTCGGCCAACAACATTTGTACCACGCGTTTCTCACACAAAGTCTCTAATGATTTCTGGTGCTGGAGCTCTTCTTTCCGTGGAGGTACACTTGTAGAAAGTTTCTCCTCTGGCTACTGCCTGTATATGACCTGTTTTCATGGCACCTGTAGCAGTTCAACTGTCCTTGAGGCCCTTCTGTTTTCCCCACCAGCAGATCAAGTTGGTTGGACTGAGCTGGAACGTGGGTGGTGGGGAGGCACACAGAGAGGGGTGTCTCCTGGAAGGCTTGTTTCTAGAGAAACAGGCCCCTTCTCCTTTTTCTTTCTGGTCATCTGCAATGTCTGAAGACTAAAAAGGTGGATATTTCCAAGATGGGAACATGCAGCCAAAGAACAGGGGCTGAGCCTCGACAGACCGATGTTCCCCATCCCACCTGTTGTGCTGTAGGGAAACACTGCAGCTGCCCAACACTGCCTGGGAGCTGCTCGGACTGGTGGTGGAGGAAACCTACACTGTGCTAACACAAAAACCGTGTAAAAATCAATTTGTGCCCTTTTTCAACAATATCATCCACACGTCTAATGGAGCTTAAGCAGAGAGAGCAGTCATGTCCACCATTGGCAGCCTGATCTTTTGCAGTGCATTTGAAGATGTCTCAGCCAGTGAGCTGGTGCCCACACAGCAAGGAGCTTTTCTGTTCCCTGCTGCATACTGTGCTCTGGTCTCACATTACTAGAAAAGTACTGATCGTGCAGAATCTGGAAAAACGGATACATAACTGGATTAACAGAGACAGCACATTGTGCAATCAATATTTTTTCTTCCTATGCCTGGAGACAAAAATAAGTAAAATTCAAGCAGGGACAAGATATTGTAGCTACAAAACTGGTGCAGGACTTACCAAGATACCTTAAATGTTTCTGCTCTGATTACAAGTATAATATGATTACTTCTCAATGCTTGCATCAGGTGGCTTGACTGGATGCATTGGACAGGATATTTACAATTTGTTTCACAGAATCACAGAATGGCAGGGGTTGGAAGGGACCTCTGTGGGTCTTCCAGTCCAACCCCCTGCCGAAGCAGGGTCACCCAGAGCAGGCTGCACAGGACCTTGTCCAGGCGGGTCTG
>Ga0065711_1041599_pt1 | contig 16028 bp, 13 predicted proteins | sample Hoacrofraction12_FD_59098 | JGI IMG/M metagenome (GOLD analysis project Ga0065711, IMG submission 59098) | Hoatzin crop microbial communities from Cojedes, Venezuela - Epithelial fraction 12 v2 (version 2) | ecosystem: Host-associated > Birds > Digestive system > Esophagus > Crop | place...
CCTTGTAGGTGCCCTGCTGCGTCAGCAGGTGCAGGTACTCGGTGCCCAGCCAGTGATCACCCTGCACGTTCCCGAAGCCGTACTTGTAGGTGGTCCAGGATTGCTTCCACGTGAGCTCAGTGTCATGAGAGTTTCTCTGGACAACGGTCCAGCCCTTGCCCTCGGTGTCCATGTCACACCACACCACACGTGGGGGGGACTTCGCCGGCTGGATGACATACACCCCGCTGGGGCTGTTCTTGCGGAGATGGCTGCAGTCTGCGGGGAACCCTGTGGCAGCAGCAGTGAGAAACACAGGTTGGTGTGGGAGAGGGAAGGATCAGATGAGTCTGTCAGGGCAGCAAGGAGCTCCTGTAGCAGAGTGAAGACTCAGGACAAGAAGGGCTCCTTTGTCTGTGGTCTACTCCACAGTGTGGTGTGGCTTTTCCACTGGCTCATCTACAGAGCAACCGAAGGTCTGTAGGACAGTAGCCCTGGTAAGAGCCCTAGGATCTGTTTCTCATGACTTGCTATTTCATTTGGAGCCTTCTAATGCATGTGGCCAAGAAAAGAGGGGAAAAAATGTCCTCCAGGTGCCAGTGATGGCCTCCAGGTATATCTGGTCCTCACACAGGGCCACTTGATATATAGAGCTGCAGCTCTTGCAAGGATCAGAAGTGTCCAAAATGCTCCACTGGATGAAGATACATTGTGAAAATTTATGTTTTCTCTGAGGGTCATGCAATTGCAAAAGAAAGCTAAGTTGTACCTCAACCTCATAGGGATCTTGTCTCCCAGCTTGTTGCAGTTTATCTGTTAGCAGGACTGATCTGTCATGACTTACTTGCCAAATTAATTTGTTGTCTAATTTGTTTTTCTTGTTTTGTGTCTGATGAGAGACAATTTGCTGTGGGTAATTCTGTTTCAGTCCATGAAATTCTATTTTTCTTGGGCACACAGGTCTTGTAGGGAATGTAACCCTTCCCTGCAGGGGTGACGGGAATACCCCTAATCCAACAAGAGCTAAAGAAAAAAAATGGCTGGGAGGGTCTCTCCTAGAACCAAAGTGTGAAAAGACACAAGCACCGCAGAGCACTCCTGCCAGGTTATGGTGTTTGGGCAGAAACCCCTTGATTTCAGCATGGAGCCTTCAAGCGGGGGGTGGCCTGGCAGGTGTCAGGCTGCTCACCTTACAGGGGTTGGTGTGTGTGAGGCATTCTTGTGTTGGGGTGTCCACACACCCTGGGTGCACGCTGACCTTCCCAGCCCTTAGCAGACCTGAGAGCCGGTGCAGAGCTAGGCAGACGCTGTCCTGCTCTGCACCTGGGTGCACAGTCAGTGCCCCCACCCACTCTGTACTCACCGCTCCGGGAGCTGGTAGTGGGCACTGCCGGGCCAGCGCTCACGCAGAGGAGAAGCATCCCCACCACGGCGGGCAGGAGGACAAGGTCCCCGCAGAGCTGACGCGTCCCAGCCTGGAGCCCTGGGGAAGAAAGGGCCCATCACCACCAGGGTCCCCGGGCAGCCCCCCGGCTCCCGCGGAGCTCGGACCAGGGCAGGCAGAGCCGTGGGGCGCAGGCAGGAGCAGGGGCTCCCGGGGTGGTGGGAGCTGCAGCTTCGGCACAGGCTCTGCCCCTGCAGGGCTGAAGCAAGAGGAGAAACTGCTTTGCCACCCTCCTGGTCAACCCCTGCACCAGCCAGCCCGAAAACTGCAGTTCTGTTCTCAGAACCTATGGCCCAAGAGTTGCTAAGAGAGGACAATGACACATCTAGATCTGGGGAAGAGTAGTTTGCCAGGGCGGGGGCATCACAGGATACAGTTCTTTTTGAAGTAATCATGCTTAAGTCTTTTGTATAAGCTGCTCCAGACCAATGACAGCTAGTAGGAAACCAGATCCAGAGATGGGTCCTGTTGCACATATGCCAGCTCCCAAGCAGACAGCAGGAAATCTCCCGGGCCCACACAGTGACACAAGCCCAAATCCTCCATGCTGGCCACCAGCACACCCCTACGCCCTGACTAGCTCAGTTACTGGGGGAGATGCCACCACGCCTGGGGAAGGACCCCTGTGCAACCACAGGTGCCACATGCATTGGTCAGGAAGGGAAAGGACCAAGTGGAAAGCTAGGTCTCCACATTAACCTCCCGTGACAGGACACGGGAACACAGGGCATAGGTAGCCTGGGGAAAGCATAGGCTGGCACCAAGCATGCGTGTCGTTTGGCGCTTTGGTCTTGCGTCCCTTCTGCTACCAGGGTGCCTCGCAGCATGCATCACCCAGGCACGAGCATGGCTGTTGCTCTGCTAATCAGCTTCTGCCTTTGTATACTCACCCCGGTCACGTCTTGTCTGAGCCCAGCACCACACATGAATGCAGTGTGCCACTGGGAAGAGAACTCACCCATCACAACAGCACGGCTCGGCAGAGAGCAGGAACCCGGTGGTGCACCCTCCCACGCCGAGCTTTCCGCGGTGACTTTATAGGCACTGCACACACCCACTCGTGTTCACACTTGTTATTTCTAAAGGCACAAGGAGGCACTTGCAGGTTGTGACTCAAGAAGTTTTCAGATCCCATGACAGCAGAACTGAAGCCCCTGAGGGGAGGGAGGCATGCCCTCCCAGCCAGAGACGTACAAAATAATACCCTCCATGATGAGGGATTTCAACTATTGACTCTACCAGCTACACAAACACTACATGTGAATTGCGTGCTTGGAGCAAATTCTGGAGAGCCGTGGTCAAACCAAAGTGGAGAGACTCAGCTTTTTAAGGACATATACACAGAAACTAGCAAAGGAGGAGAGATTAGCTCTCCTATGTGCCCGGTCCCAAAGGTGACCTTGGAAGGACGAGGACAGGTACTCAGGAGAGGTGCCTGCCTGCTTCCTCTCCACTGGCAGGTTTCAGGATCAATGGGTGAAGTCATTGGGCTGGAACCAGTGTCCAGCAGCCAGAAGTCGCTGTGTCCCCTGGCACCCCAAACTGCACGCTTTGAGTAGGGGGCCAGGGCTCCAGGTCACAAACAGGTGCCTGTGGGTCCCTTTGCCACTCTCCTTCCCAAACTCTGTCTTTGGCCTGGTGAGACTCTGCAGATCCTCCACCAGCCTCAGAAGGGTCGACTGGAGGTTGCTTCCTCTACAGGAGAAAAATGTTCTCAGGGCAGGGAGGGAGGCTTGTTCTTCACACCAGAAGGTGAAGACAGCTCCATCACTTTGTCAAGCCCATTTTAAGGGGATAGAGATGTGGCCCTTCTACTTTCTTCTCCTGTGTTGGTTTCAGTAGCCTACTGACCAGATGTCTTCTTCATGGCACAAATTTAAACCTGGGATTCACAGAAAGCCAGTGTCAAGCTGAGGCTCCCACCAGACTTTCCATACTGCGGGAGCCCACATCAAGCAGTGCATCTCGCATGTCTGGATGGCCAGTGGCATTGATGCCTCTCTGAGGTAGTTGGTGTCTGGATCAGCTTCCATCTGAACCCTGAGATCTGCCTGTTGCTTGCTTGGTTAGAGGCCCAGAGACTCATTTAGTTTGGGAGAATCATGAAAGCTGCAGTCCCGAGTCTATGGAGGGAGAGGGGCCCAAGCTGCCCTGGGAAGAAGGACCACAGGCAGAGGGGCCATGTCCCCTTTCTGTGGGGGCAGAGGAAGTGGATGACCTGGGGCTCCCGTGGGCTGATGCCAGCACTGAGCAATGCCACGTCGGGGGCTGTGGTGGATGCCTGTGGCCCAGCTGGCAGGCAAGCTGCTGCTGGCGAGCCACCACTTGGACTGCTAGTGGCCACAGGGCTGCTGGCCGCAGCAGGAGCATGGGCCCCGCATGTCGTGGAGACCATGTCCTTCCCTGCCCTGGGTGCAGCAGGCTACACCAGACTGCTCCAAACAGATGGTATTTCCTTCAAAGAAACAGTCTGTCAAGAGGACAGCTAATCTATGGTCCCGCAGAGACCCCAGTCTTGACTTTAGCTCAAATATTCCAGAGGACAGTGTCTTCAAAGTTATCAAACAGGGGTTTTCTAGATCACGCTGATGTGGGACCTCTTTCTAAGCAGACATCTGCAAGCAGACCTCTGAGCAGACAGGGGTTGGAAGCAGAGCTGAGGACAGCAACCACTGGTTGCACTCAAGAGAGGCAGAGCAGGGAGCACCATGCAGGACTCAAAGGAGGAGAACAAAGGCACAACCCAGCTCTCTGAGAGCAGCAAAGGCTGGCTGCTCCCCACGGGCAGGTGAGTCAGAAGCCAGGGGTGCACCCTGAGGAGGCAATGCCCACGCTGGCGGGGGTCCATCCTGCCGGGTCTGAGCACAGCAGGCAGAGCGAGTGTTGGCCACAGCTCCAGGCAAGGCGAGCAGTCAGCCAGGTCCAATGTGCTGGACAAAAGGACACAGTGCAAAAGGCAGGGCTGGAAATATGCTACATCATGGACCTGAGCAGTCCATCCAGGAAAGAAGCCATCTACAGCTCAGGTCTAAGATCCATCCAGAAAACAAGGCCAGGGCGGGGACTGGAGACCAGTACTCACACAGTACAGCTCAGGTTAGGACTGAAGTCCCAGGGCCAGCCTGAAACCAGCCTCATGGGGCCAGGTAAAGGTCCCAGATGGGACCAGTCACCAGTCGTTAAGGCCCGCTGGTGCCCTCAGGGACAAGACAGTTTATCCTGAAAGAGCAAATCACACCAGCCTGGCTGCCTAATCGGGTCTCTCACGCTCCATAGGCCCTCAAGCTTCTGCTGTAGCTCTTTGGGCTTACACAGCGGCTGCTCAAGACACGTTCTGCTGCAGCCAGCTCTGCATCTTGCACAAGGCCTGGCACCATGGCTGTGCTCCTGCAGAGATACAGAGGCACAAGGAGTAGGGAGGGGGATTCTTCAGAGAACCAGAGAAACACAGGGTAACCAAGACCAGGAGGACCTCCAAATGTCTCTGGTCTGAGCTCAAGCCCAAAGCAGGCACAACTTAGAATGGGTTGCTTAGGATCATGTCTGGGTCAGTTGTGAATATGTCAAGGAATGGAGATCCCACAGCTTCTCTTTTTTTTCTTCTTTCCCCAGTCTTTTAACACCCTCAGGCTGATTTTTTTTTTAATCTGTCTCCATTTTCCCTCCCTTCCCTTATGTCCATTGCCTCTCATCCTATCCTTGTCCACCTCCAAGGAAAGTCATAGAATCATAAGGTGATAGAATAATTTAGGTTGGGAGGAATCTCTGGAGGCCATCTAATCCAATCCCTGCTCAAATCAGGTCCTTGTATGGTCCAGTCTTGAACACCTCTAAGGATGAAAATCCCACAGCCTCTCTCTGGGCATCTGTTCTAATATTTTACCAACCTCATGTTAAAAAAAGTCCCTATTTCTAACTGGAATTCCTGTGTTTCAACTCTGATCCATTGCTTCTCATTGAACCACCATAAACCTCCTTGAACAGCCTGGCTCCATGTTCTCTGTACCCTCCCATGAGGTCGCTGTAGTCAGCAATAAGACCTCCCCGTTGCCTGCTCTTCTTCTGGTGGGGCAAGCCCAGTTGTCCCAGGTTCTCCTGACATGTCCTAAGCTCTGCGCCCCTGACCAGTCCGGTGGCCTCCTCTGGACTCGCTCCAGTCTATCAATATGTTTCCCGTAATGAGGGGTCCAAAACGAGACACGGTGCTCCAAGGAGCCTGACTCCGTCTGCTCTCCACCCTCCCACCAGGCAGCTGTAGGCAGCAACAAGATCCCACCTCCGCCTTCCCTTCTCCAGGCTGAACAAGCCTGTCTTTCTCAGCCTGTCCAGGTAAGTCGTGCTCCTGCTTCGACTGTCTTGGTGGTCTCAGTGGGACGCCTGGGGTTCTAGTTGCTGCCATGCACGGGGAGCCCCATGCAAGGCACAGCACTCCAGCTGCCGCCTCACACATGGAAATGAATAATCCCTTCCCTCACTCTCCTGGATGCATTTGTCCAGATGCAGTCCAGGATGCAGCAATAAACAGTTCTGTGCCACAACTGTGGCTCTTTCAATGCCAAACTTACACCGAGCAGGAGCTGGGCCCCAGGACACAGCTGGGGCTTCAAGAAATCCCCTCTATGGCCTTCCCCCTGCCTGCTTTGCCAAACCCCAGCCATAGCAACCTGGAAAAGCTGGCTGGGGTCTGGAAGCTGTTGGTGGAGCTCTGCTGAGGGTTGCTGCCTGCCTTTGTTTGCATCTGCTGCTGATCAGAAGCAGCAGCACATCAGGGCATGCACCGGAGCCTCCGTGACCACACAGCCATGCTGCAAGCAAACAGCCTGTGACAAAATCCCAGCCTGCTCCTGCCATCCTTGCTGTCCAGCACAAGGTGGATGCTGGGGTACAGAAGTCCTCACAACTCAGAATACCATGGGTATCAGTCCCTAGAATAAGGATGGTCTGGTATTTTCTGTAAGAAATCCATGGTGTAAGCACTCCTAGTAGCAGAGCAGGGCTTGGAGTGGGACCGTTTTACGTCGGTGTCACCTCACATTTCCCAAAGGGCCCTTGTGACTGCGGCAAGGGGAGACCGCAGCGCAGATTGCGCAAGAGGCAGCGTGGTGGTGGCAGGCCAGGCACGTCAGGAGGCACCCGGAGCGGCACTTCTGGAAGTTCAGTGCAGTCTGCAGGAACACTCGAGTACCTCTTCCCTGAAAGGTCTAATGGGGTCCCCAGCGGCTGTTGGGCGATGCCGACTCTGGAGAGAGTGATTTACGCCTGACGTTTGATTTCCATCCAGAGGGGGAAGGTCACCTGGGTAGTTACTTGGGAGTGCCCAGAGGATGCCGTTCCCTGGGGAAACCCTGACGGGGCAGCGGGGCAGCCAGGCGCTGTGAACTGCGGTCGTTTTAAGGCATTCGCTTATTGGCACCAAATTATTTGCTTTTCTTCTGAAGAAAGCTCTTCACCTTTGTGAGACACAGCCTCCATTGTCTGAGGACATCTCACTTGATGATGAAGAGCAAACAAGCCGTAAACCACCAGTCCGGTTGCCAACCCGAGGACAAGTGCTGCAGTTCAGGTCTCGTGCCTCCACCCCCTCAGCTGCTGAGCCCTATAACCTTCAGGCCGGACACCCCTCCGGCCAGGCCAGACCCGCTCGGCGTCCCGCTCCACAGGGTCCCCGCAGAGACGGCATGGGTGAGTGCGGGCTGGGCTGGGGTGAGGGGACGGCACCGCTGCGTGGGGCTGCGGCTCGCAGGGCACCCCAGCGCTTGATCTTCGGCAGGGCTCCCTCCGCCCCGCAGCCCGGCTGTCCCAGTGCTGGGTCCATTGCACTGTCAGGGCTCGCTGTGCCCTGGGCTGGGAGCTGGAGCAGGAGTCTGCGTTTTCTGCTGTTTTCAGGCTGTATCAGCGTAGCCCTGGAGTGCCAGATAGCCCACTTCACAAGCCTCATATTTACCAGACGTTCTTGGTGATTTTCATTTCTCCAAGTGAAGTATTAAATACCATAGAATAGAATAAAGATTTTTTTAGACACTCTTGCTTAAGGAGCGGTATTGAACAGGTGTGAAGGTCTGGAGGTTAGATGATCGATTGGGTTGGACTAGACGACCCACAGAGGTCCCTTCCAACCCCTAACATTCTGTGATTCTGTGAAAGCACACTGCTGTCCCCAGAAGTGCACGTGGGAGAGGCTGACTCTCTCCCCTGCATCTCCTTCCTACCCAGACCTTCCATGACCATTCATGGGGGAACAGGCCGGCAGTGGAGGGAACATTGCTTCTCTGGTGGCCTAAAGCAGAGATGTCTTTAAACACGCCTCTAAACACAAGTGTATCAAGACACTAAATAATATGTAGGAATTGAGAAACAAATCAGTTTGGACTGAAGTGTCTTTGAAAGACATTTGCTGTAAAACTGTAACCAGCACAAATGATTGGGACGACTCTGAGCATCCCTAGAAAGGGGTGCTTGTCTCTAGGGTGGCTGCAATCGCACACAGCAGTGTAATCTGCCAGGGTGAGCTGCATATGTCATACCGTGGGCAGATTTCCCCGTGGGCAGGTGTCTCCACAATGCCCCGCTCTCTAGGAATCGTGATAAACTTTCAATTATTTTATTTAGACTTAATATTGCAAGAAGTGTGCTGCTTTCCCTAGCTGCTCTGGACAAGAACAAAGCAGAGCAGCTGGCTACATATGGAAATTTTGAAGTAGCCATATAACCATGTAAAGGACATAATCTGCACCAGCCAGGCAGTAATTCCTGGAAGGTTCTGCTGCCTCTCTCAGTCATGCTGCTTTCATGCAGGGCAGAGAACTACACACAGACCTGCCCGGGGCTTGCTCCCACCCAGACGTCTGGGTTCTTACTGCCCACAAACCTGGACCAGAGGCAGGTGCAGTACCAGTTTACACGGTGTGAGTGTGTCATGGGAGCCTGATGGGAGCTGGGAGGAAAGGGGATTCCTCCCTCTGTGCTCACCCTGCTTGTTATCTCCAGCCCTGAGACCTGGGTTTTACAGAAATTTCTGATTACAGTCATTTTGCATTTGGGCAAGGTTTTCACACTTCTTCTGTCTCAAAAACCACCGACAGCAGCTGCCACCGCTAATGACTCCTGCCAATGAGTACATGAAGGCTCATCTAAATGAGTGAGTTGGGGCTTATGGCTCCAAGAGGGAGCTCTACGCGTAAATAATTTTATTTTCTTATTTCACTCTGCAAGTAAAGGAGTCAAATTGAAATCATGGCTCTCTAATGGAAAAGTGATGATCTCTTTCTTCTTTTCCAAATCTCTTCCCATTTCAGCTACCCAGCGCCTTTGCCTCCTGCTTTTCACCTGCCTGCTGGCCGTGGCAGCGTCTCTTCCTGCCTTTGACATAAAAAACTTGCATCTCCTCAATGGCACACTGGATGAAATTATGAATTTTCTCCCAGAGTCCTCCCAGCTTGGTAAGTATACCACTACAACAGGGAGTGGCCAAAAAGGTCACGTTCAGCCAGAGCCTACGCAGACCTCCACACCAACCTGAGCACACCCCTGTTATACAGAGGAAGGACTAAATACTGTTCTGTGTGTGGGTAGTGCCAATGCAATGTAGGCTGTCTTACTGGAACAAGAACCTCCTCAGAGTCCTCCTCTGCTTGTTGCCTATCTCTTCTCCAGTCTGGTGTGAAGTTCTTCTGCCCATAAGAGAGTCCAGTGGTCCAAAGCCCAGAGTTCACAGGATCCCAGGAGGAGGTACAGGTTTGGTCTCATTGGCAGTAAGACTGAGCCAGGGGTGTTCTGGGCCACAGGCTCTTCTTGGAGAAGTAGTGTTAAAGATGTGAAGGCAAATAATCAGTGTGTTTTCAGGACACAGAGAACAGTAGCCACCTCTGGAAATCACAAGGTCAGCAGTGAACTGAATTCAAGAGTGAATTAAATATAAAAAGGAACCAAGGGAGGTTACTACAAAGAACAGTGACACTGACAGGGAGCAATGAGCCAGGTGATGGCACAGGGTAACCTACAAACACAGGGTATATTGGAGCAATGAGGAAGCCTCTGAGAAACACTCCTGGCAGAAAACTGGGGGGCTGTGGGTGGGACTTGACATGACAGAAAGAGTCAGTTCCCTTCCAAGGGAGGAGGAAGAGTTCTTGGCAGAAAGGTTCAAGGTTCAAGTGCTTGATGCTGGTTTCACACCAGCCTTCGCTGTAAAGGTCAGTTGTCAGGAAACAGCCAACACGAGGGGAACCCGTGACTGAGGCAAGAGCTTGGGCTTCACCAAGAACACAAATCTGAGTAGAGAAAGGGGGTGTACTCTGGGCTTCAACTCATCTCTCACCCAGACCACTGGCATGGTGCTCTGAAAACACGAGCAGCATGAGCGCAAGATGGGTAAGCAGGGAGGCATGCCGGAGAAGACAGGCTAACACTAGAAAATCTTGACTTGTGATAAGTCCTTCCAAACGGATGGGAAGTGAAGGCAGAAAGGAGCAGGGGCAGACTGTGTCTTACAAAACAAACGTGAGTGAACAGCTTCATGCGGCTGTAGTGAAAGACAATGCCATGGTAGGAAAGGCCTCCAAACCACGTCACATGAGTGTCTCCCACTCCACAAAGGCTCAAGCCATCCACCACATTCACTGGTGGCCTTCAAGACCCATTTGGAGAGAGTCAAAAGGAAGAAAGGAGTCAAAAATCTTGCAGGCAGACTGTGTCTGGGAAAGCTGAAGAGCTAAATGTCTTAGCCCCAAAATCAGAAGACCATGGAGGAGGGAATGACAGTAATATTACAGTCTGTCTGCAGGAAAAAGTGTATTCTGGGTGTAGTAAGAGAAGGAATGGGCTTATACACAGTGCAAGAGGCTTAAGGTAAACACTTCATAAGGGCAGGGATAGGAAAGCATCAGCTGAAAGCAAAAGCGGGGAGCAGATATTTGAGGGTGTCAAAGGCCAGCAGCTGCAGGGTTAGGCATCTGCTTCAGAGAGGGGACAGGAATGCTTTTCGTTATTCCCTAAGCCTGTGATTCATTCCTTTGTTTTACAGCCGTCAGTGGATACACACAAGGCGTCCTTGCAAAAGAATTGCATGAATTCACTCTAAACCATCCTCTCTTCCAGCAACACCCTGCAAATTCCCTTCTGAGCCAGCTGAACAGAGCCCCTCTCCCAGCTCCTGATACCTGCACCAGTTCTCCTGTGTCTGCTCTCACGTTTCTCCCTCCGCTAATCCCTTTTCTTCCGAGTCCCTTCCTAACTGCTTCTACTGCACTTCAACAGCCATCTTTCCAGTGTTGCCACCACCATTTGGGGTCTTTCCCCCACACGGTGCGCCCAAATCCTCCTCATCAAGAAAGCATCTGCCCCATGCTAACATCACGTGAATTCCCTCGAACCACCAGCTGGCCGGTATCTGAAATGGTAAAGACTCTCTGGAACCAGAAGCAACAACAGAAAAACAGGAACATCATCTATAGAAGGTCATGCTCTCCCAGCAGGCATTTGACATGTCTACTCACAGCACTCACTCCTGTCCCCTCTGTTCTTGTTAATACAGATAATGGTGATAAACACATTCGAGAGGTCAGAGACATTGCTCCCCGCCCACCAGCAGGCCACAGTAAGTCTCTTCTCAAGGACTATATCTGCTCATAAGGTTGCACCGCTGCTGGGAGCCTAGAGGCTCGTGAAGAGCTGTCAGCCACCTTAGCCCATGTCCTACACGTGCACTGGCTTCTCCCAGGAAAAATGCTGATGTTGAGGTGCCCCAGCTCATAACCTCAGGGGAACTCTGTTACCAGCCATGTCTTGGACTCTGTAGTTGATGAGGATCTTTAGCATGGGGAATTTTCCACCCAAAAATCCTAACTAGAAAGTGATGATTTTGGGCCTTTGGGAAGTGGCAATTGATTATTTTCCTATTTTCACTATACAGTTGATGGGACGACTGGGTAAGACAGGAACCAATTGCGTTACTGAACTGACTGAGTCAGCATTAGCCCATAGGACCACAGGATATGGCTTCACTGAGTAGGAATAACCAGTAGCAGAGGTACTGGGAGCAGAGCAAGTCCCTTCCCAGAAGTGTGTAGGTGCATCCAGCTGTTTGTTGTACAAGGGGCTGACACGCTGGAGCATGGAAAGACCATAATCAAATCAAGCAAGTCAAGAAGTCTCTAAAGAGCTACTGGGGTAAGCCCAGAGAAAACCAGTGGGTTTGCCCTGTTGAGATCAGAAGGGCTAATTTAATTACTAGTAATATGGATGTCTTGATCACACTCTCTCCAGGGTTTCTGAGGTTACTATAATGCTGTACAGCCTCCATGTAACAGCGAACAACTTTATAACCCCGATTTGCATTTGTCTGTGTGGTAAAACATCACCTGGATGCTACACATAAACCACCACAGCACTGCACGGCTGGATCCAGCCTGGGCTAGGGTGTATTGTGTGCTGGGTGAAGGCAATATCCAGCTGGATCTCACCCATCCAAGACATTTTGGCGGTCTGTCCCCATCAGTTTGAATCCTGTCTCAGGAAGATATGAAGCCCAACTCTTGCGTTGATCATTTCGAGGCTTTGATTTCTTCCTGTAAACATGTGGCAGGAACACAGCCCAATAATGTGTGTGCGATAGGATACAGGCACAAAAGAAATATCAGGTGCTTTCAATGTCTCACTGTGTGGGATTTAATAACCATCTCTGTTCCCTGCCCCAGGCTGGCCCAAGGACTGCAGCGAGGTCCCCCGTGGCAGCCGCAGTGGTGTCTACATCATTCAGCCAAAAGGGCTCCACCATCTCGTGGTGTACTGCGAGATGAATGTGACCAACGGGGGCTGGACGGTCATCCAGAGGAACCAGAAAGACACACCGGTCACCTGGGCTGAGTCCTGGAGCACCTACAAGTACGGCTTTGGGAGCGTGCGTACCGAGTACTGGCTGGGCACCGAATACATCCATCAGATAGCCAAGCAGAAGGTCTACCAGGTCAGGTTCGTCATCCAGGACTCCACGGACAACACCAATTTCGCAGACTACAACCTCTTCAGTGTGGAAGATGAGTCCCACGGCTACCGGCTGAGGCTGGGCTCCTACACGGGGACCGCGGGCGATGCCATGACCTCGGACAACCCCAAGACCATGCATGACAACATGAAGTTCTCCACAAAGGATCGAGATCAGGACACTTACAGTAAGAACTGTGCCTACAGCTATGAGGGTGGGTGGTGGTACTCAGCGTGTTACTCTGTGCGGCTGAATTTCAAGGGCGGCATGACATGGGGCAGCCTGTGCAAGGGGAACTGCAAATCCTCCCTTATCCTCATCAAACCGGCTTCGTACTGTTAATGCTTCTGCCCCCTCCTGTCCACACTGGATGCTTTGTGAAGGCTCTGTGTGGCCAAAGAGCTTGAGCCTTCCTGGAGCAGAGAGAGGAGCCCAAGCGTAGCAGGGCTTTAGCAAAATGCCACTTGCCATTTCCCCTCTCTGGGTGCAGGCTCCCTCTCTGCTCAGCTCTTTTCCCCTGCGCTTGCCAATGATTCCTTGCTGTTATGTTCATAATCAAGAATTAAAAAATCAGTTGTGAGATTTGTGGATTCCACATGTACCTTCCCAGTGGGAGGAAGACACTCAGCCCTGGAGTGACTTTTCATCTGAGTTTCTTAGCTGCCTCCAGAAGTCACGGCAAACACAAAAGCTACATGCCACTAATTTCCATATACTCTGTGCCTCTCCACAGCATCTGGTGAAGCATCCCAATAAATTTACTTCCTTGAGCTCATTCTCCACTAACAAACGTCTGTTTGGTATCTCTGATGTGCTCCCACTGAGACCCAAGAAACCCCACATCAGCTTCTAGGTCTGGAGTCTTGGGGCTAGTTACGCTGAGATAAAGGACCTGCGACCTGCACAGGAGGGTTGAGAAGGGACCTGTCACGTGGGAGGACTCTTCCCACATCACCACCACGTCCACAGTCCGGGGTCAAAAGCTGTGGCGATGTCCTGGTGCCGAGGTCCCGCTCCCGCTGGCAGGCTGCGCCTGTCAAGATGTGTCACTGTCTGCGCAGCCATGCTTTGACCCTGCAGAAACACGGCTTCAAAGTCGTCAGTAGATCGGTCTGCTGTAACTAAGAAGCAGTGAACTTCAGTGTTAGGAATCGCCTGAATTAGGAGACACGCTAATGAGCGAAGAGCTCTTCACAGGAATGGGCTCACCATACCCAGGTTTCTGAGACCAGTTCAGGTGAACCTTTGCCAGGAAAGGTGTAGACAAAGCTGATGCTGTGAGGCTGCAGGACAAGGCCCCTACAGCTCCTCCACCCCACGACACTGTGGCACTGCCAGGACAGACCGTTAGAGAAGTGTTTTCACCTTCACAACCCATTTCTGGCTTTGTCTTGGGGCAGCACAGCAACAGCAGTGAGTTCCACCTCCAGGACCAAGAGCTAAGGGAAAACCCAGAGCAAAGCCCAGTGCTCACTGGAGCCATCCAAAAAGGTTTGAGAAGTTAGAAAGTAATGAAAGAAGTGAGCAGTGGAGGATCCCCGAGCCAGAAAGTACCTGACACTGCTCCAGAGAACTGCGCTGAGCACGGCAGAGCACGGGGGCACTGGCGCCTTGGGATGTCTGAGGAAGCGGAGAGCTCAGGGCTACTTCTGCTGAAAGCAGCTCGGGGTGAAGCAGGTTGCTCTCGCTCTCCTGAGAGCCGACAGCACCAAGCTCTGGGCCCCCCAGACCAGAGCACCGAGGACTGCTGGGACCTCAGAGCACAGCCCAAGCCTGCCACGCAGCAGGCACCACAGCACGGGGAGGGGGGCACAGGGCAGCACCACGACAGAATCACAGAATCACTAAGGTTGGAAAAGACCTCTGAGATCACCATATCCAACCATCAACCCAACCCCACCGTGCCTGCTAAACCATGTCCTGAAATGTCACATCCACACGGTTTTTTAATCCCTCCAGGGATGGGGACTCCACCACCTCACTGGGCAGCCTGGTCCTATCCCTGACCACTCTCTCAGTAAAGACATTTTTCCAAATATCCAATCTAAACCTCCCCTGACACAACTTAAGGCCATCGCCTCTCGTCCTGTCGCTGGTTACCTGGGAGAAGAGACCAACCCCCCTCACTCCACCCTCCCTTCAGGCAGCTATAGAGAGCCATGAGGTCCCCCCTCAGCCTCCTCTTCTCCTGACTGAGCAGCCCCAGCTCCCTCAGCCGCTCCCCATCAGACTTGTTCTCCAGACCCCTCCCCAGCCTCACTGCCCTTCTCCAGACACGCTCCAGCCCCTCCATGTCCTGCTTGGAGTGAGGGGCCCAAAGCTGAACACAGCACTCGAGGTGCAGCCTCACCAGTGACAAGTACAGGGGCACGATCCCCTCCCTGCTCCTGCTGGCCACACCACTCCTGATCCAAGCCAGGATGCCCTTGGCCTTCTTGGCCACCTGGGCACACTGCTGGCTCCTGCTCAGCCGGCTGTTGACCAGCACCCCCAGGTCCTTTTCTGCTGGGCAGCTCTCCAGCCGCTCCTCCCCAAGCCTGCAGCGTTGCGTGGGGTTGGTGTGACCCAAGGGCAGGACCCGGCACTTGGCCTTGTTGAACCTCCCACAGTTGGCCTCGGCCCATCGAGAAGCCGGCAGCAACGGGGGGACCTGGGGCTCTCTCCCAGGCCGAGGGGCTCAGTGGTGCCAGGGGCTCCGCAGGCTGCACGAGCACAGTGCCGAGAGGCGCAGGGTGAGGAGAAGGCAGTGGGAAGCGGGGTGCCCATGGCGTGGCGCAGCGCGGGACGCACGCGTGGAGGGCGGGGTGCACGGAGCGGGGTGCACGGTATGCACAGCGGGCACGGTGCAGGGTGTGCAAAGCGGGGAGCAGTGCGGGGTGCACAGCGCACGGTGCGGTGCAGGATACACAGAGCAGGGTGCGGTGCAGGGTGCGCCGTGCGGGGAGAGGGATGCATCGTGCGGGGTGCAGGGCAGGATGCACAGAGCGGGGTGCAGGATGCACAGAATGGGGTGCAGGATACACGTAGCAGGGTGCGGGGTGCGGGGTGCAGGATGCACAGAGCGGGGTGCAGGATGCACGTAGCAGGGTGCAGGGTGCAGGATGCGCGGTGCGGGGTGCAGGATGCACAGAGCGGGGTGCAGGATACACGTAGCAGGGTGCGGGGTGCGGGGTGCAGGATGCGCGGTGCGGGGCGCAGTGCGGGGGATGCACAGCGGGGTGCGGTGCAGGGTGCACAATATGGGGTGCGGGGTACGCGCAGCGGTGTGCAGTGCAGGACGCACGATGCGGGGAGCGGGATGAGCAGTGCGGGGCGCACACCGCGGGGTGCAGCAGGGTGCACGGTGCGGGGTGCAGGGTGCGCACAGCGGGGTGCGGGGCAGGATACACAGAGTGGGGTGCAGGATGCACAGTGCGGGGTGCAGGATGCACATAGCAGGGTGCGGTGCAGGATGCGCGGTGCGGGGAGCGGGATGAACAGTGCGGGGCGCACGGTGCGGGGTGCAGTGCAGGGTACGCACAGCAGCGTGCGGCGCAGGATGCGCGCTGCGGGGCGCAGGGTGGGGGGTGCACGGTGCGGGGCGCAGCAGGCTGCGCGGTGCGGGGTGCGGCGCGGGTGACCCCG
>Ga0065711_1041600_pt1 | contig 16027 bp, 13 predicted proteins | sample Hoacrofraction12_FD_59098 | JGI IMG/M metagenome (GOLD analysis project Ga0065711, IMG submission 59098) | Hoatzin crop microbial communities from Cojedes, Venezuela - Epithelial fraction 12 v2 (version 2) | ecosystem: Host-associated > Birds > Digestive system > Esophagus > Crop | place...
ACCCCCCCCCAGCCGCAAGGGCAATCTCATTTCTAGTCTTTGACTAAGGAGACCTTTTTATGGATTAACATATGCTGTCTGTTGAGTGGCAGATGTCTTTGAATCAAACACTGGTGCTGGTGTTCAGAAAGGCCAACCTAATTATGGGGTGAGGAGACAGAGAGCTAAAGGTCTCCGAGGGGAGGAGGAGATGTTGTACAGTGGGAGATTTCCAGGTTCTGCAGGAGTCCCACGGACTCTCACAAGAAAAACAGTGGGAGTAGGAAAGGGCAGAGCTGAGTAGTGTGGTGTGGCCACAAAGAAACCTGACCTAAATGCATTACTGAATTTCATAAACTCTCATCCAGCGGTGAGGACGAAGAGCAGAATGTTTTGGCACTTGATTGGATTAATAATTGGCAATCTGATGATTGTCGCTCTTCTCCCTTTGCTTGTGTTTGTTCTGTGCTGCGCCGGGGAAGGAGGAGGGTAGCCCTGGAGTGGGCTGTGTTGCAGTAGTCGTGATTTGATCACCTGCACTGCCTGTTGCATTGACGGCAGCAGACCCAGAAGGGGGAAAGCTCTGGAGGTCCTGTTCTGCTGGCTGTACTCTTCAGAGAAACCCCGGGTCTGCCATGCTCAGCTGTAAGCTACCAACAGCCTGGGCCTTGTCCTTGGTGGCCGCCGTGTCTTCACCTGCCCTCTGTGCCAGCCGGGCAGCCAGCGTGCACACTGATGGTCTAACAGGGCTGACATAAAGAAGTCTTATTTTTAAAGTGAAAAGATGTGTCCTGCCTTGCTAATGTTAATTATAAATTTCCTAGTGGCTTAAATATGACCAGCATTTGGATCTTTTTTTTTGTTCTGACAAGCCATCAGACAGCACACCCCCACAAGCTGGTTAATTGAACCAAGAGCATGGGATGTTTCAGCATCAGGTGCAGGATTTGGCACCAATAAAATTGAAACTACAGTGGACATCAAAGTTATCTACGGATCCTTAGAAGCTGCAGCTTGTGAGTTCGGGTTGTTCTGTTAATGCTCATGGTTGGACAATCCAATTACAAAGCACTTAATGTCATAAATGATAAGGAACAATGTCCTCTGTTCTTATGAAACTATGACTGTATCAGCATGATACAGCAAATATTCCCTAAGCACTTTTATAATCGTTTACTAAAGTAAGTATTGCCTGGGTTTACCCTGAGCCGTTTTGTTACTCCAGGCAGCACCGTAGTTCAGAGAGGTCTGCAGAAGGAGACTTGCTCCTTTTGTCGCCTGATGTATTTCTTCTTGTGGGTTGGATCAGCGTTCAAAGAAGTCTGACGTTCATGACTTCCTATTCAAGTGTCTGCTCACTGCTTAAAATCAAGTCTGTATCTCCTAGTAATTGTAGAGACACAAATCCACAGAAGCTGCACTGGCGGCAGTTCTGTTCTTCTGTTTTTTCTGTGGCGAACACAGGAGCTGCCCACAAGCCACTAACAGGCAGCTGACATTTTCTGTGTCTGGGCAATGAAGAGAAAATGGAACATGAGAAATATAAACAGAAGCTGATGCAGCTGGTGTGCAGTTAACAATGGGAACTCCTGCTGCAGTGGTGGGTTTGGTACAATTCTGCCAGGGCCGGAGCCTTCCCACCTGTGCTGTGCACCCCATGTCAGCTGCAGCACCTCGGCTCGACCTGCCACAGGGCAGAAACTTCTCACGAGCCAGACCTGCTCGGTAGTGCCTTTCCCGTGGATGAGCACATGACATGCTTTTAGTCCTCCCAGTTCTCCTGCCTGCCTTTCTGCTCTGAAGCTGCCTCTTTTCCAGTCTTTCAAGGGTCAGGTAGTGGTTTGCCTTGTTTCCCAGATGAACCATGGTGATGGATTCTGGAGACGGGCAAAATGAGGACATGGAAAAAGTTGTTGTTGTGGAATAGACCTTTAGAGGTTGATCAGAAAGGTCGTGTGGAGGGTTGGGTATTTCATGTGACTGGGGTGGGGTGACCGCGACAGTGCATTTCTTGTTGCTTCTGCTTGGGATGGAGTCTCCTCTCTCCCACAACTGCCGTATTGCCCAGCATTTGGCTGCCCTGAGCTACACAACAGCCAGATGAGTCTGCAGAGACCTCTGTCTCTGTTTTATGTACTGTTTCTATTTTGCGTGGCTTCAGAGTTTGGTGACCCTCTGCATCAGCCTCTGAGTGCCTTTCCCAGTGGTCCTGTGCGCCTTGGCCTCGGGCCCCGCTCCCCGCACCGGCGAGCACGTCCCACGTGGTAACTCAGTAGTGCTGCAGTCGAGAGATGCTGCTTTACTGTTGTGGAGCTGAATCTGAAAAGTCAAACAGGGTTGTAATTTGTGTTACCCTGACCTGTGGAATTGGGCTCTACTGGGAGAGCAATGATAGGTGAGTAGGTAGACAGATACATGCATGTGTATATGTGTACAGACCTACACAAACACACAGAGCTTATGGTGGTTATTAGGTGCTGCCTTCCTTCTGTGGGTCGTTAGCCCCCAAGGGAGGAAGCCCCAACATTATGGATGTCAACTACGTGCGATTTCTTAAATTGTGTAATGAGTGAGCCAGGTCCTCTGATGGGTATCTGTCCTTCAGAAGTGGCAGGACGTGTTGCTGACGTAAGATGTCGTTTTGCTAAAGGACTGTGGTCTTCTGGGCAGGCTGTATTTATAACTCTTTTTCCCTGGGCGGCAAATGAGCCTTACAGTCTCACTACCTAATTGTACTGTAAAAGCTGTACAAGCTGTCGTATGAGCCTAGCCAGCCCAGCCTCAGTCATGGTTATTCGTGGGGTTGCTTAAAACCATTGTGTCTGACCATCTTCCTTACAAAATCTAGGGATCCTGGAGCGTTTCTGGCAGACCTTTCCTTCTGATGCTCGTGCCTGAGTGTGCTGCCGAGTTCTTCGCATGGGTGCAGCGCTGCGGTGTGTTCAGCTGGACGGTGCGTGAACACCGTGACAGCCGAGGCACACGCGCCGTGGTCAGAAAATAGCCGGGATTGCCAAAGTGCAACAGATCGGATATTTTCACGAGTATTTTCGGTCTCTGAGTGGCTGGAAAAAGCTTCCTGAAAAATTGACCTGCAATATATCGAATACCTGTGTTTGATTAGGAAACCTTTAAGGAAACCAGCAGCGCGTACCTGTTGCACAAAGGGTGCCGTTTTGCCAGCAACAAGTGGCAAATTGCTGCTGCTCTCTCAGTTTCTCAGAAGCTTCATGCTTGCCTGGCTGCTCTCTGACGACTGATGAATCCAGCCGAGCGCGTTACGAGTGTTTGCAGAGCCGCAGCAAACCTCGCTGCGTGGCGGCAGATGAGCTGGCTGGTCCCTCGCCCGGAGCAGCCCGCGTGCACGAGTGCGGGCTGGGCCCCGCGTCTGCACGTGCCGTGTTTCGGAGCGCAGCGGGGCGCCTGCTGCCCACGCCCTGGAGACCCCGCTGCTCTTCGGCAGCAGAAAACCTTCCTCCTAACGTGTCCAGGCACACTATCAGAAGTTGTGCACTGGGACTTCTCTGCTTCTCACATCATTCTCTGACCAAGATTGATGGATTTTGGGGGGAAGAGGCAGAAATGACTAATTCTCATGCCTCAGCTGTGTTCTGCTCTGTCATTTAGGTACCTGCTCTTTTTTGGTCTCTATTGCTGTATCTTTCTGCTAAATACTGCTTTCGGCACTGGGGAAACAGGGAAGCGAAGACTGGGCAGACGGAAAGGCCATGCTGCTCAGCCTGCCGCGAGCGAAGAGCTTCTGAGAAAATGGCCATGACGGAAAGAACAGGTTTCGTGAGCGGCATGAGTGAGAGGATGTGATTTTCGGTGGATGTGAGTCCCTGAACAGTGCTTTGCTCCATCTGCCTTTCCATGAGCAGCGCTGTCAGCCATCCCCAGGGTGCGGTACGAGCGCTCCGCGGCGGTGCCGGTGCTGGGGCAGCGAGGGCCGTCTGGTACAGCCGGGGTCGGACACAGCGACGGCCGCCGGCTCAGAAGTTCCAGGCGTGCTCTGTGCATCATGTGGACAGCAAAGTGCTGGCTGTGTGAGTAGTCTCGTAAAATTAAAACACTAGAAATGAAAACATCGGTGAATTCTAAATTCAGTGCTTCAATTTGCATACAAACTGGAGATTTGTTCTCTGAAATAAAACCTGAACTATAGTATCACTGTGACAGTTGCAAATATGCTTCTCTAAGGTTTTATACTTTTTTTATTCTTCTTGACCCCTTACAGCTGCAATAAACTATGTTTTTTTTGTGTATGATCAGGAATTCTACCTCCCTCAGGAAAACACTCTGGTCCATAAACACAGGGGATTTTTTTAAAGAAAGAAAAGAAAGGAAAGTAACAGTATTTATTAAACAAAAGTCTTTTGTGTCTGCTTTTCACTTTCACCTCCCGTTTAGTTACTATTTATGTACAAAATCCATCAAGAAGCCTGTTGATGTTGTTCACTCACAGAGTTGCAGTAAGATTGTTGTGCTGTATTATTACTTTTAATCTAAAAATTCTTTTTAAAAGTAAGTGCTAAAAATGCCTCTAAATAAAGGGCAGTGCAGTATAGAACATACATCTGTTCATATTCAGCAAATGGTGCGGTTAAACCAAACCGTGGTGAGGGCTGAACACCACCCAGCAGCGGCGGTTCTGACAAGGGCCGTGTAGCGGGGCTGGCGGGGCCGCCGCTCAGCTTGCGGGGAAGCCGTGCCCGGCGGGCGCTTGCGGCAGAGGTCCCTGCACCGAGCTGCGTCCCCAGGCTCGCAGCTCCGCGCTGCCGCATTTCCTCGGTAGGGAAATACATTCAAATGCAAGCTTACAGCAGAACGCTTTGCATAAGGAGAAAACTATATTTTACCCCCCTGCTATTATCTTTTGGCTTCTCGGAGAGAATAAGATGTGCAGGGTTGTTCCTGGGCAGAGTACTCCAATTGGAGACCTTCTCGGCAGCAGCAGTGCCTCCAAGGTTGAGGCAGAACTTAAGCCGTGGTGGCAGCGAGGAGCTCAGGTGTTGATCTGCCCCTTCCCAACGCCCGGTGCCGTTAACCCAGCGATATCTGCTTGCCACCGGGCGGGCAGGGCTGGGTTGGGTAGCTGCTGGCTGCTCTGGGCAGCCAGGCTGAAGTCATAGCCGTGACTCAGCTCGGTAAGTGCTGTCTGATGTTCATGGAGACATGCATGATGATGGACCACTTAAGGGATGGTGAGTAACTCAGCAGCATTAAGGAATGGAAGCATAAAAGCTCCGTAGATGCCTAATGCGTGAGCCGCAGTAGGAAGATCCTCTTCTCTGCCCTCAAATGCTTGCAGCATATGTCTTCATTTTGATGACATGAAGTAATGAAGCGTTGTTTGGTAGGTTTGCTAGAAAGGCTCATGAAGTAATGCTGTGGCTCGTTGGGAAGAGGTTGAAGGCAGTCCCTTGTCTGCTGGTGAGCGATGACCCATCTGCTCGGCCCAGCCGGTGGGGTGGCCGCAGTAGTGGAGGAAGGAGAGCGGCCGGGAGGAGCGGGGAGTTTGTCCATGTCCAGGCTCATGCACAGCCCTGGTGCCCACCATGTAGAAGGGACCTCCATCTCCCCGGCCTCTACAGCTGTCTCTTCAGGAGACACGGCGCTCTCCAGCCAGCCGTGACAGAAATCAGTTTTTAGAAGAATTGCAAGAGATTCCTCATGGAGAAGGGACTTGATGTATTTTATGTATTGAGTTCCTACATGTGTGGAGGTAGGTGCTGGAGCTGCTGTTAACATTCATGTTCTTGTTTTTTCTAAAGGAAGGATCAGCAGTGGTCACAATGAAATTCATTAACAGTTGATAGAGTTATGCTAGGCACGCAAGGTTGGTCTTAACCACAAATTATCATTAATCCTCTCGCTTCCAAGATGATGTTTTCTCATTGATACTTTCGCTGTTTGTATACTTTGCTAGGTCCTTAGTATGGACCACCTCTGTTGGTGGCCCTCCAAATGCTTTGTGTTGAGTGTCAGGTATGTAGGACAAAGGGAAAATAAAACTATGTTTGGTCCGGTCCTACAAGGTCGAGGTCTGAACTGTCCTTTTTCCCAAGGGAAAGACACTGGGGCTTTAAATGCAATATTGAAAAGCAAATCAGAACAGATGGGGCTTGATAGTGGCCAGACTTCCGTGCAGCCCAGTTAGTGACTTTGAGGCTGGAGAGGGGTGCTGAGGTCGATGGAAGAATTAATGCTGTGTGCAGCATGCACAGTTTGTGCACAGAGGTATTTGCCCTCAAATAACAACTGTTTACAGTTATTCTGATTTCTGACTGCCAGTTGGATGACCCAACAGCTGATATTAAAATCTGGGAGGTTTTCACAGCGCTGGAATATTAGCTGTTTGGAATGGACTGATGTGAGCTTTGCTCACCTGTATGCTGGGAGTCACTTCACAGTTTGGTGGCATCTGAGGCACAAGTGTCTGCGTGGTGGTAGCTCTTACGGTTACTTTGCGATACCTTGGGCCTGGTGCTGCAAAACGAGGTCTTTCCGTGCAGAGGACCTTCACTAGAGGAGATGTCGACCAGAGCAGAACCTTTGTAGCAATTTGGTGGTAAACACATCAGCGCAATGAAGCAAGCTTCTGCCAGTGAAAAATGAGGTATTTGGCTGCAAGTGTACACGAGCATCCCCTTCTTTCTAAGGTGAGGAGTTACACCTACATTTATTTACTTCAGCGTGGAATGGAAGCTTTGGTGCCTGGGAGGCACGCTGTGGCAGCAGCACAGAAACGAAGATGTTGGGCCACATCGCTCTCAATGCCGTTGCCCAGCAGCGTCGTTTCAAGATGAGTGATGAGGTTTTTCGAAATAGCGCAGTGAGTGTTCTTGCCTTGGGACCGGGAGAAGCTTCAACATTAATTTACGTTCAGAGATTAAATAAAGCCCTCCATTCTTCATTTGAAATAATTAGATTTCTCTTTGTTCCCAAGTTTTATCAGATACATAACTAAAAAAATCATTTCTTCTGCCTCTTCAACCAGCATATAAAACATCACAGAATGTAATCATGGCCATAATGAAAGATGACTCCAAATACAAGATGTAACTCAAAATGTGTGTCAGCCATAGGAAGATGTACTTCCCACAGTTTAATCAGAAAAGGCTTGTTAACTGTAGTTGTGTACAGGAGTCCAGATCCTCGTGCAAACCCGTGGAGTGCTGCTGAGCTGGAGTAAACGCTGGATCCAGGTTTGGATCCATCCAAGAGGCAGAAGAAAGATGGGTCATGGTGTCTCCAGGGATTCCTCCAGGTTGGTCTGATTTTTCATCATTCTTCTTTAAATAATATTAAAGCTAGAAAAGCCCAGTGGAGATACGAGCATGTGATTAAAGCTACCCCAAAATCCGGTTGCCTGACTGCCTTTCCGTAGGAAGCGTGACAGCTCCAGAGCACATCTCCCTGCTCTTCCCCCTCGCCGCTCTCGGCAGGGCCGTCTGTGCGGTGGGGACCACGGTTCCCGTCTGCTGTGAAACCCCCCGTGAGGGTCTGCTGCTCTGCGTCCTTAAGGCCAGCAGACCCGGGCCACGCCACATCAAAGACGCATGCTCAAGACTATGACCAAAGGGTGACCCAAATTGCCTACCTTTTTTGTTTTAAAATTTAGTGAAGATATCAGATTTTGAGATATCCGACTGACTGTGGTTTCTGTCAAATGACGAAACTGTATAGCTGGCGTGCAAGAGGGGAGAGCATGGAGAATGAGGACGAACAGAAGTAAAGAAAAATGCCCCTTTTTTGTTTCGTAGGTTTATATGCTGTCACTTCTTTAGTTTTTTCCATATTTGTTTGGATTAATGTCTCTCACGAGGTAAAGAAGTCTACACTTCTTTTGGAGGGGTGAGTCAAATAATCACCCATACCCAAAACTCCATTGCAGAAACGTCTGCTTCATGTCGGACGAGACGTTATTTTCTCAGCGTGACGTTAAAGGGAAGTGCTTAATGTGAACCAACTGAAACAGCTTTAAATCAGAGGATTCAGAGCACGTACATAACATTCTGCACCCCCCCCCGTGAGTTCTTGCAGGAAAATGGGGAAATACTCCATGCTAGACAGCAGCTAGCAGAGCTCGGCTCCCTGCTCGCTGGGTGCAGGTGCCGGTAAGGAGAGCTTCTCCTGGCAGTCTCAGTGCGCTGGCTGTGTGCTGTTTGTGTCAACAGCGAGGTGGAGAGAAGGTTCATTCTGGGGGGGGAAAAAAAAAAAATTGGGGGCAAGCCTGGTCTGGTGTTTTGAGCACGCTCCCAGCTATACCTGTGAGATGTGTTTTGTTTTTAACGGTGCACAGAGGGCTGGCCGCGTTCGCAGGTGGTGTAAGTCCGTAGGGGCCTGTGGAGCTTCAGGGAGGTCTGGAGGTTTGCACGAAATGAGAACATGGACATGTTCTGAAGACTGTGGTGTTGAAGTTACTGATGTGTGGCACGCTGAGGTGCCATCTTAGCAGCAGGTTTTATTTTGGGTCAGAAGAGGTTTTAGTCTCTAGCGTAAGCGACTGAGAAAGGGATTTTTAATGGAAGTGTTGACATGACCTGAAAACACCAACAGGCTTGCTATGAATAAAAGTTTTATCAGTTACTGTTATGATTTGGCTGCAGCAAACAGCAGCACTGAATTAAAGAGATTTTAATGATTTATGGTGTTCTGACAAACCAGTCCTTCATCAATCTTGTGATAAAGCACAACTTTTCAGCAGGGAAAAAGTAAAGGCATAAGACTTTGTGAAAAATATCTCAAGGAGTGAAATGTGGCGAGATGTTTGGAATAGAAAACAAAATCAGCTCTTGAGGATGTGAAGGCGGGTTTGCTGGGCTGGTAACCTTGTACTTGAAGCGTGGCTCCTGAGGATCGCAGTCTTTTTCCGTTCACTGCAACTCTACACCTCTTAGCTTGCTTTGTGCCTGGGTCGGTGGCTTCTGGTGTTGACCTTTGCATCTGAAGGGAAGACTGTGTTGTTAAAATACTTGCTGTTCTTCGACATGTAGCTCTAAAGTGGTCCCAGCTGGCTGGAACCGTGAACTGCAGAGGAGCTGCTGGGGTGGTGGGGGTCTCTGGGGCCCCGTGCCTGGTGCAGCCCTGCGGATGTGGGCAGCACGGACCGCTCCGTGGGGGCTGGAGGTCAGCTGTGGCTGTCAGGAGCCCCGGGATGAGGGGCTGTTTGCAGAGAGCAGAGGTGGTTGGAGCCTGTCTGCGCCATCTGCCCGGTGCCTGGGTGCCAGCACCTCGCCCGGGCCGGCTGAGGCAGCAGCAGCGACGGGAGCGTCACGCCTGGACGCGTCCGCTGCTTGAGGACCACCCCAAGTGCGGGGACGGTTTGCGCCGCCGAGCCTGGTTCGTCAGCACGGCATGATGAGGAAGATTGCTGTGCAGCTTGGCGCTGGGACCCGAGCCGCAGATGTCCCATTCTTTGAAAGAGGTCTTTGTGCGCTGGAGATGATAGCTGGGAGAAGCGCTGCCAGAGACACTGCTGTCAGAACTCTTCCCAGAACAAAGTTCTGGTTAAATAAGCTGCATAATCAAGCAATGAAGGTTTCTGGTTGTTTCAAAGAATGTTTTTATTCAGGATCAGACAGTGTTATAGTAACGTGTCCCCACTGAGCGCGGGGTGAGTGCCATGGGTAAGCTGTGTGCCACTGCAGTCCTGCTCCAGGGACTGTGCCTCCGGCCGCGGTGGCACAGCCTCCCCGGGCCGTCGGGGCTGCAGGGCTCTCACCGCAGGGTGCTGAGAGGTCCCTCTGGATCGCACCCAACACATTGCCTGCTGGGCCAGCAACACCATCGGAGCAGCCCTGCTGGGGACAGGGCTGAAATCTTCCATCTTGCCCAGCACACCCTCCAGCAGGACCAGCCCTGAAGGGATGGTGAGGGGCTCCACGGGGTCCTGCCGTGCTGGCTGCCTTGAGCGTTTCCAGCCTCTTGCGCTCATCAAGCCAAGCTCTGGGGTGGCAACCATGGAGGGGGAACATCTTCAAGGGACCAGGATCCCTGAGGTGTTGGTTGCCTCTTCTGGTCCTGTTTTTGTAGGGGAGCTGCTCCGGGGGGTGTGCTGGTGGTCTTCAGCCCCAGCCGGTGATCTTCAGCCCCAGCCCTTCCCCTGTAGAGCAGCTGATTTTGGTGTCCTGTGCATCAGGTAGTTATGAATTCACTTTTTGTTCACGATTCATCCTGCCCAAGGCACACAGCTTCATGCTGCCCGCAGCTGCACTTCCAGCTGTGCTAGAGAGGGCACGTCTGTCTGTCTGTCCGTCCTTCCCTGTTCGCACAGTTCTGGGTGTTGGGAGAGGAGAACGTCTGCAGGGCCGGGCGGTGTTGTCAGGTGCCCAGGACCCAGCTGCCAGGTCACTGCTTTTGTCAGACTTGACACAACTGTTGCCTTTTTGAGAATGCTTTCGATTAGATAAACCTGATTTGATAAATTTGAGGTGATTTTCAGTGGTTCACGCCTGATACTACCCCGTAACTCAGGTGCTTTTGTGGCTCTGTAGGAGGTGCTGTTTTCCGTGGGTTGTCTCAAGGCTGTAGCTGGGAACTAGCACAGTAATCACAGGGATCAAAGGAGTTTTTGACCAAGGGAATGCCCCCAGGGGAAGGCAGGGGACAGTTTTGGCACAGGCCACTTCCAGTCACTGATGGCCCTCAGGGGACTGTGCCCATGGCTGGACAGAGAGGGCTTGGGAACGGACCCTTCCTGGTGGACCCATCATTTGCAGACCGAGCCTGACCCAAGGCTTCACCATGCTGGTGGCCGGTGCGCGGTGAGCATCCGGCGCAGCCCCAGCCGGGGAGCACGGGGCCGTGCTGGCAGCTCACGGCTGTGGCCCTGGCAGAGTCACTGTCCCCTTCGTGTCCACCCACGCCTGGGCTTGTGTGGAGTGCCACAGGGGGTGGCCTTGTCCTGGGCTCCTTCCCGGTCGGACGCAACAGTCATGGACAGGCCCGTGGAAAACAGGTAGCTGCATCCAGCAGAGCTTCCTCCAGCTTCTCACCATGGTTCATGTGCTTAATGAATCCCTGACGTTTTAATTGTATCACTGCAAATACACCTAGGAGGCAGCTTTACGCTTTGCTGCCTTGGCTATGCCTTAAAAAAAACCCCAACTTTTGATTAGCTGGTTTTATCCTTAATGTTTATGAGAACTGTAGAACCAATTAATATTATCTTTTTAATTACAAGTGTTACACAGATGCTAATTACCAGGCACAGATTGTATTTCAATTACCGTCAGTGCCATCATAGTGCAGAATGGATACGAAGATCGCTTTCCAGTGGCAGAGTGGCTGATTCTGCGTCCTGTGCCACCGGGACAGCGGGGCCGCATCGAGTGCCTTCGCTTTCCCTGGAGAATAGCACGGTCCCTCTTTGTCACTTGCCTGACAGCAGCTGAGAATTGATTTCTTTTTTTGTGTGTAATTGGTAAGATTCTGCCTGCAGCTCTCGGTACAGGACCGCTCTCCGGGGCGCAGCAGGGGGGTCCCGCAGGCGCTGGTCGGGTGTAGCTGGAGCCTGCAGACACGCAGAGACGCGGTCGGGTTGTTGTCCTGGTGTAGCAGGTGAGCTGTCAGAGGAAAGCCTGTCTAAAGGAGATGAACTTATTAAAAATTAATGTTAGAGGTTATTTTTTCAGCAACAGAACAGCAGTGCATAGTTTACAGTAAACCCTTTCTTACCTGCTTTACTGGCTCTGTTTGCTCAACAAACTCGCTCTGGTTTGCAAGAAATCCGTAGCCAGGATCTGCCTGCGCTTCTCTGCGAGGAGCAGCTGGCTGTCCCTGGTTTTGCAGTCTGTCTGTCTTCAGAGCCCCAGGCCCTCACTGAGCACCTGCAGGTGGCTTCCGGCTGTACTGGAGTGACTGGTATTTAACCCAGACACTCCCCGTGGAGCCCAGCAAGCAGGGTGGTCTCAGCAGAGGTGTGGTGAGTGCGTGCAGATGTGGCTCTGTCACACATTACCAGGTCTTTCTCTTTTCTACCCGCGTCTGCTGTAGCATTTAGTGATCAAGACTGAACTCCGTTCTCCAGAAGAGCTGGAGCTGTTTGTACATGATGGTAAGTGCCTCCTTGCTGCTGCTGGTCCTTCGGTATGAAGAACTTCGTTCTTCCTGCTCCAGAGGCTGCCAGTCGCCGTTTCCTGACGCCCTCCCCGAGGCTGCTGCCACGCTGTGCCCTGCAGCACAGAATCCTCTCCCCAGGCAGTCCCAAAGCCTACGGATGCTTTTGGGTGCCACGGGGAATTTTATGTTCACACTTCACGTTTCAGGTTTCAACCTTGCAAGTAACGTGGCAGCTGTGTGGATACTGGGGACAGCGGGGAGGGATTTGGCCCCGGCAGCCCGAGGGGGGAAGGAGCCGTGCCGGTGGTCCAGCCTGCGTCTGGTGGGGCCCGGCGCTGGGATGTCATGCTGGTGGTCACGCAGGCCTGGCCGCTGCTGGGTCAGGGGAGCGCTGCAGGCTGGGCCAGGTTTTTGCCCAATGCTTCATGTCTTCTGCGCTGGCGCGCTCGGGCGGAGGCAGCGCCTGGCCCTCGGCCACCAGCGCAGGAGGTGGCTGGTGTCGGAGGTGACTGGTATTCCCTTTGCTGGGTAGGAGCGTGGGGCCAGATTGTGATTGTGCTTTTGCTCTGGATAATTCTTCATTACTTCGTTGGGGTTGGCTTATTTTCAAGAGCTGAAAACTGCTGCTCCAGGTGAGTGATGGTTGGAGAGTGCTTCTGGGGTCAAATAATCTCTTCCAGAGGGACCGATCCACCGTCCCCGAGTCACAGCCTTACAGCTGCACAGCCACAACTGCAGTGCTTTTCACCTCTGGAGAAAGGGAAGTGCGGAGACTGTTTGCAACCATTGTAATACCTAACTGGAGTTCTGTAGGGTTTCCACATTGGAAGTCAAGATGTAAATACCCAAGGGAAGGCAACAGAAGCTGGGGGAGAAATCAATATGTGTGGGCAAGGTGCAACCCCTCCAAGTGAGCATTTTTGTAAGCTCAAGCAGTGTTCGGCTGTCGTTCACTGTAGTGTAGAATTAAGGTGTTTGATGTCGGTGCGTGGTGCTTGCTAATGCTGAGCCTTGACTCTAAAAACAAAATAAGCGAAATCCAGGCTGGAACTTCCTGAGGGCTCTCAGCCGAAGTCAATAAAGTGTCTCGGTACGTAAGGGTTTTACAGCGCATTTGTCTCGTCTTTCAAAGGCAGAAGCCACCCAGAGGTTCAAGAAGAAGACCTGCTGCTCGCCGTTCGGAAGCAAAAGGCAGATCTCTTGAACCCAGCGCAGGTATTTGCATCTGAGGCAGTGGTAACGTCCGGCCGAGGACGGGATCGCGGCTGCCTTAGTTTAAGATGACATCTGCATTTGCAGAAGGAGAAATAATCTTTGTGCAGCCAAGTTCAAGCAATCTCAAGTATTTATCAGCTCCACAGATCCTGCCCAGAATGCAAAATACTTGCTTTTGTTTGAGCCCAGACAAATTGTGCTGCCCCTTTATAATTAGTCTGAGAGAAGTCAGGACACGCTATTAAATGATTAGATGACCTTTCGTCTGAGTGGGGATTTCAGGCTCAGCAGGAAAAAAGTTATTGGATTTCTAAAGGAGAAAAGGCAAAGCCTGCCTAAGAGAGAGCAAGTTGGACTGAAAAACTGTACAGAGCAGCAAAAATTTAGACAACTGGAGGAAGCAGCCTAAATTAACAAGAACAAAAAAAAATTCCAAAAAGGACGTAATGTCTGAGTTCCCTGGACACCAGAAAACGCCCAGATCCCAGCTCTCTATTTCCATGCCAACTTACACCATGGGCTGGTGGAAAATAGAAATAACTCATGTAGGCAACAGCTCAGTGAGTGATGCAGGGGAATGAGAAGCCAAATAATTCCTGGCGGCTTATGGACTTTGTTTCTGCTTTTGGTGCTCAGTCCATGGTTTGACAGAGCGTGCTTTGATCCTACAGAATAAGGTTTATCCTGAGGCTTTATCCCAAGGTCAGGTTTGTGTGAGGGTGTAAACGGTGCGTATGCTTCCTGCCGAAGGGGCAAGGCTCATCCCTGCAAATTACAGTCCTGCTGTGGGGGGTAGTAGAAGACGAACTGGTCAAAAGTGTAGGTCCCTCAGGTATCTTCTGCTTATGTAGTCCCAGTATTAATTTTTGGGGGGTTTGTTTTCTAAACCTTAAATTGTGTTCTGATACTTGAAATTCTTAATGTTTTTCCTGGATCGGTTGGAAGCTGTTACGAACAGCCACCACCAAGCTGACAGCAGGACAGCAGTTCAGAGCCGTGCCGGCTGTTCCCGCTCAGAGGCTGCTCTTTCTTTGTTCTTCTCAAATCAATGCTGGTCCTTTTGTCCCCGTCTTTGATTTTCAGACGCTACGGGAAAATCGGGTGAGCTCTGGGTGCTGTGCCCCGTCTCTGTGCCGTGTCATTTTGCCCCGCGGGAGCATTGCCCCAGCTCGGCGTGGCACGGCACGGAGGAATGCTCCGGGCGCCCGGTTCTGCCGCGGCGGAGGGATGCAGCCCAGCGCCCCGTGGGATGCCCGGCTCCTGCCGCGGGGCTGCTGCCTGGCTTCCCAGCGTGGAGTCCCCATCCCTGGAGGGGTTCAGAAGAATGCAGATACGGTACTTCGGGACGTGGTTTAGCAGGCACGGTGGTGTTGGGTTGGCGGTTGGACTCGACGATCTTGGAGGTCTTTACCAACCTTAATGATTCTGTGATCCCTTGGCTTTTCGGCTGTCCTCATGCCCCTCTCTCTCACCAGTTATCGTGACAGTTTGAATGGATGGATTTGCTGTTGGCTGAGCAGAGGGTGGGATGTGTTGGCAGCGGGAAGCCGCAGGGGCTGGGGCCATTCGAGCGGTGCCGCGTGACGGCAGGGCCGGCAGGGACCAGTGCTGCGCGTCTGCCCGCGGGAGAGGTAGCGACGAAAAATCTCCTGGGTGCTGCACAAACGTCAGACGAAGCCAGGCTAACTGCTCGACTGCTTCTTCTGAGAAAAACCAACTTTGTGCACAAAGCCGAGAGGCAGCTCTGCACGCTTCTGTTCATGTCCTGCGTTTTTTAATGATAACTCCTACCTTAAGGAAAGGTGTCAAAGCCAAGAGCCAGTTTTCCCTGCCTGTTACTTATTTTTAATATCAGCTGGGTCAATTGTCCTCGTTAGTCCCCTCTAAATTAATGCAAAAGCTGGGGCTGTTGAGTGAAGACAGAGGGTGTCCCAGTTTCCGATGAGAAGAAGCTGCAGCGATGGTGACAGTGCAGGCGTTGCCATTGTCTGGGGCCCCACGGAGTGAGACTGAGCTGGGAGATGTGAAATGCACATCCCGTGTCCTGAATCGCAAATGCCAGCTCCGAGCCCGTTATGCCTTTAATGCAGGAAAAGCAGAGGCAGCTGTATACAAACCATTTGGCAGCAGCTGAATGTTCAGGGTATCTGGGACTCTATTAAATCTTTTATGTGCCATGTCTTGAGCAATATACTACCAGCTGATGCCTGCCTTCTGCTTCGCAAATCTGGCAGCAGTACGTACAATTTTTTCTAATGGCTGTATTTAGCCACTGAAAATTTCCTTTGTGCAGCGAGGGACCGCATTATGCAGAATGAGGACAAAGTAGTTTCTTCTTTCTGCTTTCTTGCGTTGTTGCGCACCATAGATCAGCTTCAAAATGGATTGAGATGAATTTAAAAAACCCCTCTGACTTGTTAGCAAGTAGATGTTTATTCCTTCCCCAGAACAGATGCACAGATGGAGAAGCACGAAACATGGAAGATGCGTGCTGGGGCACTGTCTGGGGGGGCTGTGCATTTCTGTGGCCAGGGGTGTTTCACGAAGGGTTCCTGCCGGTGTCGGGGGAGCTGAGCGGCCGCGGCTGGCCGGGACCGCACCGACGCCGTCCTGACGTCGGCTCGACGTGCGCTGGGTCCCTGCCCTGCGCTGTGTGAGCGTGATGGGTACCTGCTGATGGCTGTGGGAGCTGTGGCGGCGCGAGCGGGGCGCAGCCGGGGCACCGCAGCCGTGCCTTGGCGTCCCGGCCACCGCCGCCACGGGCACG
>Ga0065711_1041601_pt1 | contig 16026 bp, 7 predicted proteins | sample Hoacrofraction12_FD_59098 | JGI IMG/M metagenome (GOLD analysis project Ga0065711, IMG submission 59098) | Hoatzin crop microbial communities from Cojedes, Venezuela - Epithelial fraction 12 v2 (version 2) | ecosystem: Host-associated > Birds > Digestive system > Esophagus > Crop | place...
AGGAGTGTGGCCAGCAGGTCGAGAGAGGTTCTCCTTCCCCTCTACACTGCCCTAGTGAGGCCCCATCTGGAGTACTGTGTCCAGTTCTGGGCTCCCCAGTTCAAGAAAGAGGAGGAGCTACTGGAGAGAATCCAGCGGAGGGCTACGAGGATGGTGAGGGGACAGGAGCATCTCTCCTAGGAGGAAAGGCTGAGGGAGTTGGGCTTGTTCAGTCTGAAGAAGAGAAGGCTGTGAGGGGAAGTAATATATGCTTACAAATATCTGAAGGGTGGGTGTCAGGAGGATGGGGCCAAACTCTTTTCAGTGGTGCCCAGCGACAGGACAAGGGGCAATGGGCACAAACTGAAGCATAGGAAGTTCTGTCTGAATATTAGGAAGAACTTCTTTACTTTGAGGGTGACGGAGCACTGGAACAGGCTGCCCAGGGAGGTGGTGGAGTCTCCTTCTCAGGAGATATTCAAGACCCGCCTGGACATGGTCCTGTGCAGCCTGCTGTAGGTGACCCTGCTTCGGCAGGAGGGTTGGACTAGATGAGCCACAGAGGTCCCTTCCAACCCCTACCATTCCGTGATTCTGTGAAACGTCCCTGGTAGAGACAGAGTGACAATTCATCCTTCTGAGGGAACAGAATTTATTTTAAATTTCAGATTATTTCCAAATCATGTCCTTTTTTAGAGGAAATAAAAGGATTTTGACATCCTTTCCAGCTCTAAAGCCCAAATTTATTTTTCCAAATACTTCTGACTGATTTTTCTCTGTTGGACTGTATCATCTATTCTGAACCACCAACATTGTACTATATGACCTATGTGAGCAATCACACATAATCAATCTGTCAATGTATAGGTTTCCTTTTTTTTAGTTATATTTATTTTTTGAAAGTTATTGAAAACTTCATTATTAGCAGGGAAGCATGTCATTATTTTATGAACAATTTACAGACAGGAAAGTAACTGATACTTTTAACTGCTTTGCTGTATATGAGTAGACTATACTGATGCAGTACCACTCAAAAACTTTTTGATCTTTAATAGCTCCACACTGGTTGTTTTGGTTGTTTTTTTTTTGTAGTTTTTAATGACAATTTCATGATTATTCCCTGTTCTTCTGCACGTAACATTTCATTGCACCTCCCATTAACACAAGCTTCAGTGATTTCTACTCTATATGTTGCAGGGAATATCCATTATGCATCAGTCCCTACTTGTCAATCTCCACCTTATATTCACCCCTTTTCATAAAAATGTAGAAATTAGTTTAGAAGTAATACATGCAAATAACTAGTGACACACTGTTGACGTTCTTATCAGTGCTTTTACTTAGCCCACTCTTGTATTTTCTTATTTGCTTGTTTGTTAGAAAAAGGCAATGAGCTCTGGTTTACCAAATAGTATATAAAACCATCTTTGAAATCCAAATCATATATACCTTTATATGATCTATGAATTCAACTTTGTGCACATTTCATAACGAGAGACCATTTTTTGTATCACATGTGATGATGTGTTGATAGTATTGTAAATTGCTATAGGTTGAAAATGAGATTTTAATTCTATTAGACCCAATACAGATCTTATTTAAAACCAGTATCTGACAATTTTGCTATGTGAGATTGGTACTACTAAGTACAAGTTAACACTTCATTAATATTCTTAAAATGTCTATTTTGCCACAACTTTACAAATTCAGAAAACAATATGCTTCATGCATGACTGCTGGACAATATATGTAATGTCTTATAAGTAAACTATTTTGTGTGTTGCTCTATGGCAGTCATTTGATCAATAACTGTGCAGGTGTGTGTTTTATAATGAGATGTACAGCTGTGGTATGAACATCACTCCCTCTGTTGGGTGGAAGTGGAATTACTCAAGAGATGCAGTAGTTCCACCAGGTAAGTGAAGCCCTATTTACTTCCAGAGTATAACTATCTCAGTACTAGTTTACTTCTGTTATTTTTATAATGAGTCTTTTGTCCAGAATACCGATTATCATATAATCCCTGAATGGCCATTAGGTTAAACAGTAAGCTATCAACTGAAGTTGTATTGTTCTTGATAAAGAGTGCTCCACTGTCTGTTTTGAACTGGCGAAAGCATGAACATTTAGTTATTTCTCTGCGGTGCCTAATGAATGCATTTTGTCACTAGCCCCTTTTTTTAAGATTATGAGATCTTGTGAATTTCTGAGAAGACTTCCCTTTCCTGGAATTCTTCTCACAGGTGTAACAATGATGTGTAGCTATGCATATATAGTATAAGACATATCATTTTCTTCATTAGCATAAGACAAATTATGTTCTTCATATCCTTCTGAAGGAAATCACGTCAGCTAAAAAGCAGACATCTTCGAAAGCCTTTCTTTTTGATACCTCAGGGAAGAAATTTTTTGCAATGTGTAACACCAGCAACCGATGTTACCTTCTTTTGCAGTATCTTGAGGGTACAAAGGGCAGAAAAAATATTAAATAATGGGCTCTGTCTTTTGTATTATTAATATATTTGAAATTCTTTGTATTTGGAAACTCTCTGACCTGGGAAATGCATTGTGACTATGAAGTGCCCACATGAACTAGAGAGTAGGGGTATCCTGTAGCTCCTTTCCAGTTGTTGGCTTCCGTGCTTTGTTTCTGAAGCTGATTTTCATAAATTCACTTTGAATTAATGATTGAAAGCTCTAGGAACTGTGCATTAAGTAGGTAAAAGATTGCTAAAATGGTAAGTAACATATAAACGAGGGTATATCAGATACCCTAGTAGGGATGGAAAATCCAAGTCTAAAACTAAGAGTTCAGTAGAATTCAGTAGCACTCGTCCTGTTGCTTTGTAGACAATATGAGTTGGTTGTTCACCTAAGATTCGCTTTATTCTTTCTGGTCCACTCTCTGTTCAGCCACACTAAAATTAGCAGTTGATGAATTCGGCACTAATTTATTTATTTTGCTGTATTTAAAATGCTCGGCGACACTATCAAATGTTCTTCACTTCAATCTCTTTTCTTTCTGTTTGTGAATGTCACACTGTGTTGTACAAACACAGCAGGGATGAAAGCTAACACAAATGAATATTTGTGTCTACAGCACAAAAATGTGTATTGATAGATGAACAAAACAGGTCAGATCTTTCATAGTAAAAAAATAAATTAAACAGCCATATGTCAGACAAGTATCTGGAGACTGTTATTAGTAGTCAATAGAACTGATCATAAAATGGGGGCAATATTGGCAGGGGGAAATATTTTTAATGATATTTTGTATTTATAAACACACACAGAGGCACTCACATTGAAAAGACAGTAGACCTGTTTTTCACACTGTACTGGTGCTGTGAAATGAATCACTCACAGCTTTGTATTAGTTAGGCTGAATAAGACAAATCGTCTAGAAGATTAGTTCAACACAGATTAACTTGTTTATTGATTAGATGTACAAAAACATATGAGTGAATTTCTTGGCTGTAGCACGCAGAAAAGTTGAGAATGATTTTAGAAATTGGTATTCATACCTTAGCTCAACTTGTTTTGGAGAGATAGCCATGCAGAATTACCTAATCTCCATCTGCTTAACACAAATGCAGAAGTATAAAAATATTAGCATACCAGACATGCAACTATTCTTTGTTTTATTCCCATCTGACATTCATGAGAGAAGAAAAATGAGCAGTACAGTATACACAGCAATTATAGGTCTCATGCAGGAGAATAATCCTTACTCAGGATTTCACTAAGCTAAAAGATCAGGGAAAAAATGTAGTTACGAACTTGCAATAAATAATCAAGGTTTATGGAGGCTTGGCCAATTCCGTAGTGTAAAAGGGTTCTAGTCTGATAAGCATATAAAATAAAATAGAGTTCTGAAATAGCAGGATATGTCAACAACTGAAGGGAATGAAAACTGTCAAGAATTCCTATTCAAACCACCAAGAAAACACTGGTAGCTAGTTTTACTGCACAGTGAGTCAGCGTTTATTGAGAGATGAGATTTAACAACTTCTTCATATTCACTGGTAGTACAGACTTTGTATAAAGATATCTTTCTTTGTTTAAGAAACTGTCTGGAGTAGCATTTTCTCTCTGTACCCACTGGGATTGTTGAAAGTCTTAGGTGGACATAGTACACTGAGATTTTCCTGTTTTGTTAACTTTACCCTTGTTACCTAATATGTAAATACCCGGAGCTGACACACATTTTTGCTGACAGCTTGCAAGTGGTTCAGGTTCATAAATAAAAGCATCTAATGCTGTTTCATATGTCCTAGGGTATCCAAGACTTCCACAGGAGCAGGCAGAGAAGACATAGGATCTACAAGAAACCTGTGCTCTTCTGGAGTAGCAACTCGGGGCCAGACATAGTAATACAGAGTATCTTAAAAAATGTGCTTTCTCTTAGCGGTTGAATACCACCCTGTTAGTGATATTTATTAAAAATGGCAGGAACTGTGTGTTTGATCTCTTCTGCTTATTTGATTACTGTGTCATCGTGGTAGCATATGCTACTCTGTTTATTTCCTCTTTAATAAGTCTTCTTTTTAATGCAGCTTTTTTCATTCCTTTGCAATCTATAAAAAATATCTGCTTTGAGAGCAATTACTAAAGCCTGGTTAAAACTTCAGTGAGTTTGTGTTACTTATTGCCATAATAAATCTTTAGAAAATATTTAAAGATGTTAGACCAAATTTTGATCAGTTATTGGCAGAAGTCTGAAGTAAAATCAGTGCACTTAAAATGAGGAAGTGAGCATCGGATGAATAATGTTGATTATTTTCAGATTTCTTGCAGTTCTCCTTGGTGAATTATTCAAGCAAAGATTATGCTTTTATATTAACAATAACATTACTTTCATCTTTTTGTTACTAAAATTTCATTTTCCTCATAACGTCCTTTGTCCAAATCTTCTTTAACATTTCATTTTGTTGTAGTACATATCCAGAAAACTAATCCATTTTGCGTTTGTCTCATTTCTTTTGAGGAACAGAGGAAGGGAGGAAGGAGGCCAAAATCAGTCTTTTTGGTATACCTCTTCTTTTGTAAGCATAAATGCATGGCAGGTGAGGTTTTCCAGTGTAAATGTAGTAGATTTAGTACCTAGTTATAGTCTTTGAAATTTAGGGTGAGACTGCTTGCAGCTTATTTTTCCATATATCTCAACAGACTTAATTTTCCCTAGTTTTTGCTTATTTCCAAAGGATTTCCTTTGATAGCTGCTTTGGCATAATTCTCACTTTGTTTATTCTGTAGGAAAAACTATTATAACAATTTTTATAAAAATCCATGAAAAAAATTCTCTTCTGTTGTCTGTTTACATGTTCTTGAACTTATTAAAATCAGACCTCACAAAAGTTGAGAAAACAGACATGTAAGTCTGGTATTCTTCATTAGGTTTATTTTCAGAATGTTTGACTTTACACTGAAGAGCATATGAAATCATGATCATGCTTTGCAAGGGAGGGAAGCAACATGCCCTCAATTTTTGCTTTAATAATGATATTCTGAAAAATGAACATATATATGGGGAAACTGCTTCTCAATAAGCAACTACTTAATTGTGGATTGTACCTGGAATTTATTTGTATTACAAGAACTCTCAGGAATACAAATTGTCCCAGGTTTGCTGGGAACTTAGGTCATTGTGCAGAATGACAGAGGTAAAGCAACTTAGAAAATTGTTTACAGTGAGTCCATGAATAGAAAAAGAAATCCCAGATCTATGTTTACTCCCAGTATCTTTCTTCCTCCTGTTCAGTGAATCATTTCACACATTTCAGTTTCCATGGATGTTTTCACTGTTTATAAGTACCTCTGAAAAATGAAGCTCTTTTAACCAGCAGGTTATTTTTGAATAATTATCTGTTATCCATGTTGTTGCTTATATTTCATTTCATTGGGCACTGATATATCATCCAATATATTTTTTGTTTCCTGTTATAATATTAAGGATACTTTTATTAAATTATACTTATTTCATACTATTAAATTTTGGGTAAATGGAGATTGATGTCTAAGCATATGTCTAAGCATAAGTAAACACCAAGATTTACAAATTCTTCCATAATCGTACAGTTGTTGTCATGTTTAAAATAATCTTATCTTTATGTATATAGTTCTGTTGGTGAGAACCAAGAAGTGGAAATTAAGAGATGTGGTTTCAGGTTCATATTCTGTCACAGATTCCCTGTGTTTTCCTTAATGACAAAATACAGCTACAGGTCAACTTAATCAGAAAGCAATGTAATGGATTGATCAAGGCATCTTGCTATATCTCAAAAGACATTGGTTTGTTATGTTTAAGGCTTCAGTTTGATCCGGAAGTAACTGGAATCTTTTCTAGATTAGTTCAGTAATAGCGAGACACAAGACCCACATCACTGCCATGCGACTGCAAGCTATGAACACTTGGCATGCATTTACCACATCATTCGGATGAGCCTCTTAGGCTATTCAGGACACATCTTTGACCATTTCTTTCTCTGTCTCTTCTCCACCCCCGCTCCCCTCCCAGTTGGAGGAGAGGACTGTGTTGATTAGGGCATAAAGTATTTGCAAAGTTCTGTTTGAGTAGAATTGGCAAGAAAATAAATATTTTCTTATGTAGCATAGGGATATTTTCTGTGGCATCCTCAATTTTGAACTAATAATAAAGGAAAAAAGTCTTGAGGAAATAGGCTTTTCACCAAAAAGCTTATGACTGGTTCAGGGAGACACAGTCCGTATCCAGTTTCAAACTACTTACTGTAATAAGTAGTCCCATCCATAACTCTGAAATTGTCCCACTTCGAGTCACAGACACAGCAGGATATCAGTTTTAATCTCCATTTCCCTCCAGTGCTTGGATGATTCAGGAACTGCTGGTGACCCAGAACAGCATCACAAATTCTGTCATCATGTTAAGTAAAAGTTCCAGGCTGCATGAAAACAGGAGCCTTACAAAAACATCTAGTGTTTCAGGGTGAAAAAGCTTATCAAAGATTCAAATCAACAGGGAGGGCAAGAAATATCCGTACACATTACATCAGGAGTTTCCTACAGAGACTCAGGTTTTGCCTCATGGAAGGCGGGATTTGCTTAGTTCCCAAGCGATTTCAAGGAGGTAGGTACCTCTCTTTGCAAAACTAAGGACTATGTCCTTCACTGAGGTGACATGTTTGGAGCCCAGTGTTAGAAGGAAGGAACAAACAGCTCTTTGTTTCTGTATCCTCCTTATAGACATTCTCAAAAATAAATATATAAATGAAAACTCTCCAGAATTACTATAGACTAAGAAAGCTCTGTGGAGGTTGCTAGGCAGCCGAGGCCAAAGAAATAGAAAGCAGACAGGTCTTTGAAAAACAGAATCAGTGACTTATGGGTTATCTGGAGTCACCATTTACTCAGTCATCTTTTGTCATAAACAAGAGACAGTAGAATTTATTTTTCTTTAGTAAATAGGCAATGTTTTTAAAAGGTTTGAAATAAAAGGCCCGTTTTATATCTCATTTTATGAGTGTTTTCAAGCTATGAAATTATATGTGTGATTATTATTTCTAATGTTTATTTATTCATTGACTGAAACAGGAATTTGGTGCAGTATATCCAGGCTGTAACCTGTAAACTATTTAGCAGAGTAATTAATTTTAAAATTTTTGTTTAATTTTCATTTTTACATCAATAAATCTCCAAATGAAGTAAGTTTCCAGTGTGGAAGGTGTACCTTGCCCTCAAGAGGTGTCTGTGTTTCACTGTTGCTAGTGACAGGAAAAGACCTAATTTCTACCACCGTGTCCTGTACAATGTTTGGTGAAGCTACTCATTAGAGAAATACAGCACTAACACACACCCTGCTTCCTATTACTGCTAAGCATGCAAAAATACAGGCATTTCCAAACCAGGCAAGGTTTTCGTATGCAAGATTAGGTCATCACATTATTGACTAATTGTTGCCTTTGAATTCTCTGCTTATATTTGTGTCTTAAAGTCTTCTTGAAATTAACTGTGCCTTCAGCAGCTGTATTATACATACAAGTACATTGAGTGAGGGAATACTATAATCCTACAACTCCCTTCTCAGATAGTGTAATGACAGCTCTATAGCATGTTTTAGTGTGCTTTAGTTTTTCTCTCCCAAGGTCTTCAAATTATGTCTCTAGAAGACTTAATTGCTGCATCACATTTTTTCAATATTTGTTTCTTCCACAGGGTGGATGCTGTGGGGGGGTCCAGGCAGCTCTGTGGAACAGTCTCCAATGGGCTAGTAGGATGAGAAGGTCCAGGGGTAGTTTGGGAAACAAGGAGAAGCATCATCTCCCAAGACGGTAAACCTACCAAAAAGGTAATTCATGCTAGGATATTGTTATGCAGTCAGCTTTTCAGGTTCTGGGGGTATCACGGCTGGAGCGTATGGCAGAAAACTGGTAGGAAATGGGAGTACATACCTTTGATGCTGTGTGAATGTTCATACCAAGTCTCCTGAAAATCTTTCAAGAGCTTCTTCAACCGCACTGAGTTTCAACCCTGTTCCCTGTGTGAGGGAGAATTTGGAGGCTATATCTTACAGGGGTTTTCTTGTCTTCCTGTGGACCTGTTAAAGAATACAGATCACAAGTTTACAGTAACTTTCCAAGAAATTCCTTGTAGGACTTAAGCTGGCATTTTCATGAGTTTTATCAGCCATATAACAATTTAGTGTAATAAAATGTTGTTTCACAGTGAAATGGCTTTATTTTTAACTGTGTATAATCTTGTTTGATTGGTTTATTTCAATCTCACCTTCTGGGCTTAGCTATTGTGTTTGTGCAGAATCTTTTTCTCCCCTGAAGCCTTCACTATGGATTTTTTTGTTGTGAATATTACAGAAGCCCAAGAGAATGTGCAAGCTAAAGATCTGTCATCTCTCAGTGTAACTGTATGCTTCTTCCTTCATGTTACAAGGTACAGTTGAGCCATGAAGTACCAGAACATTACGTTTTTCTGCTGCCCCAAAAGCTCAGCTATATGGTGTATTTCTGACCCCAGTTAACTTTCAGTATGTCCATGATATGCCCACATTTATTGATCGGCTGCTAAGATTAAGTTTGCTGAACAAACAGATTTTTCTCCACTCATCCTAACCCAATCATTTCCCATGGTACTTTATGAAGTATTTGACAGGTTGACTTGCTGCTTCGATTTATTAATGTGCATTAGCATATGCAGAGTGTAAGCATATTAACAATGAAAAATCACACTGGTGGAAAACAAAATTGGATTCTTGATGCAAAAGTTTTCATAAGGATCTATTCCCACATCTCATGAGACACCAGAGAAGCAGAAAACACCACTTAGTTAAGAGAGCTTTTTTCTTTGCTCAGGAGTATAGATGTTTTGGCTGGTTGAGTACTAGCTTAGGCTTTCAAATGTCTCTGGGAAATACCTTCCTTTTTGTTGCTGGTGAGCTCCCTCCAGTTCTCTGGCATTCATTAATTGAAATCATTCAGAGATTCCACTGCTGCAATTCACAAATTACTTCCATGCTTCACCAGGTTTGGCAGCTGCCAGAGAACAGACCAATCTGCACTCATATAACGTTGCTGAGAGTTATGACTTTGTATAACCTGTAGCTGTGGTAGAGAGTCTAAAGCCTTCCCGTCTGGAAAGAATAGAAACTACTTTATTACCTGGCAGAAGTTATAAATGCGTTTGTGACAGAAAAAAGGTTTGATATAAGAAAGTGAGAGTAAGCGTAGGTCTTGCCTTCTGCATTTGTACAAATGGTGATATTTTCCAGTTTATAATCTCCTTTTCAAGACTCTCCCAGTCAAATTTATTGTTAATCAATTCAGCCTAGGTTCTCTAGACCTGATTTCATTTTCTGTTATTTAGAAGAATTAAGTTAACAGGGCTTTTTTTTAATGAGAGTCCAATAGTCTTTACAAAAAATTGCACCAATTGGTTTTAGGTAGTTTATTGTAAACAAAAGACAAAAATAGCTTGCTTATCATTGGAACTGGTCTGAGATCCAGAGGAACTGGCAACAGTCCCTAGCTGTGTTTCAGGTGTCTTCTTGGGTGCATTCTTCTACCTGTAAAATGGGTGGACTCACATGGAAGTTCTAAACTGTTCTTTTGTTGATGCTTTTGTGATAATCCTTTCTCAAAGGGGGAAACGATCTTTGCACAAGACTTGTCAGCACTCATTGAAACAACTTTAAACTAGATTTGAAGGGAGAAAGGCATAAAACCAGGCTTGCTATAGATAAGGGTGGGCGTGTGCCAGTGTTTGAGGGACAGTGTGCTAGCAAAGTCCTTCAGACTGCTCCACGATGTGCTGAGTACGCTGGAGCATGTCTGAAATGTCTTTATACTAATGTGTGCAGCATGAGGAATAAACAAGCGGAGCTAGCAGCTTTGGCCCAGTCCCAGAGGTAAGACATCATTTGCATAAGCAACACCTGGTGGGATGAGTGTGTGATGGACAATTATAGGCACTTCAGGAGGGATAGGCAGGGCAGGCAAGGTGGGTGGGTGGCACTGTGTGTAGGGGAGTGGCTGGATTGTATGGCGCTTACAGTTGGCGATGAAACAGTTGAGAGACTCTGGGTAAGGATGAAGGGGAAAGTAAAGAAAGTCGATGTTGTCGTGGGAGTCTACTGTCAACCACTCAACCAGGATGATGACACCGATGAATTATTCTACAATGGATGAAGGGATATCTCTAGATCAACTGCTCTTGTCCTTATGGGTGATTTTAACTTCCCAGATATCAGCTGGAAATATCATGCACTGGACACAAACAGGTCCAGGAAATTTCTGAAGCACATTGAAGATAACTTGGTGCAGGTACTAAGGGAGCCAGCCAGCTAGGAAAGGTGGCCTCCTAGATTTGTTGTTTGTTATCAGAGGGGGACTCATGGGCAAAGTGGCGATTGGTGACTGTCTTTGTCACAGTGACCACAAAGTAGTTGAGTTTCATATCATTGGTGACAGGAGAAAAACTGCCAGCAAACCTTCAACCCTGGATGTGGGAGGAGCAGAATTCAGGCTGCTGAAGGAGCTAGTTAGTAAGGTCCCCTGGGAATCTGCTTTTGAAGGTATTTGGGTCCATAAAAGCTGGTCACTTTTTAAGAGCCATCTCTTAAGAGCACAGAAGCAGATAATTTCAAAGTGTTGGGAGTCAAGAAAGTGGGGAAGAGGGCTGGCTTGGATGATCAGGGATCTTACTCCAGAACTTAAGCAGAAAAGGAAAGTGTATGGACATTGGAAGCAAGGACAGGCACCATGGGAGGACTACAGAGATGCTGTTCACCAATGTAGGGAGAAAATTCGTGCAGCCAAAGTCTGAACAGAGTTCATGCTGGCCAGCACTGTAAAGGGCAACAATAATATGTTAACAGCAAAAGGAGGATCAGAGATAACATTGGTCTGTTTGCCAATGATACTAAACTAGAAGGAGCCATGTAGTCTCTTGAGTGTAGAGAGGCCTTACAGAGAGATATGGATAGATTAGAGAGCTGGGCAGTCACCAAACGTATGAAATTAACAAGAGCAAGTGCCGGATTTTCCATCTGGCATGGGGTAATCCTGGTTATACATACAGACTAGGGGACAAGAGGCTGGAGAGAAGCCCTGTGGAAGGAGATCTGGGATTTTGGGTTGACGGCAAGTTGAATATGAGCCAACAGTGTGTCACGGCAGCCAAAAGGCATCAAGCACAGCATAGCTAACTGGTCGAGGGAGAAGATTGTCCCACTCTACACTGCACTGGTGTGGCCCCACTTCAAGTACTGTGTGCCGTTTTGGGCACCTCAGTATAAGAAGGACATCAAACTACTACAGTGTGCCCAGAGGAGGGCAGCCAAATTGGTGAAAGGTCTTGAGGGCAAGGCTTATGGGGAGCGGCTGAGGTCACTTGGCTTGTTCAGCTTGGAGAGGAGAAGGCTGAGGTTTGACCTCATTGTAGTCTACAACTTCTTTGAGGGGGGCAGCGGACGGAGAGGTGGTCATCTCTCTCTGGTGACCAGCGAGAGGGCATGATGAAATGTAATGAAGCTGCACCAGGGGAAGTTGAGATTGGACATTAGGAAAAAAGTTCTTCACTGGTAGAGTGGTCGGTCACTGGAACAGGCTCCCCAGGGAAGTGGTCATGACACCAAGCCTATCAGAGTTCAGTGAGCATCTGGACAATGCTCTTAGTCATATGGTTTAGTTTTAGGTAGTCCTGTGAGGAGCAGGGAGTTGGACACGATGATCCGTATGAGTACCTTCCAACTTGAGATATTCTATGATGAATCTAACCTCAATGCCATAGAGAATGGTTTGGATTCAAGTCTTTACACTGGGAAAAGAAGTTACAATCCTTCAGGGCAAATATGGAAAAAACCTGAAATTAGGTGAGATGACATCGTGATATCTTCATCTGCAACATAGTGAAGTTTGAACTTCTCCACCCCTATACTTAATGAGAAACAGGAAGCTTAATGGATTGATATTTCAGTCTCTGATTCACTGCTTAAATTGTGTTTCATGTGAACTATTGTCGGAAATGCCATTTTGACTGAAGGAAGGAGAAGGTAAGAGTGCTGTTTTAATATAACTTGAAATCTTGATGGTAAAAGGTAATTTATATTTTCAGTAAGAGGCTTTCATCTTCACTGGAGTCTAATGATATCGATCTGATGTCAGTACCAAGTATATATTCTTGAATTCTGACCATAATCATCTTCTGGCGGGAACCACAAATCTTTCATTTTGTTCCAGCAAACGGAGCTCTGTCGGTGCATTTCCTTGGCTGGTCAGTTTGCAAGTGGTTGTATTTTGCTCTTCTGTGTGATACATACTTTTTTTGTGTGTAGTTTAGATGAATGGTTCTAAATTTTATTTTTTTGGCAATCGCTATGCCCCTTCAAGGCTATTTATAGTAAAGTTATAGTAGTCAAGTTGGGTTTAGTTTTGTTTTTCCTTTTCTAACAGCTAAGAAACCAGTTGTGTTCCATGATTTATGGAGAAGTTCAAACCTTCCAAATTAAGTTAAGGATATACAGCTTCAGAATGAATTATTGTCGTCTTCAGCTGAGAATGAGTCATGTCCCAGAGTTTGGAATGGAACAGAAGAAATGAGATATTAGAATTAAACCAGAAGTTCTTTTCACCTAATAACAATTCATATAGCTATGTTTAGAACAAAGCTTGTATTTTGAATGGCTATAGATACTGACCTGTGTGTGCATGACAAGCTCTACACAGCTGGTGATTGATAAGACTACAGTCACTAAGCAGAGATGTTTTCCATGCAAAACTGTGTAGGCAGTGCCCATTGCTAGCAGGTGAAAGGAATGCTCAGCTAAGTAATTTTTTATATTCTTTGTATCTATAAGTGAAAAATGAGAAGCTTCTGTTCAGTCTTTTTCTATTTTTTTTTCTTTTTTTTTCCTTTTTCACCAAGAGACCTCTAGGATTTTATCTTAGAAGAAAGAACCTGTAGACAGAACCAAAGTCAATAACCCTCAAGAGACAAATGGAGACAGGATAACTTAGCAGCAATTCCTTCAATATTTCGTGAAAGACTAAAGACTGTGACATGACAAGAATAGAACATTCGATCTATGAAATGATCTGAGACATCAAATATGAGAGAGATGAGTTACCAGGTAGCCTTCACCTACATTACTCAATGCCATATACATTACTCTCTCCACAGCTGATAACATTGTGTATAATAAATTTGGTATGTTTTGTGGAGAAAAGTGCTGTGTTCTTTCTGTTTAAACTTACTGTATGAAATTTCTCCTTCATTAAAAACAGGTGGAAAAGCTGGCCCCTCTAGTGTGTCAGGATGCAAATGATTCAATATCTCAAATTCTTTTTTTTATTCCGCTCTCTAGGGTTGGGTTTTGTTCATCTGCCACTTTTGTTTTCTATTGCTTTTTCTCCATTATTATTTAATCTCTTACTAATTATGCTTCTCTTCCCGACTTCCCATTTCATTCCTCAAGTTCTGTTATGATAGGTGGCAGAAAAATGGTCATCTGATACTGAAGGAGAATAGTTTAGGGTATTTACTCTTTGCAAGACTGACTGTTCAGACACCTTTTTCTGAATGTTCTAGTTCCTGTACTGTTCTAGGCCCCTGTCATGCAATTTTTAACATGTACTTTAGTGGAAATTTTACTTTGACTACAATAGAATAAAACTGGTGGTGGAAAAGTTGATCTGAATATGAAATAATAGAATTTCTTTCCTTAATTCCCTTGACATCTTCGGGAATTGCAAAAGATTAGCTGTTGATTTGGAAACATATAATTGATAGATAACAAAAATTCAGCTGCAAACTAAATCTCTTCTGACAAAAGAAACCATGTTGAAGGAAGATAAAGGGGAGGGAAAGAATTTACTCTCAGATGGATCCAGCAGATCACTTTTTATTGGTCTGTCATTTGTACTGTTTGTAGAAGTTGAGGTCTCTGTGAGAAGTTTTTAATATACCAGAGATCAGATGCATAGGGACTTTTATTTGTATCCAATGTCTGATATAATATTTTTCATGAAGTTATTGAGATCTGTAACAAGAACTGAAGATTACCATATGAACAGCCTGGATTAGCAAAAAGATTATTAAAAAAGCGAAGTGGAGGCAATTTACACAAGGTGTCTGACTGCAGCTAGAACTCCCCAGGGCATTTAAACCCATAGCAAAGGTGGAAGTTATTCAGGCAGAGCCTCGTGAAGTGAGGGGAAGGGGTGGAATTCATGACTGTGTGGTCTTTGAGCAAGAGCACACTGAAAGAAATTTGCATGAGGGGTGTGAATGAATCAGTTGTAAGCATAATTTGATCAGTATTTTATGGGGTTTACTTTTTATTTTTTGCTTGCAGTGCTCTGTTTGCTTGCACTATGTAATACCTTAATCTAAAGTTTTGCTAGGTATAGCTTTGTTTTCTGTCTTCAAGCCTGTCCTGTGCTGGGAGCAAGATACATCACAATGAAACAGTAGGACTGTCTACATTGCTAGAGGTAAAAAGTCAGAAGAAGTAGTATGAAGGTAGTGGAAACAGAACTGCACCTTGAGACAGGTGCTGAGAGTGCTTCCTACTGTTCTGCTAAGCATCAGTATGGGGACTGTGGCTGCCAGATATAAGCCTTTGGGAAGGAATTCCCTCTGGCATAACAGTCCTCTGTTCTTCCTGCTTAGAAGCAGATGGCAAAGAGGCAGCCCACATCACCAGGCAGACCTGGATATGCTGTGCCTCTTTAGGCTGAAGATTACTTTAATCCAGTAAATTGTTGTTCATTTTGTTCATACAGATATTTGAATTGACTTAAAGTAAAATAAAAATTAATTTGGGGGTAATCCCTGCATTTTTTCTATAAAGCAAATGAGCAGTACAGACAAGGCTAATTTTATACTACATAAAAAATAGTAGCTAACATGGGTGAACTAAAGCTAAGCTGTGAACATATTTCTAATATATAAAAGCATGGTTTTATGTTGGCCAAGTGGGCTATTATATACTGTCACAATATTATTTCCAATAGTTTTGTAACATTGTTGTATTGTGGTAGTGCCTATGACAGTTTATGAAAAGAACTATATGAGCACAGAATAAAAGAGAGCTTTGAATCATTCAGATGCCACAATGAGGGAAGCAATATCTTTATTTAATCCTCTTGATTTATGGCTATGATTTTCTTTTTTTTGGTGGGCTGATTACAAGAGCATTTGATCACTTCAGAGTCATTAAGTCCTTCAGATGCCTGAGGTAACAAGAGGTGCCTCTCTGAACACAATGAGACTCTGATCAATACTTAAAAATACAGTACAGAATCACAGAATGGTAAGGGTTGGAAGGGACCTCTGTGGGTCATCTAGTCCAACCCTCCTGCCGAAGCAGGGTCACCTACAGCAGACTGCACAGGACCGCGTCAAGACGGGTTTTGAATATCTCCTGAGAAGGAGACTCCACCACCTCCCTGGGCAGCCTGTTCCAGTGCTCCATCACCCTCAGAGGGAAGAAGTTCTTCCTCATGTTCAGACAGAACTTCCTGTGCCTCAGTTTGTGCCCATTGCCCCTTGTCCTGTCAC
>Ga0065711_1041603_pt1 | contig 16025 bp, 10 predicted proteins | sample Hoacrofraction12_FD_59098 | JGI IMG/M metagenome (GOLD analysis project Ga0065711, IMG submission 59098) | Hoatzin crop microbial communities from Cojedes, Venezuela - Epithelial fraction 12 v2 (version 2) | ecosystem: Host-associated > Birds > Digestive system > Esophagus > Crop | place...
AAAAAAAAAAAAAAAAAAAAAAAAAAAAAAAAAAAAAAAAAAAAAGGAAAAAGGAAGGAAAGAGACTACACATACTTAGGAGGAGCACAGAAAAGGTAACTTGAATGTGGCTATATGAAAAAGCTACTTAAAGCTTGTTTCACCAGAGGAAAAACAGGGAGCTGACATATCTTAACCAGCATCATCACTACAGGTCAAGCCAACTGTTTACCTCAGCCAGGTAATCCAAACTACAATTTGATTTGTCTGTATTAGGAATCGAAGAAGAGATAGTTCAGGGTTTGTTTTTTTTAATTAAAAACAAAAAAGGTTACTTTCCAATAACTAAGGACTCCTTGTGACATGTCACCTCAATGCTTCTCATGCCCTAGCTATGTATGGGAATGGTCACTCAGGCCCAGTTCCTGTCAGGACTGGCAGCAGCATCTGCAGGCCGCCTTCTGCACTATGGGCATATGATTAAAAGAATCAGTGGATTGCACCTGTTTCGATAAAATGTACACCACTATAATTTTCCTAGCATGATCCTAGGGGCAAAAAACCAGGAAAGTTAGATGTACTCACGCCTAAAGAAAACAAATCCCAATTATTCCAATGTTCCTTGCTTCTTTAGATGACGGTTCACTTGCATGATAATGCTATGAGGGACCTCTTCAGTATGTCCTTCCTTTGCCCAGCTCACCCAAAACAGGGTATCCAATTCTCCAGCAGCACAGTGACTGCAAAGGCATTCTGTAGCAAGAACCAAATCCCACCTGGCATGCTTTTCAACAGTGCTTAGCAGATATGTGGATCTCATTAGCTGCTCTGCAGACCCTGGGACCAGGAATCCTCATTTAGAGATTCTACTGGAGGTTACCCGCATTCATGGAAGAACGAATCCCAGTCCCCACCAGCAGCTCTATCCTAGCACACTAATAACAATGTATGAATGGCAATCTGCCACCTGATGTGACCACCTCTGAACCAAGCCAGTGGTATATAAGGTCCTTTTTAATGCAGAGTAACACATTCTCCTACAGCTTAAATCTCTTGGAGGTAAGTGGAGAAAAAACCTTCTACAAGTAGTGTGGAAATTCTTGGAAAGACCTGAGAAGAGGATAAGGGAGCAAAAGACAGCAGCTTCATTTTCTGACCTGACATGGAACTTAACACACACTTAAAAGAAGTTTTTCCAGGAGAAACGCTGCATCTGGGAAGATGTCTGTGTATCAGCGACATGGCACCAAGAGAGCTGGTCAGTAATTACAGTCTCAGCCTCTTCAGATTTGCTTTTCAGTCAAAATGACAGCTTGTCAAAAATCTAATCCTCTGCAAACCAGTAGGGAGCAGGGAGCCTTGTCCTCCTTTTTGTGATAATTTTAAAGACCCAGTAAAAGTGACAGAGAATTATCCCATTCCTCTCAGAAAGTGCACCAGGTAATTCAAAAACTTAACTATAAGCCATAGTTACAGATGCAACAAGTTCAGTTTATGATGCATTTCTGCATGTATAACACACAGTATAACATAGATTCAGAAAAACAAATACCCTTTTATATGTGGGGCTGCAGTTACTTCAAAACAAACCTCTTCCAGATTAAAAAGGCACCCTTCTGAAGTTTCAGATATGAATCTAGGACCCCTGGGTGACAGGGATCTACTTCTGAGATGCATGGAAAACCAGTAAGCTTGTCTCTACAACCATGCCTTGCAGGGGCTCCAGGAACAAGTCTATTCCGTCCCCACAAGCTCTCTGACATCCCCCTGAGGACATTGAATGACACTGGCCAAGAACAGGAATTTAAAACAGACTGCAGGACAGCGGTTTCCCAAGGACAGGGTGTCTTCGGGACTGCGAACAGCCCAATCTACAGACAGGGCACAGGCACTCTGGCCAGTGGGGTCCCAGGGAAAGGAGCAGAGCTGGACTAGCTCCCACCTGCAGCAAGACAAGGCTCCAAGCTCCGACGCAGCCCTCTTGAAAGACTTCAGGATGGTCACAAGTGAACACAAGCCCTCCCTGACTTGTGCCAACCGAGCATAAGACGGACCTTAAAAACCTTAAGGTATGAAGGATCAGGAATGCAGGCAGATGCAGATATGCGGGATGGTCTATAGGGAACATAAAGTCAGCTTCAAAAAACCACCCTACTCACTTCAAGTGAGTCACTAAGGTGGAAAATACAGCTCTTGCTCTGCTCCTTCTGAGGAGGGAGCCATTGCAAGGCTCTGACTGGCCTCAGCAGGGATCCCCTCATTAGTCATCATGGTTCACTATGAACCAGAGGTACTTTCTGTGAATGGCCAAACCACAGTCATGAAGGAGATTTCTTTATGTGAAGCAATCCCCTGCCACAACATAGATACTATCAGCTGGTGTCATTATCCCGCATTTTCTTTTGTGAGTGAAGATGCTCAGTCTGACCGCTTGTGTGTCAAACAGACGGAAAAGGCCTGCTGAGAAGGAAGCTTTGGATCATTTCTTGGCAACGCACTCTGGCCCTGGGCTCTAAACTCTGACACATCACACGTAAGCGGGTTATGCTCTTCACCCAGCAAACAAGGAGGTGCATCTCCTCAGCAAGGAATGGAGCTCTCATACCTTAGATCTGCCTACAACTCTCAAACATGAGGCTGGAAGCTGGGCTGTCCCACAGCAACAGAAATTAAAAACTACAAAGACAACGATGCAAGAAAAGTTAAAATTCACAAAAGAAGTGATGCAAATTAGAAAGGCTCGAGTAACCTCAAGCAAAGAGCAACAAATCAAAGAGGAGCTCTGGCTTGCCAAGACAAGAGGAGCAGCCGAGCGCGCGAGGGCGAGCACCTTCCTCTCCAGCTGCCTCTGTGCAGAACAGAGCAGGGAGGACGGAGGTGCACGGGATACCCTCTGTAGGCACCACTAACTCTAAAGCTTCTCCAGCTCCCAACGGCAGCATGCACACACACCGAGGGAGAACATGCACACAGACAGCCACACTTTTCCCCACCAGACCTAGTTTAGAGTTGTGGCTGTTTAATTCTTACCAACTTTAAAAGACCAGCCAGCCTATTAGGACAAATCCTTGTGACAAGTTAATGTTGCGTTGTCAAGGGTCAAGACAACCAGCAGGATTCTCCACACACAGGGACACTAAGGGATAAAACGTCTGCAGCTTTCCTTCTGGGGTGATGCTTAACATTAAGCCAACATAACGTGTTTACAGTTGCAGCACTCCTGAGTACATATGTATAATAATCTGGCAGATTATACTCTGTTCTGTGGTTCATTTTTTCTCCAAAGAATTCACAGGTTTGGATTTTGTTTTTTGTAACTTCAGCATAGCTAGTGAGCAATTCAATAGTCCCCTCAGTTTTGGGCTATGTTTGTACAGTCCAGTAAAATAACCTGCTGTAAAGCAGGCACACATTTTTAATTAAAAGGAAATTCATGAGGTCCTACCCTTGACTGTCTAAAGAATTCCTTCAGCCATTTTGATATGGGAGGATGTATGTAAAACCATTAGGAAGCAATAGTTCCATCCCAGGCAAGAAATCAATATTTTTTTATATTGGCATGGGTGTGAGGAATGAGGAGAGTTACAAATCATGCAGTCATTCGGAATGCGAGACATCTCAAAGGCAAAATGAAAATAGATGAACTAAACTTTTCTATAGCCACTGACAAAGGAAGTGAGCATGGCTATGCAGAAATCAAGCATAAATACAGCTACTACTCTGTGCATAAGGAACTTGGTTTTGTTATGCTATGTTTAATGTAGAGAAGTAAGGCAGTCTCTCTATCTATAAAATTTAATCAAATCCAAATCAAAATCCAAAGCAAGTAAATGTAGCAAACAGTTTAAAAGACAGTCTAAAAAAACCCTAGAAAAATGGATGTTTGTGTTATGTGAATCAAAGATGTATAGTTTGATGTTTTTTGCTTAATTGCTTCATTAGGAGGCCAAGTCTTCTTTGCACATTCATTTCATTCAAACTACAAATGAGTAAAAATATATTCAGGCTACAACAGTCTCGGCTATAGCTAACTTTTATTTATAACAAGGCTGTTTCACTCTACTTTTAACTTGCTTTTGAACTCCAGTTCCTTAAAATGCCTTTGCAATAAAAAAAGATGGTAAAGTTTACAGATTGACTTGAGTTGACTTCCACTTCACATATAAACAGGAGGTCTTCACAGCTGGCTCATAGTAACATCCTCCAATCACTCCTTGGCGACAGCTGTAGAGATCCAGCACTGCAGCTAGCCACGAAGAAACAAGAACCAGGGGAAAAAAAAGCCTATGGGCTGTTTTTATTTCTATCTCGCATCCAGAGATGACAAAGAGACATAGCTCATTATGCAAAAGACAGTACAGAGCTCTGACCTGCTTCATTGCAGCTGTAGTTCATGTTACATTTTATTGTCATGGCTGCAGAAAAGTAAGCACAAAAGCAATAGATTAAATTCCTAAGGAAGCAGCAGCTACCTAAAGAAATGAACTAGCAGGTTGGCAACACTTTGCACCACCATGCCAGGAGTCACAAACACAGGCAAACGGGTAACAGAGTCAGGTAAGCAAACATCTTCTTTACTCTTCAAAAGCTCAAATTATATGATACTTCACAAACTTCTTCCTGGTGTGACATTTTAGTTGGTTCATCCATTCACATGGCTCCAGGATGAACAAGTGATATTGTGAAGGAACTAAACTGCCACCCTGTTAGGAAGGATGCTGAAGACATGGGAGGAACACCCACGAGAGCAGTAAAGGAAGGCCTAGCTTTGTAAGCCTGTAATTGCACCGCTCTGCATCACCGCGTAATCTATCTTAAAACTGACCAGGTTCTTGTTTTCTCCTGAGTCTCTCACCCTGAATTTGCCAACTTTTCTCATTCTTTCGCTGATCCTGATTATTCACATCTCTCTCACACCTCAGCCCTATTAGCTCAGCTAGTCTGCTGGGGGTCTTTGCCGTGACTTACACAGGAATTTTTCTGTCAGCAAAAAGAAAACCTAAAAGAAGTCTTCAAATAAGGCAAATAGACATGCTTATAGCTAAATACAATACATCTGAAAATTGAACCAATACAGCAGTTAGATCAATTACATTTTCTTACAGTGATGAAAAATTTCTTTTGTGTTTTAAAAGTAAAGACCTACAGCCAACTGAAGCATGGGAAATTACTTAATGTGATTTTCCAAAGCACAGCATTTCTGAAGCTCTGCCAGTCATATAGTAGATTGAACACGGCATTATGAAGTATTCTCACGTGTAACCACAGTGACTCTACAATATAGGTTATTTAAAGCCTTGTGAGATTCACTTCTAATACTAGGTAAAGTACATTTCTTAAAGCATTTTGCTGGCAACCATCCAAAACTGCGTTCCAAAAACTGAAGTGCAAATTTCACAGCCTCTAGCCCTGGCCATTCACATCCTATAAAATAATAAGAAAATTTTATCTTTTGCAGAATAGCTGGAATCTCATGCGCTTGCAGACAGTTTTTGCATTTTGTTCCCTAAACAATAAAAATATCACAAGAGCTGCTAGCAGGTTGGAAGGAGGTCAACAAAACTAGCGTCAGGGGCTTTTTATTTTCTTTCTTTTAAACTCCTCAGGGAGTCTAGTGATCAAAACTTAGCAAAGTGCATAAGTATGTTGTGTAACGGGATTGTTAGATCTGTTGGCTTCAAACTAAAAAGACTATAAAACAGAATTCCTATTATGGATATTTCTTGACGCTTGGTGGTCTGTCATGCATTCCCACTACAGATAGTCATTTTCATACTCTTGCTATTAAGATCTCTGATTAAAGAGCATTGCTGCAATACTTCCACGAAATTACTGTAATTTGGGAATTTTACTTTTGGAAAAAATGTAACAGAGTAATTAACATGTCTATCAATCCTGCGCTCTTGATTAATGCCAAAAGTGGAAGGGCTGAATTATTAACCACTTACTTGCTTTGGCTATTGCACTGACAGAATGCCTGACCTACTTCTCGCATTTCAGCAATGCCAGGAGACAGAATCTTCCTCTAATTCCGCCCACAAAGACCTGTCCGAATGGGCAATGAAGATCCACAAGAAACATCTGAGATAAAAATGTGTCCTTCCTAGAAGTATCTGAACTAATATTTCACTGCTGATCCACGCAAAGGGAAAGCAGACAAATTTAAAGCGTATTTCGTATTCACTCTTAAGCAATTCTTGGGTAAAGTTTAATAAGCTGGTGTTGTTCTATGAAGTTCTCTGTAGCTCTGTCCTAACTATATAAACAATGCCTTGCCTTTCTTCTTCTGATGGAATGGCCTAAGACTTGCCATCACTAGAGACAACTATTCCAAAGCTTTCCTTATCAAATGCTACATCTCTTTGGAGGGCTTTTACATACAGTAACCCATCACTGTGGATTATGGCCAGTGGCCAGCAAATGGTTTTGAGGCTTCACCAGCATGACAGAGAAGAATCCAGTCCAAGTGCCACAAATATCATAAGCCAAATCTTAGTCACACGAAATTAAATGGCAAACTTCCTACTGATACTGTAGAATCCAAAGTTTAGTTTTTAGTTACAGAAACTTATCCATTAAAAAACACAAAAGCTATCTGACATTAGACTTTCTCAATATCTACACTAAGGTAAAGCATTTTGCTACATTTTCACAGGCACCTAAAGTTGAAAATATCCTTCCAATATTAAAACATCACAACCTTTAGTATTTCTTACAAAGTATTCCACGCTCCCACTCTCCTGGTACATTACAAGCAGGTTTTAACATCATAAAACAATACACCACATTTAAAAGTCATCACACATCACAGGCTTCTCAAAAAAGGTGAAATTGCAAGTTCTGTGGGCAGTTGAGTAGTTTTTCCTCTAAACAGCTAAGTCAGTCTTCCCCCCCTCCCCAAAATGTAAAGCAGAACTTTAGATCAACACATATAATTTGAGTATTATTTCTTAACTCCTCAGAGAAAATACTGATGCCTAACAAGCTTTATTAAATACCAGAAAAACAACCCCAAAACAAGAACTGCATTTGCTTTTGCATGGAAAAAAGAGGAAAAAATATTCTCTAAAAAAATTACAGTTGAAGGAAAAACCTAAGTGCTTATACATCTGCTGGAATTATGAGCCTCTTACTCACTGAACTATACAGTCTCCAGCTTATCTGACATGGCTCCATGAATGCGCCTCTCTGCCCCCATCAGGAACAGTCAGAGATGTTTTAAAAGTCTCTGAGGACAGTTTAAAATGAATCAAAAATGTAGGACCATGAACCAAAAAAAAAAAAGGCTCAAATGAAGTCTCTGATACACATGGAAAGATCTGAGTTTTATCTCACAAAAGACTGATTTTCAAGCACAGACAGTAATTTATTAACTACGAAAATGTTTGACTGGCCTAGACATTACCCAAGGACCTCTTCGTTCCTAAATAACATATTTAATCAAATGTTCTCTTTAAGGAAAAAGCAAACCACATAAACACTCCGTGTGCTTTCCACCAGGGAGACAGCAGCTGAAAAGCATCCTATTTGAAGACTGATGGTAAACACACTCCACATCGTGAGTGTAGGACAGGTTTCCAGATAACACTGTAAGAGAAGCAGCAGCACTGCACATGGGCATAAACTGTAATCTGCATTCGCCAAGGATAGTGACAACAAAACAGAAATCCTCATTTCTTAGAAAGGCTTCTGGTTTCCCTTTCAAACCCAGAAAACGTTCACTCAGCACAGCCCAGTACTTGCTACTGCTGCTCCTCATCCTTCAGGTACGGAAGGACCCACATTATAACCTCCCAGCTAATAAATGCTAACCAGCAAGAACCTTGTTCCAGCCACAAAAAAAGAGAAAAGAAGCCGGCTAGTCAGACGAGAGAATAGGGAAAAGCTGTCCCGAGTGAAAAGTAGATGATATCAAAAAGAGGGAAGAGTCCCTCTGACAGTAGCTGCTTCCCGCTCGCTGTGTGAGCTTCACTCCATCAGTTTCACTCCCCAGATTTTTTGAGACAAGCACTAAATAGAGTGGGACTGAATAAAGACGGGCGTGTTGCGAGTCTTTTTTTAATGTCCAGGGAAACAGTGGATCCTGAGAAATGCGAGAGGAAATTGCTGGGGGGAACCATGATGCGGTTTGAGCACGCAGACCGGAGAGCAACATCTTTCTGAAGCTCCCACCCCGCAACCACTGTAGATGCCTGCAGCAGCTCTGAGTCAAGAGCCAGCCACAAGCCCCAGTCCAGCCTACATCCACCCACAGTGCAGGTGTGCCCAGCTGGTGAATCTTCATGTCCTTACCAAGGTACTGTGCTCAACAAACTCCCAAAAAAACAGTGATCAGGAAAGCAAGTGGTATCCGAACCTCCCCAGAAAGACTCAGTTTGACTTCTACGTAACTTTGGTAAACCAAGGGAAGCCTACAGCATACTTTCTTCTTCTTCAGCCTAGACCCAAATAAAATCAGCAATGGAAGTCTCTGCTGAAATCATCAGCCTCAGTAAAACTCTACGTAACACGCCTGCCTGTAATTGCTGGACACAATTTTTACACCAAACCACACTTCATCCTGAAGTCCTGCTGATCTGAACAGTGACACACAATGCTTGTCTCTCCAGGCTGGTTACTGCAAACGTGGCTCAGAGTAGGCTAGAAGATGGTCAAGTGATGCTCACGTGCCTTCTGCTACACCCAGCTGGCTCTGCTATTTTTCAGTTTGTCAAAGGTGAACGGGGAAGGTGAAAGGTGTAAGGCATGGAAGGGAATAAACCAGATACTGTCAAATTACAGCTAAAAAACCAGCTGATAGGAGAGGGAGTAGGCCTTTCACAAGCTAGTGGAAGTGCCATGTCAGTTAGGAGGTTTCTCATGTTTCTGCGACTATTTGTGAAATCTGCTCAGTCTGTACATCAGGTACAAACTCGAAGAACTGAAAACAGATAAATTTGATGGCTGTTTTTCCTCATCACCTCCACAATCCTATAGTCTTCAAACGACCACAGAAATGTAAGATGTCCCTGACATCCAAATCTGACCCCTGTTAACTAACACCTCTCATGTCCAAATGTGACCCTTGTTAACTAACACCTCTCCTGCTGCACCGATCAGCTTACCAAGCTCTTTTCACCCAAACACTGAAGGGTTGGCGGGAATGAAGAGGAAGTGGTCAACAAATTGAGGAAATTAATAAACTGTAGCAATATTGAGTAAAATGCTGCTATGTTTGCAGTTTCTTTGCAGGCTACAACCAGACTATTTTTTTTAGTTTTATCTTTCAAGGGCTAAGCATTCTTCTTTAGAGGAAATCTAACCTCACTACTTTCCACACAGCACTCTGACAGTCAAAACGAGTGGTTAGTTCTCCTGATTCTGACGAAGTTAAAGTGCATTTGATAACAAAGCCTATGGACTGTAAATTCTGTTTGCAGCAACTAACTGGGGGCCGTCTTGCAGAGCAGGTAACTTTCTTGTATTGAAAGACGCAAAGCTCAAACATGAAATTAAATAATATCCTAAATTCCTGCATGTGGCTTTAATTGCCTCAAAGGGCCTCACAGACATATAAACAAAATTTAAATAATCCTATAACCATAGTTACAGAATTTATAAATATGTTATTACTGCAAATTTTGAATAGTTATTTGCTTCTGAAAGAGGAAAATACTTAATTCGATGCTTCCTTCTATGGCTTTTCCAGAAAAAAACAGAACACGTGACTATTGGCCCTGAAAACTGGGTTCTTCTATTTCAGAGTCAAGCTGTCTCTCTTTTGGAGATACAACTAACTTCAAACGTACACTAAACCCAAACTGATCGCTAGTGGGCTTGTAGTTTCTCAGGTTTTAAGACAGTGAAGGCAGAAGAGTTCAGGTAGAATACAAAGAAAACAAAAGTTCAGGACTTACCCCAATCAGACATACCGCGAGGTTTAATTTTGGCACTAATCAGAGTTCACAAAACCCCAGAACTCTCTTAAGTCAACTCCTAATTATGCACGCAAATTGGGAAAAGATGACCAGAAAGGACTAAAACATAAATCAGACTAACCATATGTAAAATCAGGCTAAAGCACACACATGTCATATTCTATTTATAGTGGCTAGATTTCTCTAAGAAGCAGATAGCAGTTTAAGGAGCAGTAGGCACTGTAATTAGATTAGCCCTTGCCCTGCACTCGTGCTTTTCACAACAATTTAATGCACCAGAAGGTGTTGGGCGAAGCCTCGGACTTGCTAATCCAAAACCCATACAGCCATCCGAGTTAAATGAGAGCTGACTAATATAACAAGGAGTTAACCCCTTAAATAAGCTATTGTAGGGCTCCCTCCTGAGGGATTTCTCAATTGCAGTGAAAACAACGTTCTAAATCCAACTTCCATTGCTAGAATGGAAACAAATGCTACAAGGGGTATGACAAGATGGAGATCTTCTGACAGTCACTGAGTCGAAAGATGGGATCCCACATGCTGCTTCAGTTACCAAATTTAATAGTTTTAGTATGCCCGTAAAGACAAGCTTCAAACTGACACCATTCCAAAGATCACGGCTCACAGATTCCAGGCAATCCATCATCAAAACCCTTCAAAAGTAGCAGCCGAATTTAACATCAGCACCTGATGAGATATTATTAAACAGACAGACCTGCACTAAAGCATTCTCACATAGGAGCTTACACAAAGCCCCCCATAAATGCATGTTATCATAAAATACACTTAGTCACCTCATCTGACCTCAGCAAGCAGGCATCATGAATTCATCACATCTGGCATTAGTATCAATTCCATGCTTCAAAGACAATGCTTCTTTCTCCTAAAGTAATGATGAAAGCCCTCCTTCTTCCATATTCCCTTCTCCATAGAGTTCTTCATGATGTCTTCTTCTGCTAAAGACGTAAAACTTAACTCTTCGCCGCTTATTGTCACTAAAAGATATGAACTCATCCATCTTCCCCCATTGCCAGCTTGTTCAAATTTCAGCTTAAATTATTTCTGCCTCTCCAGATGTCCCCTTTCATGACAACTGTATTCTCTCCACACAATTCTTTCTTCTGTGTTTTTTTGTTGTGTTTTGTTTTGTTTTTATTTTGTTTTTTCCCCTAATTGAACTGCCAGGAAGTTTTCAAATGGAGGAATAGTCAAGCTAGAAACTTCTTTTGAGAGCTTCTCCTTTTAGGGAGGGTGAGGTAGGAGGGAGAAGCGAGGAGAGGGGCAAGGGAACTGCTTTCAGTTTTAACTTTTAAAAATGCATGGTACATGTGTCATTCAAACTAGCAAGATTTTAAATTTCAAAGGAAAGTAACTGTGATTAACAGATGCTTTTACAAGACGAGTGGTGAGTAGACACTAGCCACCAGGCAAATTCTAATACACCAAACTGGCTAACTTTCAAGGAAAGAGGTGGTTGTATCCAACTGCAAAATAAGCAGTATTTTTTTAAAAACTTTTTTTTAAACAATCTTTAGAATTCGTAGACAGATTTTATTTGCATTTTCTGCATGAATTTTTACAGTCATGTCCATCAAGAGATGGAAGTTGTGTTCTAACATTACTAATCCTCTCCTCAAAGTACCGCAGACACTGATCACGGCATTATGTGGAACAGCTGAAGTGTGAAAGCAAATTTTCAGAGAAGAATTATGAGAACAAGCCCAATCTGACAGCCCAGAAGAGGTGAGGCTGCCACAGGTCCATGCTCCCAGATGCAACCAGCAGCCATGATGAAAATGTGTTCTCAGTAGGTACACACTCAGAGCACATGCGCACACCGCATCATACAGATACATACAACCAGCCACACAGGTAACACAGCCCCTCTCTCGCTGAGCAGGAAGAGGTCCACTAGTGAGAAAGTATATATTTTATATATGTACTTACTATGTGTGTGTATATGCACCCCCCTACCCCCCCCATGTCCACACACGGACAATACGGATCCCTCCAGCAACTGGGCTCAGACACTCGGTCTGGCCAGTAGCTGCCTCTGGATCCCAGTCCCCCAGTTGCTGACACCCATACATACAAGCCCCCAAGGAAGAAAGGAATTTAAGACGACGACAGGACAGACAGCGCTGATCAGTGCACGGGACACGGCCAGACAAGTGTAATGACCAGTAAAGGATTTAGATGCGACTGGTCCTTTTTCTGCCCTTAGCCCTCTGTTTTCGCCCACTTGTTCCTCCCCAGATCACCTCAACTCCTCGCTTTGCCTGCCTTTGATTCTTCCCTTAAACATCCCATAATAAGTCCCGTGCAATCCCCAAATGCTATTCTGCTGCATCCCATCATGTGTGCCATACACCTCAGCAGCAACCCCCCTCAGTCCAAAAGGTGCTCTGGTGTTGGCTCGTCTTGGTGGGCTTCAGGTCTGGACCCTGGGGCTGAGGCTCTCCTGGGACAACCCTGGGAAGGGCCCAGATGGGGGGCCCTTAATTTGGGTTCGTGCCTGGCACTGTGCCCCTGTGCTCCTCTGGGCTTGTGGAGGGGGGCCTTTGGTGGGTTGATGGCCACTGTGGTGGCCTGGGAGTTGCCCAGGGCAGGGTACTAGTTGGAACTAGTCAGTACAAGAGTGACCTAGCAACTAAAATGCCCTGCCCTGCCCTCCCTCTCCCCCCTCCCTTTTCCTTTTCAATTTTTTTTTTTTTTTTGTAATTGGTGAACATCTGCTCTTCCTCTTGAGCATTTGGTATAATTTAGAGGAAGAATGAAAGGCATCTCTATCAGAAACACAAACAGAGGCACTGAGATCAGACCAAACAATCCTCACAGAAAGCATGAAAATCAATTCCAGCTAAAAGCAAAGGTGAATTTTCCGAATTCCAGTACCCCTCTTTTTAGAAGGCGATGCATTAAGCATTTGCCTGCAGTCTTTTTAAACTTTTAGCTTCTTATCAGACCAAGAACTCCAGAACTCTCACTAACGCTCACCCTTACCGTGGGTACATTTCAGCCTGGCCCGAGCCGGCGCTCCGGAGCTGGCTTTGACACACGGGATCCCTTCAGTTGGCCCAGCACACCACCTCGGGAGGCGAGGAGCAGCGGCAGCCGGGGCAGCAGCCAGGCCACCCTGGCCAGCGCGGGCACGCCGAGCTGGGCTGGCCGACAGCGCTCCTGCTGAAAGTTATTTTCGCTTTCTGACCGAGTGCTGCATGCAGCAGCCTGGTGCGCTTGTGAGGAGTAGTAAAGTGTTTCGACCAATTCTTTCCAAGCGTGGGGAAAATTACTGCTGCTTATGTAATCTGTCGTTTGCCAAACGTGAATCTGGGAGCTCAGCTGAGCTGACATTAGTGTTTCTTTGAAGAGCCAAAACATCTTTCAGTCTGATGCGCTTCTGGCTTCCACCATTGACTATGGATTCTGCTAAAAAGTTACATCACAGTCCTAAATGCCATCTATTAATAAAGATCAAGCAAGGCGCTTTGTTTAAGATGCCATTCAGAAGGCAAGATCTGGGAATACAGAGACACGGAGAGTTGTACATAAGCAAACGAGCAGCAGCAGCAGCATTCTCCCGGGTGAGCCCCACAGGTCCCAGGGACTGTGTGACAGCCATTTTACCCGGATGATGGTGGGCAACCTTGCTGACCTGCAGCTCCTGGAAAGAGGCAGCCCCAAGTGTCTTCAGACAATTCACAACATTTCCACCCTCTTTCTTAAACTGGAAATGTATTTAACCTCTTAATTGACAGCACATAATTGTACTGTTTTATACACAAAGTCTGTTCACAGCATATCCCTTGAAGTTAATGAGTTCTTCGTTTTCTATACCACTTAATATAATTATGTATCACTCAAAAAGCAAAGAAAACAGAAGGATCCCTCTCAACAAAAACAACATACTGATCACTTGAAAGCCCGTTTCATAACTTGTCAGGAATTGCAGTGATGCATATTAATTTCAAAATAATAAGTGTTACATAAGTGCAGAAAACCAATTGAAGGAAGGCTGTTATGAAAGTATTTTACAGCAGCAATAAACCCCAAATCCTGAAAGACTTAAAATGGTCCAAAACCACATGTTCTTACCAAGTACAAGAACTAGTTTATAAACTGCATGTAAATTAGGAACAAAACAACGGCAATAGTCTTCAGATTATACCTGCGGTGAGAAATGGCTCATCCAAGAGAAGGACACCAACCCGCCTGCTGCTGCTGTGATGAGGTTGGGTTGACTCTTTCAGCCAAGTCAAGTTTCTACTGACTTGAATGACAGTTGATGATACTACTGTTCAGAAAAAATACAAATTTAGAAACTGTTGCATATATATCTAGGGAAAAACAGTCTTTTCTGTTCATCTCATGACACCTTGAAAGAAAACAACGCATGAGGGCATACTAATGAGAACAGGTGTGACAGAAAACACTAGCTCCCTCTTCTTTAAATAGCTTTGCTCGGCAAAGCATAAAGGAGTTATTGCAGACTTCTCTGCCCATATGACTATTGAGGGATGACTTCCGGTTAGAAAGGTTAAGGAAACAGGTGAAAGCAGCAGCTCCATTTTTAACTATTTTTAATTCAGAAGCCCCTAAATACTGTCCATTAAGGAGCAAATTTAAAGTAAACAGAGGAGTGGGGTTTTTGTGCTCGTCTCTCCCCTGATTAAATTTTAGAGACCCCGTGAAAAGGACAATTGATTGGTGTCACCACCAATCCAACCTCTGAGTCTGTCACTGCTGAAACTGAAAGGGGCAGTTGAGTTTCTGTTATTCTCAAAACCAGCATTCTGTGGCAGCAGATAATGCTTCTGCATTTGTCTTACATCCACTGCTAATAAACTTGATGAATCCAAAAAAGCAAAACAAAGAGACACAAAGGCAAAACAGGTTTGCTTTACTTGGTCTGGCTAAGCATAAAACAGCAACATCAAAATCCTACTTTAAAAAAATTGCTATAAAATTCTTGCTTCTTTAAATACTACATTCCACTTGAATCCTGCATGTAGGGGAAACAGTAAGACAGCCTTAAGACACTTCCAGAAACCTCACTACAATTTCTTTTGTGGCAAGCAGTAGCCAGCCAGTAATCAATGAACCAACCATAAGTGTCCTTAACGCAACTGGAACTCATAGCAGGGGAAAGCTGAGGCTCTACACTTGTCAGTGTGTCTTGGGCTGCTCTGCACTTGACTCATTTCTAGATACTCCAACACGCTCCAAATCATGCAATTTACTTGGGAAACCTTTCAGACTTCCCTAAAGTTATTTCTGTCATAGCAAAAAGTAAAAGCTGAAATACTGAGATATTTGATTTCAACCAGCGTGATGAAAATCTCACTACAGGGAGAGAAGAGGAAAAAAAGAAAGAGGAATGGTTGATTTTGGCTATGGTTGCTGATGCTGTTGTGTTGCTGTACTTTAAATAAAGCTGTCTTTTTTAACAGTGACAGAGCTCAGTAACAACTTATTAGCTAATAACTTGTATGGTTCATCTTTGTTAGCGTCTCCATCACCTGAAGCCTTTAAATCAGTATTGGGCATATGCTTGGAAGATAAGCTGTAGCTCATCCAAGTTTACTGACCTGTATAAAAGCCTGTTAGATTAGGCTCTATGGTTTATGTTTATGTAATATTGCAACCATGACATAATGTCTCTAACCTTAAGTATCCACTAAGCTATAAAATACAAAGGCCCTAGGAGGTACTAACTCTAACAGACACAAAGGTGGGCATGTACTAAAACAGACTGCTGTACAACAAACGAGAAATAATCGAGCGCAGCAACTCCAACAGAGGCAACTTCAGTGAGGTATGGAAAAATACTGCAAGCACTATTAGGCTGCAATTACAGTGCCGAAAATAAAAACTCAAATATTATAAGAGGACAAACACAACTACAGAACATATCTGCCTTACCAGTGCCATGGCAACTGTAAGAGAAACACACACACTGACCTGAAATAGTAGCAACTTTGTCCGATTAAGAACATTGCTTATAAGGGAACAAGCAAGAGCCAAGCAAGAGCCGGCTGACCACGTAGCTGGGAATGTTTTCTGTTTCCAGACAGTGTTTTAATGCCTTTACTATTTTTACAAAAAAAAAAAAAAAAAAAAAAAAAAAAA
>Ga0065711_1041605_pt1 | contig 16025 bp, 10 predicted proteins | sample Hoacrofraction12_FD_59098 | JGI IMG/M metagenome (GOLD analysis project Ga0065711, IMG submission 59098) | Hoatzin crop microbial communities from Cojedes, Venezuela - Epithelial fraction 12 v2 (version 2) | ecosystem: Host-associated > Birds > Digestive system > Esophagus > Crop | place...
GACGGAGCCCTGGCCCAGGCTGCCCAGGGAGGCTGTGGAGTCTCCTTCTCTGGAGATATTCCAGCCCCACCTGGACAAGGTCCTGTGCAGCCTGCTGTAGGTGACCCTGCTTGGGCAGGGGGGTTGGACTAGATGACCCACAGAGGTCCCTTCCAACCCCTACTGTTCTGTGATTCTGTGATTCTGTGATTCTGTTGTATCCTCGTGCCGCTGGGAGGGCTCCTCAGCACAAATCTGCGTTATTTCCCCCCTCTGTGACACAATGAAGACAATGTTATAAAAAAAAAAAAGATAATAAAAGGAAGGGAAGTGGCTCGTGTTTAACCTTTTGCAGGCAGCGGGGTGAGTCTGGGCTCGCCGTTGTCAGGGGGACAGGAGCAGAGCTGCCTGCATGCCCATGCCGGCTGCCCGCGCCGGGCTGCCCGCCGGAGCTGTCAGCTCCCATTATGGCCCTGAATGGAGGCGGTCGTCCTCCTGCACAAGGCAGCTTTATTCCTTTGGATGGGAACCAGAAGAAATGGGAGAATGAGGAGCTGCATGCACTCAAATCCCCCGCCTGTGATGTTTCAGTTTATAATTTTACAGTCAACGAACCCTCAGTGAAGGGAGCAGGGACGCTCGCTTCGGGAAGTGCTCCTCCTTCCATCACGGGCTCTTCCTGGGGTGGGAACGGTGGAGCTTTTGTCACCTGGTCACTGATGTTACATGACTCACTGTGGAGGAATTAGAGCACGTAATGGTCCCGTTCTCCCCCAGTCATTCTCAGATCTGAGTGTCGATGATGGATCCAGCCCCTGCGTTGTACCCTGCCGGATAACACAATGTGATACCTGCTGGGCTGTGTTGCTGGGGGCTGCAGAGCACGCTGCAATGTGCTTTTGGCATGTCTGCGAGTGTGTCTCGTTTTATAGGGCTTGTGGTATCGGTTGTCGAGGAGTGCGTGCCTGACGTCAGGAAAAAGCTTCCTGGCAGCTGTGCCGCAGTTTGGGGTTTGCAACCTGAACGGGGGGACCCATCACGGGGCCAAGCTCTTTTCAGTGGTGCCCAGCGACAGGACAAGGGGCAATGGGCACAAACTGAAGCAGAGGAAGCTCCGTCTGAACATGAGGGAAGAATTTCTTCCCTCTGAGGATGACGGAGCCCTGGCCCAGGCTGCCCAGGGAGGTTGTGGAGTCTCCTTTTCTGGAGATATTCAAGACCCGCCTGGACAAGGTCCTCTACAGCCTACTGTAGGAGACCCTGCTTCGGCAAGAGGGTTGGACTAGATGACCCACAGAGGTCCCTTCCAACCCCTACCATTCTGTGATTCTGTGATTCTGTGATCACGGAGCTGTGGGGACCGTTCTCGTGTCCTGGGTAGGCTGGAGAAGAGCTGTCTGCGGGTACTAGCTATGGGAACAAGCAAGGGACCAACGTGCAACTGCAAAGCCCTGCAAGTAGCAGAGAATTATTAGATCAAAATACCATCAGGTGATCTATGCCTGACCAAGGAGTGATGGAAACCTCTTCCCAAACTATGCTTGAAGTTTTCTTTCTCTGGAGAATTTTGGAAACATCTGTGCCTGACTCTCATATTACTCTCATTTGGGTGTCATCTTTGACTTCTGTTCCATAGGAGTAATTGTGATTCCTTTCCCCTCGCCCCCAGAAAATATAGTGTATCAGTGTCACTACCTTCCCAGTAGTTCACACTTTATTTCTTTGCAAACTCTTGGATAAATACCATCCAGCTTTGGTGATTTACTACGCTTTCTCCAGTTGCTCCCTGATTTCCTCCTTAGAGACTTCCCTCACCGTTAGGATCACATTCTGATTTCCTGTACGCAGTTACTTTGAAATGGAAATGTTTCCCCTCATTGTCTTCTGCAGCAAAGATCAAGACAAAAAACATACTCCTCCCGGCTTTTGCACGCTCCGTGATTGTCCCGCTCTCCCCAGTGACCAAACACACGCCACAACAACACAAGCAGCATCTTGCATGTGAAGTCCTGGAACACTTTTCCAAGCCTGCTCTGGCATCTGTTGGGTGGTTTTTGTTATGCCATTCCTTCCACCAGTGGCTTTCCAATCCGTTAAGAAGTTTTCCATCTTCTTTTAAAGAGGAATTTTATGGAACTCCAGTTAGCACAAACTCTATTCCCATGTCCAAAAGGGATTCCCCTTCTTTTTCCTTTATGTATGACTCACATTTACAAGCCAGGTTGGTCCCTTCACTGTGCCCAACTGACATGACCAGGTTTAGAGGCCAGATGCTCACGTTCAGCCCGCTAGACCAGAACTGTCTCCAGGAGGCTGTCACATCCCTCTGTTGCTCACAGAGGATGTGTCGGGAGAGGAGGCCCTTATCTGAGATGCTCAGCCCCCCAGCATTGCTGGGCTGGATGCGGGCTGGGTGCCTCAGCCTCGAACCCTTTGTGTGCAGCTCGGTTCTCGTCTCGTGCCAGGTCCGTGCCAGCACAGCACTGCTGGATGTGATTTCCTGGGATGTTCTGCTTGTTAACAGTTGCCCACAAAGATTTAAAAGTCTCAGATGTGTGTCCAATCTGTTGGTTTTGGTAGGGTGATCAGAAGGGACCGAAAGGACTTGTGACTATCTTGAAATGTTTTTAGAAGTTTGCCCGAATTGCTAATATTTTGGAACAATAACCTTCTCTGAGACTTTGAGCCATTCCTCCTCAAATTTGATTTAAAAAAAAACCCCACGTGATGGATAGCATTTGCTGTATGCTGGGGGGGGATAGGATTTCTGCTGGAGCTTAGCTAGCAGAGGGTGTGGTATAATACGTACTAAATTATTTTCTCTGTGCCCTTTTTCACAGTCTCTCCTGTAACAGGAACTCCACAACATTCGATCCTTTAGACAAACTTTCGAATCTGTAATGTTCAAATGGGTTTGAAATTAGGTGGAAAGAGTTTGTTCATCCTGAGGAATCACTGAAATGGATTAATAAGAGCTCCTCGTGTTACACTGGGAATCCTGTGAAACAACCAAGAAACAACCCTATCCAAAAGAAAACAAGAATTATCAGACAAAGTAATGCACTTTGACATACTTTACTTTTGCATCTCTTCACGGGGCAGCGCCTGTCAGAGGGAAGTCTCTGGCTCTCATTAGATTTATCACTGGCATTGCCCGTCACTGGTGTCGCCCATCAGGAGATCATTACTGAGACCCAGTGGCTGTTACTTTTTTATTAGTAATGAAACAGGGAGAAAATTGGTGGCACAGAACTGATACAAATCATTAAGACTGTCTGATAATTCTTCAGGTCAGAAAGCCCAGCTGCGGCTCAGCAGGCTTCCCAGATCTATTTCACTGTTTTACAGTTGTCATCGTCCTGTGAAACCTCAACTTCTGCAGCACCGCGCAGCCGAGAGCCCCGCGGCTGCCTCTCCTCGTTCTACGGGCAGCCATGCCGGGGGGTTTGGCCCTGCAGCCACGGGCAGCCTCGAGCACAACCCCACCTCCACATTCCCACCTAGAGTCGTCTCCAGGGTGCACTGGTGGGAATGGGGAGGAGACAGTGGATGGCTTTCTCTGGTGACCCTGATGCTCTTGCTGCTGGGAAAGAAGGGGAGCAACCCTTCGTCTGCTTGGCTGTGTCAAAGGCTGCACTTGCAGTTACTGGAAAAGATCTCTGCCTGCACTCTTCTACTGTGTTTTAGTGGAAAATAAGGAAAATCTCAGCAGGACAGCAGTTCATGTGTTGGGTGCCTTCCAACTCCTTCTCAAGACAGATGGAGCCATGACAAATGCACAGTTATGGAGGCACCTGAGCCCTTGACTCTTACCAAGGGATGGTTCGTTCATTTGTGTTTTCACTTTTCCCAGATAGTGGGGATCCTTCATTTACGGAGAAGGTGGAGCACCCCCAGCTGTCTGCAACGGCTCTTGGAGGAGCTTGTTCCTCCCCAGGCTTGAGACTGAAGGGTTTTATTGAGAGATGAGCTGGGGAGAAGCAATCGTCACCTCTGGATGGCAGCGTCAGGTCACAGCATGGACAAGGTACAGACATGTCCACGCAACAGAAAGGCCACCATGCAATCAGCCACCTGCCCCTTCCCACCCTGTGGCACGATGGCTGTGAACGCGTACTTTCTGCAAGTTCTCTGCGACTACTTTCAGGATTTATTTGCTAGCCAGCATGACGGAAGGATGCTTGGCAGGTCCTCTCCATTTGGGAGGGCCTTCCCGATAAAACGGGAAGGAACAATCTGCAGCCCTAAAGGCATGTATATAATTTGTTAAGATACTGGAGCCTGAACAGAGTTTGCAAGCCTGAGCTCAGCCAGCTGTGGGGACTGTTTGTCAGAACAGTGGCAGCCAAGAAAACACCTCGACAGCAAGGTCCCGGAGTACTGCCTGCCGAGAGGACAGCACTTTATGGACCTTAGAGGTCACGCCAGTACTTCTGCACCAGAATGGTATCGATGTGCTTTGCAGTTTGTGAAGCACCTTCGCAGGGTTAAGTGGTAGATATTGCCAGCGCTGCTCCTTCCCGTTACAGCTGGGCAGGGGTGAGCTTTCAGCCACGAGCCGGGGAAATGGGGAGGTTGTGCCTTGACCAGTCCCACTGCTGGGACATGATGCCCTGTAGACCCACACCTGCAGTGCTTCATGGCAGAAGGGAAAGATTTTCAAGCATTTCCTCAAAAATCCTGTACAAAATTAGATGAATGCAATAAAAAATTAAAATAAATTCATATTGAAAAGCCAGAGGCTTTCCCTTGGAGAAAATATTTAAATGAAATATCTTAGGTACAATTGTTTTCCTTTAGGGGTGAGGGAGTTCAAACTAAAGAAAAAATTGCACAAATCAACAGAACATGCCATTTTATTTTTTTCAGATCTGAATTTTGCACCTCTTACAAACTGCTGATGGAGTTATTTTGGCCAAATAACTTCTACAATATCTGTCAATAAGTAGTGGACCGTGCCTCTAAACCAATACTTACCCGCTGCACGCAATTAATCCTAGGGAAGCAGCAACCTCGATGCTTCTGGCCATTGGGCATTAGGGAAACCGAGAAAAAAGTACGAAAGCCCAGAGCTTGTAATCCACCGAACCTACGCATCAGTTGCCCTTTCAACAGCCAGCGTGGCTTTTGTGTTCGCAGGGTTTTCTCTCTTTAAATACGTTCCTCAGCCTCTGCTCTGGTCTGCTGCTGTACTTTGTCTGGTTGATATTTCTCTGGGGTTGCTTTTCCATTGTTATTTATTCAGGGCCAAGAGGCAGAATGCATTAAAGCCACCAGGGTGCCAGTGATATTTTAGTCTCTCCGAGTAATTCTTCTCCAAATTGTTACACATTCGCCCCCTCTTCATTCATTTCGGCCACTTCTGTGGATTTTCCCAGGGGCGGCGGGGGAAGGCAGAGGGTCTGGTTTGACTTTCTAGCTGGTGGGGTTCACGTGCAATGAGCTGTGCTTCTGCGCGTGTGGGAGAGCGGGGGAAGCGCGGGTCGGATGGGGAATAGGCGTGCAATGGTGCCCTGCCCTGGTAAAGGGGGAGGTTCTAATTCCTGTTTGTTCTGCTTTCAGTATCCTCTGCAGATGCTTGGCTTTAATGAGGGCAAGTTGGGCTTTTTTTTCCATTCTCCCCCCCCCTCCATAAAATGCTAAATTTAGATGCCTGGTATTTTCCACTGAAAATAATCTCGGAGGCCTCGCCGTTACGCAGCTCCCTGGTGCCCGGGACTCCGACGATGAGAGCTCTCCATCAACTCCCGGCTGCATGGGCAGCATTGGCCGCTGAGTCCCCGAGACCTCGCCGCAGGCAGCTCTCCCATGGCATCCCACCTTGAAGCCGTTCCCCGGGTTTAAATCCCACAGATCAGGGGAAGAGCCCTGACCATGTCCAAGCCATCCCAGTAAAGGGATGAAATCCCAAATCTGGTTTAAGCCTAAATATTTGCCGGGGATTGACAGTCCAAGCACTGTTCCTGGAGCCGGTGTTTCTCACGGCTGGACAGACCAACGCACGCTCGACAGGTCGGCTCCCGGGTGAGGTTATGGACACGAGCTGACGGCTCCTATCCGTAATCTCACCTGGGAGCCGATCTAACAAGCATGCATTGGTCTGGTGCTGGTTTTCTGGCAGGGTGGAAATGCCCAAATAACCCGACTGGGACTACTGTGTCCTCTTACCCTGTCATCTGAACAGTGGTAACCTCAGGACAACATCAAAAGTCTCTCCCAGACCCCAGCGCCAGCAGTCCATATCACAGCGCTTAGTGCCCGTCTTCTGCGCGATGGGAAATAGGTTTTCTTGGTGGCAGATGTGCACAGCCCCATTGACCCGGTCTTCTGCAGGCTCTCCATGTTGAGATTGACCTTTTCTTGGTGCTGCTGTTGATGCCTCTGCCTTTCTTGCCCTTTGGTTGGAGGCTTCCTTGCATGAGCGTCCCCAGGACCTACCTTGGTCCAGTTCCAGCTGCGGCATCAGGAAACAAAAAAATTGCTGATGTGAACCATAAGGGAGGGAGATGTCTGAGCAAAGGCGGTGGGAAACCTCGGACCCCACACCACAGGCCTCCTCCTCGGCCCTGGGATCCTTCTCAGTGCCCAACAGAGGTGCTCTCCTGGCTCTCTCTTCCCCTGGAGAGAACAGTTTCTCCTCTCTGCTGAGAGCTGCTTTCATCTTGGCTTTTAGAGCACTAAGACTTCCTCTGCATGAAGGCTTTATCACACATGCGCTGGTGATGCAGCGAGCAGCGCTTGTGAACTGGGGCGAACCCTGTGCTGGGTCCGTGGTGGCACGCAGGGACCCTCGTGCCAGCCAGGCTGCAGAGCCAAGCGCTCTCCCCAGCAGCCCAAGCGCAGACAGCTTTCAGAAACCCATTTTTGACAAGAAATAAAGTCCCCGGAGCGCATGCAATGCAACGTGTTCCTGTCTGGAGCCCCTGAGCATCACAGACGCTTCCCAGGTGGCCATGGTCTGTACCGGCACAGACGAGGACTGCGTGTGGGTTGCAGCATACCCTTCAGGTGACGTCTTGGCATGATTACAGGCACCGGTGGCTGTGCCTGGAGGCTCCAGAAAGGGGGACGGGGTGGCTGCACTCACCAAAGGATGAGGGGACTTGCTCAGGGGCAAGAGAAGGGTCCCCCAGATCCCAAAGCAGCATGGTCCTCTCCTCATGTGCCCGGGATCTCTGGCACAGAGCTAATCACAGTGGCCACTTCTGTTATTGTGTTGCTACCAAAAATGTCAGGCTCTCGAGGCAACTGGATATTTATTCTTGGTTTTTGCCCCTCCTCTTTCCCTGGAGTAGGTGATATATGAACAGTCCCGCGTTTCCATTCCTTCAAGCTGCTGGATCAGTCTGATTCACACCCCCTGCACTCGGGGCTCGTGGGCTACCCTGGGACCTTCCCGGGGTCACAGGCCTACTTTTGGATTTCCTGGATTGTCTGAACTCCTCCTGCAAAGTTGATACATTTCTTAAATTCTATTTTTGGATTAATGAACATTTGGTAACAATACAAAGCGTGTTTGTAGCCAGTGGGGTGACCCTCCTAATGTATTCCCCATGCCTCCTCTTCCCCGCCGGGCAAATTCCTCCCCAGGAAAGCCCGGGAGCCTTTCCCGAGTTTGCCTCAGGACTGAAATCAGCTCCACGTCTGCCATAGCGAATTTTCTCTCTGTCCACAGGCACTTTCTGTTTTCCCCACCTGCCCGAGAGGGAGAAAGGAAGGAGGGAAAGCAGATGGAGGCAGAGCAGAGGTGAAATGTGAGCAAGGCAAGAGGGCAGAGGAAACACGAGCACCGCATCAGGAAATTCTTCCGAGCAGAGCGAGGTGTCAGGCTGAGCCATTGCCTTTGAGGAACGGGGAGCAGCCCCGCATGTCTCGGGGAGAAAAGGGAGATTCAGATCAGAGCAGACCAAAACCCAGCAGGTCCCGTGCTGGCTGTGAGCAGCCAGACTGGGATGAGCATCCTCCTGTTCCCCTTCATTCCCACAACTTTCTGCTCATTCTCCCACGGCTTGAAGCCAGAGGTGGGCTCTGGCCATCTGCACCTGCCTGGTCCCACCGTGTCTCCGGAGCCCCTGGGAGCCAAAGCCCCCTCGCAGCCCCCCGGACCCGCCGCAGCTTCGCAGCAAGGGTTCTCATGCCCAGGGGGTGGTGGGGAGTCCAGAAAACATCCAGAGCTACCCACGCAGAGCCGGTGAGCCCGCTGCTCCGGCAGTTCCCGAGCGGATCCCCTCTGCGTGTGCCCGTGCCGAGGCCGCATCTCCAGCCACAGCAGGGTCCCCACCAGCTGACACCATGCAGGAGGAGTAGCTGGTAGGTTGATGCAAGACAGGGGAGAAAAAGTCTCCAGTGACTTTTTTGCCAATTTCATCCCCAGAAAATTCTGCAGAGAGAATTTTTGTGTAATTGGATTAAGTGTGGGGAATTTGTCCTTGTTGACAGATTGCACAGGCACCGAACCAAAATCATGGGGGGTTTTCACTTAATTTTGTTCCTTTCTTTTGTTGGAAAAAATATGCAAATACTATTTCAGGTTTTCGGCCAAAACAGATTTATAAAACCCTGATCCAGAGGATGGATTGTTCCCCATTAGTCCCACAAAAGCCACTGAAAACACTTTTTTCCTCTACTTTCATTTTATGGGCATGAGCAAGTTCTACAGGGCCTTTTTTCTGAAAGGGTAACATTTTTTTAATGGCAACCCGTGCTTAAGGTAACCGAAGCTGCAGAAGATTCCAGTGATATATACACTCTAAAAAGGAAGGGCTATTAAAGAGATAAGATACTTGGAGAACATACTCTCTGCAGCGTTAAATAGCGGAGGAGGGAGATAACTCGGGAACTCTGGTAAAGCCACCAAACATTATGTGAATAAAACTGTTAGGAGAATCAATTTTCCTTACTGCGGAGATTGTGTTTTCCTGAGTGTGATGTTTAGACATTGGCTCCTTTCCCACAACACAGACACATTAAACTCTCGCGCAGGGCCCCATCCAGCGCTCACTGCAGCGGCTGGAGAGGCTCGGGGCGAGTTCGGGGCAGGAGCAGGGGGACCCTCGCACAAAACCCGCCGTCCTATGCCCACCCCACGTAATGCATCCCACCCAGCAGCCCCGGCGCCTGCAGAGGTGCCACCAACTCATCACACGGATGAGCCAGCGCCGCGCAGCCCGTGTTTGCCGCCCGAGCCGAGCCCTGCGTGGCTTTCCCCTGCCAACGGGGCTTTGCGGCGCAGTCGGGTCGTGCAGCAGAGCCGGCAGCTTGCACGGCGTGCGGGGACGTGCAGAGCTGCCTCTGCCCCGGCGGCTCAGAGCCTGAAGTGTGCCGAGCCAGCCTTAGTGACAGTTATTTACAGAGCGATATGGGCCGTATCCAGCACTCTTGGATCAGCCCCCAGTCTCCTAATGAGATTACCAAGTTTATTTTAGTTGAGAAAGACACCAATAAAAAGGATTTAAAAATCCCTCGGAGTCTAGCCGTAGCCCGGAGCGCCCAGCCAGTGGGAGAGCTCCGAAAACTTCTCGTTTTGTTTTGCTTTGGGAGGAGAGCCGAGGCCGCTGCCTCCTGCCTTTCTGTGCATTAGCAGCATCTTCCCCGGCTGACCCCATGTATTATGGATGCTCTCAAATCTTCATGTTCTGAATGGAAACTGCATTATTCATGGCTTTGCTTATAGTTTGTCTTTAAAAGCCCTGCAGCCTTTTAATGAAATGCTCCGATTTTAACATCAGCTAAGACCAGAAATTTTTGTTTAAATTTTTTAAAAGTAATCTCTGTGGACTTTTCTCCTCCCTTCTCCCCCTCACTTTGAAGGCTCAAGGCCACTCGGAAGATGGGATGGCGACGGTGGAGGACAGAGGCAGATGAAAAGGAGTGAGGGTTTGGGGAGCGATGGGAGCTGCAGCCACGTGCCGAGGCCCCCGTGCCTCTTCCAGCCCCGCACGCAGCGTCGGAGGTGCTAAACCCCTGCAGCTGACCGTGGGGAGCGGGGTGCGGAGCATCAGCTCATCCATGCAGCCAGCAAGCGTGCTGGGCGCACGCCGTTGAGCCTGTTCCAGCCTTGGGCAGCAGTAGCTGCTCCCAGGAGGGCTCGGTTGGAGTTACACCAAGGTTTTCTTGCAGTTTTCATACGACGAGAGAAGGGGGAAGATGAGGAGAGTGACACCGCTTAGGTGTTGTTGGGTAGAGCCGCAATTCAGTACGGAAGGTGTAGGCAATAGGTGGTGGCTGGGACGGAGCAGTGTGGGGACACCACACGGGGTCACCTCCACCAAACAGCCCAAAGTGTGGCCATCCCGAAGGCTGGGGTGAGGTGGAGCCAAGCCAGCGAGCCCTGCGTGGTCTGGAGGCAGGAAGGGAGCCCTGAAGGGCTCTGCCGCGGGGCGCAGGGGCACGGCACGCAGCAGACGCAGCACCCGCGTGGGCACAACCCCAGCCCCATCCGTGGGGCTGCCTCCGCCTCCACCTGCAGTGAATTTGGCCTAACGACTTAAACACAGATCCTGTTTCCATGCAAACATCCCAAGTGTTCTGTCCCTGGTGGCGGGGAAACTCCTTAAATCAAAGCCGGGCGATCCGATAGCCGGGTCCGCAGCTATGCGCTTTATTGATCACATCTGGGCTGCCAGGCTCCGCCGGGGCCGGGACGGGGCCGCGGCAAACTGCGGGCTGGATCCCCAGGGACGCATTTCTTCCCCCCGCACTGCTCCGCAGCCCGGGCCCTGCGCAGCCCCTAACGCCAAGTACTGGAAGGAGAGAGAAGAAATGCAGCAAGCTTCTGACAGCACGAGCCTTTCTGAGCGTAATACCACAGATTCCTTTTGTTTCTCCAGTTCCCATGAGTCTCTAAGCACATTGAATGCGGTTATTATTGTTTGGTATGGTTTTGTACTAATTCCTCGTTACCTCTGAGATTTGGGTATAGAAAGGTTTGAAAAAAGCAAGAGATTTGAGGAATTTCCCTTCCTCTCCCCTCCAAATGTGATTAAACACAAGCCTCCCGTCCCCCTGGCGCAGGGCCGCGACGTGCCGCGGCGGTGGCTGGCAGCGCGGCGCCGGGGTGGCCGGCCGGGCTGGTGGGTCTGCGCCGCAGCTGAGCCGCTTCCCACGATCCCAGGCTCGTTCCCGAGCTGTTCCTGGTAACTCCTGGTCACTGATGGCGTGGGATGTGCGGGTGGCGGCGGGGTCCCGTGCAGTCGTCTCACCGCGCTGTCTGCCGTGGCTCGGTTGCTGTCTGGGATGGAGCATCACGAGGGATGTTGTAGCTCTGCACCCAGGTTTCAGTTACGTGGGAAGAAGGTTTTCCTGGCAATTCCAGGTTTCACAGGTTATGGTCACCGGCAGCTTGCTGGCGCTCACCTTGGGAGGGAGACACGGAAAGCAGGACGGTGGTCTTGGGGGGGAAACTGGGGCACAAGCTGCACTTAGCCTGGCTGAGCGAAGGTGGGGTGGTCTGTGCCGACCCTGACGACGGTCTCCAAACGCCGGAGCCACACGCGGCTGCAGCACCGACATCCCCGCAGCGCGGAGGCTGCTCGGCACGTCCCGGCAGTGCCCCGGTGTGCGGCGCAGCCCCGGCTCCGGTGCCAGCCCTCTCACGGCATGGCGGGGGGCTTGCACCGTTGCTTCTGCGCTCCCGTGTCCTCCCTCTCCGCCTGCCAAGGGCCTCTGATGAGCAGCGAGTGGCACGGCCCCTCGGGGAGGCCGCAGTCAAGTCCCATTTCAGGGGCAGGATTCTTCCCGTCACGTTGTTTTGTCTGTAAGCAGGTCACCTCTCGTTTCCATAATATCACATTTCCAGGACAGCGCTGCCCGCAGACCTGCCATTCATGCTTGATTGGAGAGCCGTTGTCGCCTGCAAAGAGTGCAGATAGAAGTGATGTCTTAATTCATTGCACATTCTTAAATAAAGGAGGGACAAAGAAAAGGAGCGGCTCAAGGTCAACACTCGTTGCTGAGCGAGATTTCTTCAGCAGATTGTCTAAAATAGCCCGGAAAAAATAAATAAAAGCAAAGTGATGGACACACTATATTGAGGTAATAGGGGGGTGAAGATGAAAGGAGAGGTACCAGCATGACTGCTAGCTTGGTGTGAGAATAAAACTCTAGCAAAAATATTCTTAATTGGTATTTTAATAGCTGACCTGAATGCTTAAAAAAAATATAATTGCTGACTTGATCATTGCAGAAGCTGAAGCCATTTGTGCATGGCTGAAGCTGAGAGAATCCTTCAAAAATTATTTGATGAATAAAATTCTCAAATTCTTGCTGGAGCTGACCAAATTAATTTGAAGTCAAAAGGAAGACTCTCCCTGACTTCCTTGAGCATTGGATCAGCCCCCCTGAAACCATTTAGGAGACTTTGATTTTGCTTTGTGTTCAACGAATATTCCCATCAGTGCTTTGGGGAGGTGATTAACTGGAATTTTTGGTGGAAGATGGACTTTGCAGATTGCTGGTTCAATGCATTTGACCAGAAATGCTCTCCAGGAGTAGTTAATCCCAAATGGCTCCTCCTTCCCACTTTGTAGGAAAGTATTCTCTTTGGTGGATGAAATAATGGCACGAGGCCGCAGTGACCAAAGCACAAAGGGAGGCAAGTCACAGATATCACTCAAGGGACTAATTTGCAAGCTGCTTCTAATATAAAACATAAAGCAGCAGAACAATCTCGAGAAATTAAACAAACAGTAAGAAGCCCCAACTGCATTTGTAGATACCTCATATGTGAAGTGTAGGGTCGTGTTCCTGGAGTCAGCTCTGGACCACGCAATCCTACTTACAAATACAGCACCCCACGTGCTGGCAGAAACTTATGTGGTTTTAACAAGGTGTAATTATTATTTTATTTCTTTAAAATAAGCATTTGAACAAGAGATTTACTAAAAAGATGGCAAAACACTGCCAGGATGGGATGGAATTACTCCAGTCAAAATTGCAAGTCCGCCGCAGACCGCCTTCAGAAGGCGAGCTGGAACCGTGGCATTACTTGATGGAGTTCGATTCCCTGCTTCCAAAGCTCTGGGTCTGGTTTCTGCAGGTGTGAGTGAAGCAGACCTGGTGGGACCCAGAAGGTACCAGACATCCCTCCTAGCATCCTCAGGAGGGGGCTTCCCAGGCTGGAGGAGAGGAGGGATGGAAGCCTCCTGCCCGTGTCGGGACCCGTGTCCCCTCGTTTGCTGCTCTGGTTGGTTGTTTCTAGCGAGACAGTGAGACCACAGGTAATGAATGTGTGTTATGTCGTGTCATAAACAGTGTCAAAAACAATTCCCAGAGCGCGCGTGTGACAGACATTGAACATTCGCTGGGTGTTCGTGCTCTGATGTGACACCGCAGAGAAAACGGAGCTGCCTGCAGAGAGGGAGAAACCAAACTGCTAGGAGAGGCAGATAATGCAATTGCCATATTTTTGTCCAAAACACGACGTTCTGGTCCAAAATAAAATACTACTGAAAAAAAAAAAAAGATGAGTTAAAATGTAGGTGGGTGCCTCGGAGGATATTTCACGAACGGGGCGATTACAACCGTGCTGACAGCTTCCTGGCATGGAGAGCTGCCGGAACTGATAACGCTGTCAGTGGCGGGGCACGAGAAGGGCTGGTACAGACACAGGAGTTCCTGACCACTGCGCACCACGGAACGCACGTGTCGAAGCGTCCTTCGACCGCAGGACGGGCCAGAGAGCAGTGGGCTGGGAAGGGTCCCGAATGCACGCCAGGTGGGATCCGCAGCACTTCGCACGCGTCAGCCGCACCGCGGGAGTATTGTTGTGGTGGCAAGAAATCAGAAGTTGGGAAAAGGTGGGCTGAGGTTGTCTTTTATGTAAAATCCAACCTTCCCCGCCCTCCTTGCAGGCGCCTTGTAAGTCCGGAGCTGTAATAGCAGGGTCACGCAGGTGTGGGAGGGTTTACGCGGCGTCTCTCGTTCAGGGCAGGGCACGCACGCGGCTCCACTGGCAAGCTGCTATTTCCCACTTTGGCTTGTCAGCACTCATGGGTGGACGTATTTACTGCATTCCAGCAAAGCAACAGTAAAACCTAAAGCTGGGCTGAAGCTGTGTTTAGTCACTCCTCCCTGGGCTTTCCTCCGGTGCCGGTTCCTGCCCTACCACTGCCTCCACTTCTGCGAAGCATGATTATTTCCACAACTGATGGGAGTGCCTGCCAGCTCTCCCGCTTGCTTCCCTAGACCTGAAGCAGAGATATCACAAGATTAAAAGAACTGGCAATTTTGAGTGCCCAATTTGAAGCAGCTGAGTTTTTTGATGGTACTTGGCCTTTTATATAATGCTCTCTATGTTCAAAGCACAGCTCCTGACGGCTTCCTTTGGAGCCACCAATGTTTAGCATTTCTGAAATCAGCTCCCGTGATCTCAGATTTGAATATCCAGAAGATAAGGCATACGTGCGATGTTATGTGCACCGGTGAAAATCACGGCTGGGGAGACCAGCCAGCATCACGGGCCACGCTGTGGACCGGCCCCAAGAGCAGTGCTCCATGCCTGAATCCCAGCCCCGTCCTTCCTTTTCCCACTTCACAACCTCCATCCTGATCAGGATACAGCATTTTAATGGCAAAGATACAACAAATCTTGATGTCATTGCTTGAGGCTCAGCACATGGCCAAGCTAGGTCATGTTTTCCAGGCAGGAGGCCATGAAGGGCACATCCCGGGCACAAAAACGCCCTCCCACTTTTGAAGCTCCTGCTGTAAAGAGACCTGATGCAGAACCACAGTGTTGTAAAGAAACAGTTGCCAGAATTCAGCATGTCTTTTGCACAAGCTTCCTTCTCAGGAACAGATTAGCCATTTCGGGTGAAACTCCCCAGAACAATTTAGCTTGAGGCAGACATTGGCATGGAAATTTTCGTCTCAAACAATTAAAGTTTGGCAAAGCCATGAACAGCTGAAAACACAGCCTTGTAATGTGTCGAGTGGGATAAGCTCAGTAACGGCCATTGCACCTAGTGCCCCATTCACTCATCTATTTCTGTAATTATTTGCTTAATCACAGAACATTTTTAATACCGTAAGCATAATTAATGCATTATTAAGAGCTGTGCAGGCCATAAACCTCCTTGTGTCATAAGCAGAATAATTTGCATTTGCACACATTTTTTCATCCAAAGATCTTAAAGCACTTTCCCAAAGTAGACATCATTAACCCCAGGTTACAGATGGTGAAACTGAGACAGAGCAGGCGTAAAGCCAATTGCCTCTTTCATTGCTAATGTCCTTGCCTGGCGGATGGCTCAGACGGGCGTCGTGCACCGGAATGCACAATCGGTGGGTCCTGCTGCCAGGGGGAGGATCCAGCGGGTGCTGAGCTGAACCGACACCTCTCTGGGGGTATTCACCCGTCACGCTGGCTTGTGGTTGTCCCCGCCATCGCAGAGTGGCTGCTGGTATCGCCCTGGCCAAGGCTCCAGGAGGAGAGGTGAAATGATGGCACTGAGATCACAGGGGAAGAGCAGAGATGCCACATTCAGGAAGATGCCCGGAGCATGAGCCCTGCTGTCCTGGTGTCCTGCCTGGGGACGGGACTTGGGCAGAAGGAGGGGTGGGCATTGCTGATGGAGATCTGCGTCTCCATCCACACAGATGGCAGAACATAGCACCTTGGGACCCCCCCATGCTCACCAGCACAGCAGGAGTTTCAGACGCGAAATTACAACACTTTAGTTTGGATTGGAATTGACTTCTATTTACATTTCTTTCAGGAGTTTTTGCAAGAACAAAGTTGTTACACACTGGCTGTTCTGAGTATGAGGCAAAACATGTTCCTCACTCAGTGCGTCCTCAGCTTTCTGGGACCGAGCGGCTAAGGAGGGCTGCGGGTGAGTCTGGATCTGGCACAAGGAAACCAGAGATCTGGAGGGCCAAATCGATTATTCTCTTCGCTCCTTTTCTGCCCTACCTCCCAAATTGTAGAGCAGCCTAATGGGCTCCTTTCCTTTCCTTTCCTTTCCTTTCCTTTCCTTTCCTTTCCTTTCCTTTCCTTTCCTTTCCTTTCCTTTCCTTTCCTTTCCTTGCGAGAGGAGTGGTGGAGG
>Ga0065711_1006967_pt1 | contig 16024 bp, 6 predicted proteins | sample Hoacrofraction12_FD_59098 | JGI IMG/M metagenome (GOLD analysis project Ga0065711, IMG submission 59098) | Hoatzin crop microbial communities from Cojedes, Venezuela - Epithelial fraction 12 v2 (version 2) | ecosystem: Host-associated > Birds > Digestive system > Esophagus > Crop | place...
TCTAGTGCTTAGCTGCTGGCTGCCAGGTTAAACTACGACAATATGAAATCAGGATTCATGGAAAAACTCTTCCTCCATCCCTAAATAACACTAACGCCAAAGTGCCTATCTGATAGCTTGGAGTTCCTCACTCAAGGGCTTTCTCACTGAAGAAGAAACCCTAAATGTTTTGTAATAGTGCTTAAACCCAGGGCTATTTAAAGAGAAATAGGGGAAATCTTTTTATCCTTTTGAAGCTGTTTCAGGAGGAAAAAATATATCTAAATTGTCCTTTGGGCAGTAAACTCCACCTCAACTGCCCTTTCACTCTGTGAATATCAAATTGGGTCATACAGAAGTTCAACTGTTTCAGTAAAAATTGATATCATTACTTGGGACATTCAGAAAACCAGTGAATTCAGGAGTTCTGTAGATTGTATCCTTTTTTCTTCAGTCGTGAAGTGAGACATTCACAAACCCACACCTCCAATCTCTCTTCCTTCACTTATGATAATACAATAGTTTTTGGACAGGCACTATGAAGTGAATGACTAAAATAAATTGGAATGGAAAACCAAAGAACCTTTATTAGAAAGCATCCAGCTGGTTGGCTTTTAACCAGGTTTTAATGACTTTTAACCACGGAGGAAAGGTCTATGACTGTAGATTGCATCTCCACTTACCTATACCCTATTGCTTGGAGATACCTAGTTAGTGCCAACCACAGTAGCTCCAAAACTGGAAGCAGCGTATCTCCATTGATGTGATGTTGCACCCTGAATACTTAGATGAGGAAGAAAGAAAATACGATGCTGTATGCCACCAACCTCCCTTTCTGATAACCTGGAGTAAACCTACACCTCTCCAAGTCCCTAGCGTAGCATCTTAACCTGGCTACGTGCAGCACTCTTTGCATGTAGTTAACTGAGACTTCTTTGACACTGCATGGCACAATGTGGCATAGAAACATCCTGCTGTAAGTCAGCGGAAGGGGAAGTGGCCAGCTGCTGGGGATGTTGCTGCTGGTGTTCTGGATCGTGTTGCACAACACGTCTTTTCACTGTCAAGGATTGCAGTAAGCCAAACTGACTAAATATGCAATGGAAGTCAATACAGGTAGCGTTCTGAGGTATCTCTACACATAGGGTTGATAGTCACAGGCCCGGACCCTCTGTTATAAGTGGACATCAGTGGACAACATTAACTTGGAGCTACCTTCATTTACATTTGCGTTTGGGTTTGGTTTTGTTTTTTTTTGTTCTGGGTTTTTTGGTTTGTTTATTTTTTTTTGGGGGGGGAGGGGAGGGCGCATCTTTCCTATTCCTTTTCCCATATTCTGTGTTCTTAATATCCTTAGTCTTCTCACCTGCCCAAGCCTCCTGTTATCTATTCACCTATGTCCAGGCATTACATGTTGCTGCAGGTTGTGAATTAACTTAAAATTTAAACCTGGAAAGGTAATGAACCCATTTTGCGAGACTTTGTTTAGGTCTCATCTAAAATCAGCAAGAGCTGAACGTGTTAGATTGGAAAAAAGACTTAATGAGGAGAGACTTAATAATATACAGCTATATGAAAGGTTGGCGGGGGAAGTGAAGATATGAACTGAGAATGAACTCATTTTCATTGCTGTATTCAAGTATAAACTGTACGCATAAGCTAAAATGATAAACACAGACATGAAAGGGGAAGGAAAAGGGAAGGGATTAAAGTTTGTTGAGACAGAAAGAGATGTCTGAAAACTTTGCATACAACACTTGTTGTTCATATTCCAAACACGTAAAATCACTCTATTGTATCAATTCCTCCTTACATTAAATAGGGTAATGCTGAAGGATGGGAAGGTCAAGCCCAGTACGAAACATTCATCAGTTATGAATTTAGCACTGCACTACATGGTGTTGCTGGTCAAAACAAAAGAAATGTTTCAAACCCCTTCTGCAGTTCCTAAAAGGCTTTTAACTGTATTATCACCATCAGACAAATCATGTCTTTTCTTGCTAACTGGAAGATGCAACATTATAACTGTATTAAAAAGTTACTGTGGAACAAGAATCCAGAGTAGTGTCTAAAAGCATTTGTAAGGACATTCTTTTGTTCTGTGGTAGTACATGCTCAGGGCACAGTTCTTGACAGGGACAAATGGAAGACTGCATTTTCATGGCCAAAGATACCTACAAAAATGAGAGAAAAATTTGTGATGCCTTCTTCTTCAGTATATCACAGTGCTTTGTAATGGGAAAGAGCAGACAAGGGTGCATACTCGTGCAACCTACCCGCTTAGAATGGGGAGTAGAATTATAGCAGTGAATTTGAAAACTTAAAAATTAGCTAAGAAAAGGATGAATAAAATAATTTTTCTATGTTGTGCCCCAGAGATAGGAGCAGATGAAAAAGGAGACATCTGTCATTTTACACTTGACTAGCAATTAACCTGCTCTCAGTCCCTACAACAATATTTGCAGGTTAATCAGACTTACAAGAAGTCCTGGACTTCTCACTTTTTGCTAAATTCTTCTGTAATTAATGTTGCTACAAAGCACAGACTCAGATTCTTGGATTGCTTCTCTTATTTAAACACACTTTTATCCAATTTTTAGATAACTCTTTCTATGGAAATAGAAAGAACACACCTTATAACTTTTCATCATGATGCACTTTATTTACGGCAAGGAATTTCACTAGTGTTCACTTTCTGAACATAAAGAAGTATACAAACATTTGTGTATCTATATATCTCTTCACTTAAATATAAATACACATGGAGGTGTATTTATATAGTAAAAGATACACATAAAGCATTTCTGGCAATGAAATGTCATCTGGAAGAAGAGGAGATACAGCTAAACAACAAAGCAGGTCACTCACTGTGCTTCTCATACTGAGGAATAGCACGGTTTGGTAACAGCAGCGAAATGGTGGAACTGTACTGGAAAAGAAAGACTACAGATTGAGCTGGGGCGTTCAAAGAGGGACAAGGATCACGGACAAGTGAATGAGCATTCATCCAAGTTTTGAAGGACCTGATCCACGCAGCCTCCCCCAGGTCTCAGCATTGGAAAATGGGTCCTGTCAGAATCCCTATGGTTTTTTAAGCAGCTCAGATGCTGAAGAATATGAAATATGGTTAAGATGTTCTGCTCCAATTTTCTTACAGTTTATATTTTTTCTCTTCTGATCAGTGCAGCCTTTTCTGGACATGGGGAAGCAGGTTCCCATCCAGACACATTGCAGAGAGACATTGTGAAGTCTGTGCACGGACAAAGTGCTGCTACCACACTCTTATCCCTTGTTTACTCACTGCAATTTGAGGTAGATTACGGTGGCAAACATGGGCGATCTTGAGCACTGGAAAGAGTGCGGATAAAAAGAATGGAAGACAGACCCAGGTGATACACAGACTTTATAAAATTTCCAATAAATAAATTTTTTTTTTTTTAAATCCCATATGTAAAACTACGTTGTTCCACAGAGATTAGACCATTTGCACCTAATGGAAAAGCAGAGAAAATTCATCTAAAATCAGCTGAAACTAGAAAAAAACTCCAAACAAATAAGCAAACAAAAAATCCCTCATCCATCTTTCTGTAAACAAGATCAGACAAAGGGACTGTAAACTGTTGATATTACTTACCTGAGCTACAAAGCAAGAGCCCAATTATTGATACGTCACTACTCTTGGAAATTGCTTTTATTCTCCAGTTCAGCACAATTAAATCTTTGCCTTTAAGACATCAGTGAAAGGGAATGGGAGTTATTTGCTTTTTTTTCCCCCTTAATGACATCTCTTCAGTAGCAGACAGGAATTTGCCCTTTGTTTTCCGTTTGCATAACATCATACTGTGCTTAAATAACCTACAGGGTGAAATTCAACCTGATGTAGCTTTGGTTCCTTCAGGAAAAGACAGCTATATTTTGCTTAGCAAGCTGCTCTTCAGAGGTTTGATATAACATCTGAAATGCAGCATTCTAAGGATCAGAGGGAAAAGTCACACATGGGGTACAGGGATGCTGAGAAATACAGAAGCCACGGCTCCTCACACAGGAACAAAGTTTAAATAAAGATACAACAAACCCAACAATGCTGGGTCACGGTAAACTGGGAAAAGTCAAGTAAACATGAATGGGTCATGCTTCACGGTCCTACGAACTACATCCAGTAAACGTCCTTTGAACAATAACTTTAACCTACTTTTCTAAATACCCAGTGGAAGTATTTTCTTCGGACAGAGGCATAAAAACAGAGGGCATATTTTTGCTCTCAAGGTATTTTTTCCTTTTCTGTCTATCTATATAGTTTCTATACAGTTTGGGAGCTTAGTTTCAAAATTAAAATTCAATTAAGGAGGAGTAATTAGTCAAATTTCTATAAGGATTATGCCATTCCACATAGGTCCTCAAATACAGAAATATAGGGCACTCCTAGAAAGTAAAGATGGAAATGAAATTTTAAAATTAAAAAAAAAAAAACCAGAAAGTAACTTTAGGGACATCTTATCTTGAAATAATTGTGCAAGCAGTAAGTAATTGCTACAGACAGTTGTTTTTTCACAGCAAAAGATGTATCCAATGAACGTATCATGGTTTTGCTTCTACGTTATCCAATAATCAATCCTAACTGCTGCAACTGTATCCCTTATTCACAGGTACAGTGTATGGACCTATAGCACACAAACAATGTGCTGCTTGCAAGTCTGCTTGGTCAGTCTCCTCATTTTACTCACAGTAGTCACTTAGGTCACACAGCGCTTTTTTTGTTGGCTTGCTGGATGACTAGAACTTTTTTTAAACAGGAGGATAATAAAAAAGGCAGTAATAATGAGCAACTGCTGTTGTATCTATGAGCTATTTTGAATGTGAAAATCAGATGTGTTTGAACTAATTTACATTTTGAAGACTTAATAAGTTACTTGGATTTCAGTTGCACCTTTTTACCTGAGGAAAAAGAATGTATTGTCTAATCTTTGGAAAATGTTCCAATGCAGGATTAACCTATAGATGGAAAGTCTACAGATATTACTATTTGTCTAAGAGAAGCATGACTAACATTCATTTTTCCCTTCAGAATTCCTATACTTGGTAGAATCAAGTTCTTGAGATAGTGTAGTCTGTACTGCTCAGTGACACTCTTCACCCTTCAAACTCTTCCTTCTAATTAAGCTTTCTATTAACAAGTGAATGCAGACAGGTTTTCCTGCTTTCAATTATACAAAGTTAGTAATCCAACGGGTACATGCCCATTAATTTGCCTAGAACTTGATGGAATTTTCCTACCCAGTTTCAACATTCGCAGAGCTACGCTGAAACTCCATTCACATTCCATATATTCTTGCCTGGTGAAAAAATAGTTGCACATGCATGCGATTGCCTCTTTGGATCCCTTTCAAAGCCTTCTTTAGGAATCTGAATACGCCCTTCTGTGGGAAAAACTGCAGAAACAAAAAAGGAATGAAAAACTTGTTAAGACCGTCCTTCCTCCCAAAAGTTTCTCAGAACTTCATTGAGGGCTTCAGATACCAGGGATCCTAAAAGAGCAGGAAGGATCAAAGCCCCCAGCATCAAAACATTTTGGTTTCACCTTTCGCTGCACCTCCTACTTATAGCCATTGGTGTAGAAACAGTAAAGCACAGAGAGGGAGGAGATGCAGCTCTGGGAAAAATGTTCAAACGGGGATTCCACCGTGGAGGGAGCCTGGCAGAAAGGTTATCTAAGCTGTATGATTTTTCTGCTTTGATCCCTGCTGGGAAAATGTGCACCTTTCACTTTCTCAGTGTCCGCCATCCCAGAGAAACTGCAGAGTATCTGGAGCCACGAAAGAATTGTGTGATCTGTATGTACACACACACCAGTACACTCCAACCTACTGGGAGCATAAATCAGCAGGCACTGCTAGTGATTCATTCGCTGTGAAATCATACTCTGCCAAATCAATGAGTTACTGCTGTGTAACCGAAGGTAAATTTCACTCATCATATACGATTCGTATCTATTGTGTTTGGCAGGATTTTGTCAAAGAGTAATTGCAAAAAAATTATTGTATATTATGCATGAATAGTATAGTAAACATCACAGACTATATAATGCAAAGTTAAAGTTTTAGTTCTGAATCACAGCATTTTGGGTACAGTGAAAGGAGTCGAAGCATTTGGTGGTCACATGAAAATTTTCATAAGAAAAGTAGGTTTATTTTATGCTTCCTTCTATACCTAGATCAAAGCAGTTTGTGATGTACCTCATGATTCTAAATAATATTATGTCTGTCCCCAAGGTCTTCACATATCCCAAGGCAATTGGCAATATACATCAATTGCTGTATAGGTGTAAAGTATAATAAATGGATCTTGGTGTACTCACTATTTTAAATTATAGCTCCTCATGTTGTACTGTTTGGTATTGAGAGCATCTGTATTGACTTACAAATGATGCTCAGGGAAGTGCATACACGTTCTACCTGTTTATGAGTTGAATTACCAAAAAGCCCTTGGAAGATGAGTGCTTCTCAAGCTTTACGTAGCATAAATAACTATGAAGAGGTCGGACATAGCATGCTTTAACCTCTTTCCTGATGCTTGAGCTGTAGGTGTCTGTGTTTTTCCATGTGGAAGGAAGGAAGAAAAAACAAACAACTGTTCATACATTGTTATTAATCATTTACAGTGAAGTAACTATCCCACATTTGTATGAGCTAAAACTATCCAGTGTGCAATTAATTAGATGTGAAGATCAAAGCTGCTTGTTCTTTTTGACGTATTCTTTTTCTAATACATTTAAAAATATTGTTTTTTCTTTTTATGCCAGCAAAGAATAATAGAATAGCATGTGACATGTGAACATAGATGTTCACACTGAGTTAATACAACACATGCAGATGTTGAAGCTAAACAATAAATTTTGCAATAATTTATTCCTTATGTAATTTACAGAGAATTATGGTAAAGAAGACCATTCAGAAGGACATACATTCATTTCTACTGACTTAGTTCATAGGTTAGGATTGCCAAGGCCATTTAAAGGACAAAGGTACTCAGGGTGAAAATTAAATGAACGCTTGGATATTCGTGTATTCACTGGGGTTTCTTTTGCCAGGAAACTTAAAACATCACAGATTTATTGCTATCCCATCTTTTTAATATCAAGGAAAGGGCACAGTGGTCCAAGTGGTTCTCATTATATGCTTGGAACACGATTACAGAAAATCCCTGCATGGCAGTTCTTGCTTTGCAGGCCTGGGGATGTGTTTGGGAAGGCAGACGGTCCTGGGACTATCTGATTTAAGAGCAACCTCTCTCTACCTTAGTTACTAAAAGAAGAAAGTAAGAATGGTCATAACGCATCCATCTAGCCCAGTGTCCTGTGCTCTAACCGTGGACAACCGTGATGCCCAGGGAAGAATATAAATAGCAGGTAACAGCTGAAGGGCTGGGCCCAGAGGGTTGTGATCAGTGACACAAAGTCCAACCGGAGGTGAGTCAGTGCGTACCTCAGAGGTGGATACTGGGGCCAACCCTGTTTAACATGCTCATTGATGACCTGGGCACTCCTCCGGTGAGGACAGGATCCAAGATGGGACAGTTCAGCCTGGAGAAGAGAAGGCTCAGGGGGATCTTATTGATATGTATAAATATCATATGAGAGGGAAAGAAGATGAGGTAGCCTGACTCCTCTCAGTCATGCCCAGTGACAGGACAAAAGGCAAAGGGCACAAATTGAAACACCTGAAATTCCCAGTGAATGTAAGAAACACTTTTTTACTGTGAGGATCGTCAAACACTGGCACAAGTTTGCCAGAGAGGTTGTGGAGTGTCCATCCTTGTAGATACTCAGAACACAAATGGACACAGCCCTGGGCAACCAGCTGTAGCTGACCCTGCCCGAGCAGTGAGGTTAGACTAGATGATTTCAAGTCCCCTTCAACCACTCAGAGACCCTGTGTGCCTCTGTGACAATAGGAATGCCTAGGGAAAAATGTTAGCATAAGGTAAATGCATAGAGATATTTCTCCTGAACACTCATTCAATACTTTGCCTTGGGAATTTCTTTCAGCCAGAAGTGGCGTTTTGATATACTGATACCAGAACAGTCAAATTTCAGAGTTTCCCATAAAATTGTTCTCTCTTTCTTTCTTCTACCATTAGACCAGTAATTAAACAGTTAACACTCTGGAGAGGCACTAATTTCAGCCTGTCTGCAGATTCACAAGAACCATTGAATTATTTCAAAATAGCATTTTGAATATTATCCCTGCAATCTGTAAATGTATTCAGGGCCTAATACCATTTGCAGATGTGGATAGGTGAGTTTAGTGGCAACTCACCATTTGCATTAGCTTTTTGAATGAGGTAAGTGGCTAACTTACTATGGCACTTCTGAAAACACCTATAAGCATTTCACTGCATTTTCTGTCACACAGATTACCTTTGGACACCAGTTCCTAGTATCTTAGATAGTAGCATGCTAGGAGGTAACACAGAGGAAATTGCGCTTGCTTGCTGAGGTACCCCAGTTTAGTTGCTACTTTTGGGTATTTCCTTTTAAGATACATCATAAGTGGTACTTAATATTGCCCTGAATTTGTGTCAATAGTACTTAGTCTACTAAATCTCTTCAGGGTCTTTTATAGTACAGCTAAACTTTACCATACTGCAAGCTCACAATATTTTTTCTCGTAAACTTTCTTGTATCAATAAAATTATCATCAAATTTTAAAAATGCCATAGGGATTAATATAGAATAAGTTTTGAGTAGCCATATCTTGAGATATAGGTCCTCAGACAGCTGATGAGAGTTGCTCTGTGCTCTCCAGTCTTTGTTTTTTTGAATTATGTCATCCTTTAAGTGTTCAGCTACTGAACCATGAACTGTCAGTATGTTCTTACACTGCAACAGCACTTTACCGTCCTAAATGATGGTCATGCTTTTCCAAGGCTTGAGAGTAAAAAACGTGATTTGAAGGTATTCACCAGGTTCACTCTTACATAGCAGCTTTAAGAGTAGATGCAATCGCCGGTTTCTACTGTTCAGGATCAGGCGTAGCACCAGCAGTAACTGCTAAAGAAAGTAGAGCAATGTGCAGTTGGTTCTGATGTTGTGTCATATAAAATGTTAATTATTGTTATTCTGACTTTATTGACCTATTATTGATGCCTCAATATTTCATAACTAATAATTTAAAATGTGGCCCTTAGGTGCTTTAATATCAGTAGTACTCAGTGATATTCTGGCATCAAAGTAATTTAAAAATGGGACTTGGGAATGTTAATAAAAGCTCTGCTTTGTCTTTCACTTCCTCACGTATGAAATTAATATACCAAAACCTTCTAATCACAAAGGTTTATTTTAAAAAGAAACACATTGAAATTGTTAAGTAAACAATAGTTATATGATAAAGTAACATGGTAGTTACACAGACTCTTAGCACTGGATTTTCAGATAGATCAATGATGTATGGCAGTCCCACGCTAAAATACTTGTCTTATACTAGGATAGCTTTGCCACACTTTTTACTTTTCTTCTCCAAAGGAAATGAAGCTAAAATACCAACAGCGTCCAAGGGTATGTCACTGAACAGCATTTATTTTATCTAATTAGCCAACGAATTTAAAAGTTCAGTTCTTATATCTTGCTATTTACAGTCAGAAAAAGGAAATACCCAAATTTGAACTTCTCTTGCCCAGGTAACCTTCTTCTATCTTACATGTTCCCTAAAAATATTCAGGAGTCTTGTAACATGCTCAAACAGTAGATACATCTGGATTATGAGAGCAACAAAGAAGTGCATTTCACGGCCATGGATCTAGAAAGAGCAAAGCCCCTACAGAGAATGAAATAAACCAGCTGGAACTGGGCTGCTCAATAAATTGAGGGTCTTGTTCACATTTGTTATATATAAAATATGCTTTGTCAAAGCAGATAGAAAATAGCTACGCAAATGTGATTAGAAAAAACAATTGAAAACTGTTTACACAGAGTAAAATATCTACTCCCTAAGCCAACAGACATACCCAGGCTGACCAGTTAATCCGTACCAATAGCTGCCTTTCTTCCGGGGCCACTGATTGTCACAGTGATGGCAACGAAGCCTTGTCCTTGTTTCCTGTGTCTCCCCTTGCATTAACAAAAGGATTCGTGTTCTGATATCAGTCACAAAGCTTTACTCAAGGGCACTCTGGTGTTTTCTTCCTCTCAGTTCATCTCTCATAAGTCATTTCGATGCCTTGATGACACAGACACAGAGCAAATCATGAAGAGATCCTTTTTAAGCACTTTAGGATAGAGAATAATTTTCAAATTCTGTTTAACCTGTTGTCATTTTTACAGACTCTTATATTGCCGTCTGGAAACACGCAATGCAGCACAACACATTGAAAATTATTTCAAAGGACAGCCATCCCTTGACATTCTTCAAATAAGTAGCTTAACAACATAAATTGTTCAATTATTAAAATATCTAGTAAGCATCTTGATTTATTTGGACTCACTGGCCCACAATGTCAGCCTCTCCTGTCAAAGCTTTCAAAATAACTAGTTAAACTCCTTCTGACCCAACCCAAAAGTCTCCTTTGTTTACAGCAATTCTAAATCCTGACAACAGTTAGTTTACTGGCAGTGATACTTAGTCCCCTCCAGCCAACCAGCACAGTCTCACTGCTGCTGAATGCTTCTTGTCACCAGTTTGTATCTATTTTGCTTATACACACACACACTGGGAAATGTTTGTAGCAGGAATTTTTTATTATGTACACAGAACCCAAGAACAGTTGTCTCTGAAAGAATTAGCAGAGAGTCTAGGCTCTATTTATAGCAATACTTGATAATAGCAACAATAATACACTTTAAACATTTATATGCCTTTGTTGAGTAGAAATCATGAAATGCTATTGAACACAAGAAGCAATGGCAACATATGTTGTGAATTTGACCAAGAAACTAAGTGCACTTATATAAAAGGTGAAGAAAACAAATTCTTAATTTTCTGTAGTTTTGGGGGGGTGGGGTGGTGGGGAGAGAATCAAAGAAAGCAAGATGCCAGGAGTTTTTTTGGAAAAAAAAACCTAAACAAACATAACCAAACATTCCTGACTCTTCCATTGTAAAGTGGAGCATACTTGTGTGTGTCTTTCTACTACTGTACCTGTTCAGAACATATACTAACTAGTGAATGGGTCATCATGGTATTAAGAAAAGCCAAACAAAATTTTATTTAATAGCAGAATGAAATGCATGCATAAATAACCTATGGAGGCCTCACTTTGACTAGACCATATTACAAAGACCAGCTTGAAGAAATAGTTCAAGATCTGAGTTAAAGGGAAAAAGCAGTTAAAAAAACATCAGTCCTTGGTTAACTATGTTCCTTTTTAACAACTGCCTAAATCACAACTGGAAATCTGAAAGCTGTCTTCTTAACAGACAAATCATGAGAAAGTTTTCCTTGGGGTTGTGTGTGATATTTTTCCTGAATTTGTTTTCATCAAAAGTCAGTCTGGATTTTACTGCAGTTTAAGGTCATAGTAAACATTTTTTTTATCTTGACTTTTGCTTACGGTCCAATTCTGCAGCTGTTGCTTACACTGGATTTCACTTATGGAAGCAGTTTTGTTCAGTAGTAGCTACAGAATTTCTCCTTATGTTTAACCAGGTATCTTTTAAAAAGAATAATTATTGTCTGTAGTAATCTGTGAAGAGTCTGAAAAGTTGAAGCCCTTGATGCACAGAGCGAACACAGAGATATGGCGGTACAGGCTTCGCTGTGTTGCTATTACTCACTCATATGCCTTTTCACTTAAAATATTAGTGTTATGATAAAGTCTCTAGAAGTATCCCTTTTTATCTTCTGAAACTTTAAGTGTGTATAACATCTTTTTCTGCATCCTAAACACACACCTGCACAGAGCCAGATTAATCCACAAACAAATTTCTTACAGTCAGTGATGAGTGATCAGAAGGTAAGTGCGTTCAGTCTCCACTGAAATGGGTCAGCTTCAAGCCAGCCACCTGGCAGTGAAAAATCCATTCGCACTCCCCCAAACATCCATCATCTCAGATAGTCTTTTTATTCTGTAGTTATTTATTTCCACTAAACTCTGAAGTATCCTATGATGCTTGGTAAGATACAGGCAATTTAACTTTTATGCTTGATATTTCATCAAAATGCAGAAAACTCTTTCATGGTCAGAGCTTTTATTCTTCTGTGCAGTGATCTTTGCAATTAGAACACAATTGGAGAAAATACGAAAGAAGAAATACAGTCCACTGTGTGTGAAGATAATCTGGAAAAATATTTTGAGCAGAACTGAAGGCAGCAGTCAGTGTTGCCAAATATTAAAAAAAAGGACAAAATCTTTATAACACATTTTACAAATACAGTTAAGGTAAAATGATCAAGTAGTGCTCTGTTATAGCCACTGCAATTTAATTATGTAGAATCTTTTTTCGATGAGTCTACCTGATTGAAAGACCCATTTTCATCAGAAAGAAGGCCAGAACTAAATAAAATAATTTTAAAAGGTAATTTTATTTATGCAATTAGGTAGTTGCACAGTCCTTGTCACCATAAAGACTAAGCACTTAGATTAACGTTATATTTGCCTGTTTAAATCAAGCAAGATGGGAAGATTTGTATACAGCAATACACATTTTCACGTCATGTAGTTTCTACCTGCTGCCCCCAGTAATGAAATTAGGAAATAGCCAGAAAATTTCAAGTAGTTGAGTAAAAAACTTATCTCCTGCCAGCTCAAACCTAGTTATTTACTGAACATACAAACTTATTCTACTGCTGTGAAAGTAGCCAGTCTTTTTCAATCTGCATTTTATTTTCCTTTTGCAAAGGATTATGAAAGAGTTATGGATGTAACTTCATGAGATACGATCACTCAATTGCTTTGGATTCCCTGACATACTTCAGTCCTGACAGGAACGTACAGGTGACAAATTCTTGCATTTATTTTATCTGGTTTTCTTTGAATCATAAATTAAAAATGCTAGTGTAAAAATATTTCTAGTTCAACACAACCTTTCCTTAGGATTGTTTCATTTGACTAGTGCCTTGACAATATCAAATATAAAAAGGGAGTGATGGGCTTTACAGGAGACAATTGGTTAAAAAGTAATCTGGATTCGCTGCATTTGTGGCAAGAAAGCTTCAAGACCTTCTGAAACAGAAAGGCCACTTACTTGTATTGAGGAAACACTAGATAAGATATTCTGCTAATTTGGGCAGATTTTCAGAGGAAGCTCAAATGAAGGTGCAATGGAGTACCCCTTTCCTGAACACTCATGATGGTAATCATAGTAGGAGGGAAAACTGAGCAGAGAGGAAAGTCAATAACTTGAGAGCAGAGAAAGAGTTATCATCAAAGCCAGTCTTCCATCATGTGCTCAGATTGTGATTTCCATTTCAGTCACGGGATGGTAAGTATGCAGAAAAGTTGTGAGACAAAAAACATTAGCAGAAATAGCCTCAAAACCTGTTGAAAAAGGAAAGAGGGGAGGAGAAGACAGAAAATACAAATAAAGTGTCAATCAAGGAAAGGCAGCATTAGGTATGATTTTTCTTCAATGTCATTTCATTTGATACAACACCTTGGAAATGCCAAATATAAAATGCAAACCAACTTTTTTCCTCATTGTTCTCTTTCAGTAGACTGCTCTAGATTAGCCTCTTTTAGCAGGGCGTGTAGCAATAGTACAAGGGGTAATGGTCTGAAATTAAAAGAGGGTAGATGCAGACTAGATATAAGGAAGAAACTGTTTACAGTGAGGGTGGTGAAACACTGGAACAGGTTGCCCAGAGACGTGGTCAATGCCCCATCCCTGGAAATGTTCAAGGCCAGGTTGGACGGGGCTCTGAAAAACCTGATCTAGTAGAAGATGTTCCTGCTCACTGCAGGGGGGTTGGACTAGATGACCTCTAAAGATCCCTTCCAACCCAAAGTGTTCTATGATTCTATGAACTGAAATACATTTTCCTGTCGGTATTAACTAATCAGTATGTGTTGGATGAAATACAGATTGAAATATTCCTTGTTCCAGTATCCGGTCAGCACTGTGATTTATTCATAATGTTGGAGCGGCCCTGGCAGGGTTTTTGACCCAACAGCCTTGAACAAAGTATCTAAAATTCCATCCACAGGTCTGAAAAATTCCATCTGTGCAAGACATATATAGATGAATGAATCACCACAAGCATTTATTACTGGCTACTTCTGCTTTCAAGATGGAAATAGACCTAAGTACACTGGCTAATAGAAAAATCTACCTGAAAAGTGAAAAAATTTCCTGGTACGGTGGTAAGTTCGGGCGTCTTAACCGAGTGTCACCTCTGTAGCTCGCATAGTACCCTTTCTGAAACAGAAAATATTTCCTTTTTCTCTCTCATGCACTACCTGTTGGACCTTACCCAATCTACCTCACCAATCTACTTCTCTCTTTCTTCTTCCTGCTCCCTGTGTAAGACCTTCTTGGCAGACATGCCTTTCCATTTAGTTTGAATTAAAACAGGATTTTCCTGAAATTACAGAAACTGGTTAGGAGTCGAGCATAGGTGGCATACAGGTTTTATTACACCGCTTCAGCTTCTGGGACACTAGCTTTATAAAGATTGTCAATATAAAATAATAATACAGTAGAATTTTATTTTAAGGACAATTCATGCCTGAAGGCATGCTCTATAACTTACTGTAGGTAAGCAATGATGCTGCAATTACAAACAGAAAAGGACACAATATATTTCTTGTGACTGACACATTTATATACACTTATCCTGTGAAAATGGGAGATATTGATATTGATTCTTACTTAGATCCTATTTTGATATACGCTTTTATTTTACAGACATTGACCTTTATGTGATCCCATTTATACAAGGGAATTTTTCTACACATTCAGAGTGATACTGTATTGGTCTGAAAGAACACTTCCACAGTGTTCAATATTTGGCTAATTTACATAGTAATAACCTTGTGTGATGTGCCATAACAGTACTAAAGATGGCATAGAGTACTCTAGGTAGTCTAGAGACTAGAGCCTAAATATGACATACCTTTGTTATGGAAGGTGGCATGTTATACGACACCAAGCTGAGTGATGCAGTAAGCATGCCTGAGGGTCGGGATGCTATCCAGAGGGACCTGGACCAGCTCAGGAAGTGAGCCCATGGGAACCTCATAAGGTTCAACAAGGCCAAGTGCAAGGTCCTGCACATGGTTCGGGGCAATCCCAAGCACAAATACAGGCTGGGTGGAGAATGGACTGAGAGAAGCCCCGAGGAGAAAGACTTGGGGGTGTTGGTTGACGAGAAGCTCAACATGAGCCACCAATGTGCACTCGCAGCCCAGAAGGCCAACCGTATGCCGGGCTGCATCAAAAAGAATAGTGGCCAGCCAGTCGAGGGAGGGGATTCTGCCCCTCTGCTCCACTCTGGTGAGACCCCACTGGGAGTCCTGTGTCCAGCTCTGGAGTCCTCAGCACAGGACAGACATGGACCTGTTGGAGTGGGGCCAGAGGAGGCCACAAAAATGGTCAGAGGGCTGGAACACCTCTCCTAGGAGGAAAGGCTGAAAAGGTTGGGGCTGTTCAGCCTGGAGAAGAGAAGGCTGTGGGGAGACATTATAGCATCCTTTCAGTATGTAAAAGGGGCTTATAAGAAAGACAGGGGCACACTTTTTAGCAGGGCCTGTTGGATAGGACAACTTAGACTGGATAGAAGGAAGAAATTTCTTACAATGAGGGTGGTGAAACTGTGGCACAGGTTGCCCAGAGAGGTGGTAGACACCCCATCCCTGGAAACATTCAAGGTCAGGTTGGACGGGGCTCTAAACAATCTGATCTAGTTGAAAATGTTCCTGCTCACTGCAGGGGGGTTGGACTAGATGATCTTTAAAGATCCCTTCCAACCCAAACCATTCTATGATTCTGTGACTCTATGATATTGATCTTGGATGTTCTGTGAGGATTTAATGATTTAGTTCTTTAAAAAACAGAACTTTGCCAAAAAAAAAAAAAAAAGAGAAAAGAAGGCAACAAACCATGTTCTCTCTGTTT
>Ga0065711_1011067_pt1 | contig 16024 bp, 16 predicted proteins | sample Hoacrofraction12_FD_59098 | JGI IMG/M metagenome (GOLD analysis project Ga0065711, IMG submission 59098) | Hoatzin crop microbial communities from Cojedes, Venezuela - Epithelial fraction 12 v2 (version 2) | ecosystem: Host-associated > Birds > Digestive system > Esophagus > Crop | place...
GTGTGGTCTGTGGGGCAGAGAAGATGGGCCAACCCTCAGCTACGGTCCAGCATCTTCCAGCGATGCTCCAGCACCTTCATCGCTCCTTTTCACCCTCTCAGTAAAGCGGTGGGAAATGTGGAGGGACCATGCTGTGACCAGCACTGGAGCTGGCATCAAACAGGGTGCCCAACATCATGGGTGCTGATCACCACCAAGATCCTTCTCCTTCCCATTCCCCACCCAGTTCCTCGATTTTCACCCACATTTTCAGCCCAACCGGCCCATCTGGTCCCGACCAGTAGGGGAACCTGCTCGTTAGCATCATCAGGGGAGCTGTGGGCTAACTGGGCACCTGGGGAATGAGGCTGATCATCTGGTGAGCAGCTCCACCTGCCTGAGCTTAGAAAAGGACCTTGGGCAAAGGTAAACCAGTCTGGGGCCGTCCCTGGAGCTGCTGGTCTTGTTGGGACAGCTGGAGATACACTGCTCTTGGGTTAAAGCAGGTGAGCAAGGCCAGACAGGGCTTCGCAGGGAGCAGGGGCTGTGTTTGGATTATTAGGTGGAAGTAAAACCCGAGATGTGACTGCTGGAGGGTGCGGATCTGCGTTTCACAGGCGGCAGCGCTGGGGATGTTGTGACAGCTCGCTGGCAGCTGCTGTCTCCACCGTCCTCTCCTGTGGGATGCAGGGAGGGGGGAGAGGGTTCCTTCATGGAAGAGAAGAGGCAACGTGGGTTTCTGGGGGGTTGTTTTGTTTTAAACCAGGGAATTTTGTTGCCTTGTTCCTGTGGGGGTGCGATGCTGCCTGCTGAGCTGCCGGGAGCAGGGCTGGGGGGGTGGAGGGGACATTTTTGGGGCAGGAATGAGAAACCAGCCCCCAGGAGCTGTCTAGAGTCAGCAGCAAACACCTCGTTTTTTGTCAAATACTTATTTTTAATGTTTTACCCCAGGAAGGCTGTGGGGTGCAGTGGCCTTTGGGCTGACGAATATATCGCTGTCTAAGAGCTCCTGATGAATGTATCAGTGTCTGAGCGGGTCTAAGTCTAACCTCTGCCTGCCAAGGGACTGCGTGAAGGTGCCAAGTGGGTGTATTTTTCCCTTTTTTACCCCAAAGAGGGTTAATTTTGCAGAGGTCACTTGCACTCACCTAACTTCCAGGGGCATCACTGTATCAAGGGAGGTTTGCACCAGCTGAGGACCCAGAGCAGCTCTTTAAACATCACGTTGGGGGTGAAAAAGGGAGAGAAGGGATGAAGGAGAGCAAAGGGGCTCCCATCTGTCAGGTCTTCTCCCATGGCTTCTGCTCGGTTGTGCGCGGCGGTGGAGGGGGCTGACTGAGCNGGGTGTGACAGGTCATCATGTTAATTTGCCAAGCTTTGGGAGTTCTCTGGAAATCAGGTTTTGGATCGCGAGAGAGGAGTTTGAGGGAAGACAGCAGAATTTAGGGAACATGCTGGAAAGCCTTGTCTCCACCAAGACTGTTCCTGAAAGATATCTTTGCCCTTTGTGTCCAGCATCTCTGCCTCCACCGCAGGAATGAAGCTTTATGATCTAAAGCTTAATTGTCACCAAGAAAAGCGTCTGCCTTTTACCCAGCTCTGGCAGAAGCCCATTTGAGCTCTAAACTAGCAGAAAAGTGAGGGTTTTTGCAGCAGGTGGGCAAACTGAGGGGGCTGGGACAGGGGAAATGGGACCTTGCCAGTGCCTGCAGCATCCTGGCTGATGCAAACATTGGTACCCACCACCAAGAGCCCTCTCTCCTCCCTGCCCCAGGTGAGTGGGGCTGAGAAAACACTTCTTGGGGAAAAACCTGGCATTTCATCCCAGGGGTGAATGGTTTATAGGGGAATATATATAGACCTGAGCTCCAGAATATGAAACAGCTATGAATCAACCTCTTATTGTGGCTCCTGAGAGCTGGTGCCTAAATCCCTGGGACAGCTTGATCCCTAAATCCGGTGGCTTTTGGTAGGGGAAGGGTCCCTCTCTGTATTTCCACCCTTGCCTTCCTCCCCGGAGCGAGAAGCGTTGGCAGGAGCCTGGTGCATGCGTGGGGCCCGGCAGGTTTCCAGCTCTGCCTTCACCAAAGATCCTCAGCTTTTTAATCACAAGCAAGAAATGACCCCAGCAGCCTGTGCCAGCCTCCCTGTGGTGGGCAGCTCTCGCCTTCGGGGTCGGACAACCGCAGCTTAGGGTTATGCTGAGATGGAGAAAACAGCTTGAATACCTGTTCCTATGTAGTTGTACATATATGCATGTCGATATGTGTGTGTGTCTGTGTTCTTTTTTGTCTCTCTGTATGTGTGCAGGTAGAGGAATATATACGTACATGCGTGTACTTTATCTGCTTCCCTAGAGAGCAGCGGCACCAGCAGAAGCACCTTCATCTATACCTTTCTAATCAGCCCAGAAAGTCCTGTTTTCATTTGATGTGAAAGTTTTTCCCCAAAAGACCACCACGTTTTGTCCCCAGGCTCATCCCTGGTTGCAATGCATCCCTGCTCCCCCCTCCCGAGGCAGCCCGAGAGGCTGTCGGAGCTGAGACCTGCTGCAGCTCCTGTCCTGCTCAGCATCTCTCAGTGCAGCGGTTTCCTTTGTACCTGCAGCTGGATGGGTTTGCGCCGCTGGGAAAAGCCTCGACGCCCATCACACCCTGCTCTGGGTGTTGAAACGGGTGATTTTAATAAAGACAAGGGGAACTCGAGCCCTGAAAATCCCTCTTGGTGCATGCGTGCCCGTAGGTAGAGCATCCCTAAATAAAACACATGCACCACTGTCCTCTTCTGGCTGGAGCTGTAATATTGCAGCCGCTTGACAATACCTGCAGGACCCTGTTTTGGGGGTAAATTTGCTGCGTGCCCTCACACCCCGCTGCAGAGGACGGGACTTGGGGGTCTGACTTGGGCAGCGGCACAGCCCGGGGTTTGGGCAGCGAGGGAGAGGGGTCTGGATGCGGGAGCCGGGTCCTGCGGCCCACGGGCTGCTACCGTGGGTTGACGCCGGTCCTTATGAGATTTGAATAAATGCTGTATGCTGTGAAAACGCAGTTTTGGATTAAGCTGCTGTATTTCCATCCCCCCAGACAGGGGCACTGTTGGATTTCATTCCTGGTACAAGATGTTTTGATCATTTTTGGTTTACGGTCCACTAAAGCTTCTCTGAGGGGGCACAAATTCCTCTGCGGGGTGAATTTAAGATTACTGACAGTAACTTTAATTTTCTTGGTCATTTTTTCAGAGCCACCCTTGGCCAGCAAGACCCGGTAACCACAGAACAGACAGAAACTGCTGCTTTGGAGACACCAGCAAGTGTTTTCTGATGTTACCAGGCTTTAGCTGCTGCAGGGACTTGATCTGGAGGCTCAGATGGAGTAACCCGAACAGGCAGAGCTGCTGCCTCTGTGCTGAAGGAGGAGGGAAGGGAGCAGCCCCGCGCCTCACTCACCCGGTACAAAGGGATGTTTTGGCAGCTCAGCCCTCTTGCATGCTCCGTGCCTCAGTTTCCCCATCTATAACCTCACCTTGGGCAGGGTTTTGAGACAATGATGTAAAGCCATGCCTGGTTTTATGACTCTGTAAAGCAGGAATATCAGCTTGGGATGGATGTTGCCTTGTCGTTGTCTCCTACACCTCCCAGGAGGGAGCCTGGGAAGGCTCCAGTGAGGCCAGTTACAACCAGGGCACCAGAGCCATCTCCAGATCCCTCTTCCTGGAGCCCTCAGCACAGGACAGATCTGGAGCTGTGGGAGCAGGGCCAGAGGAGGCCCCAGCAATGATCCGAGGGCTGGAACCCCTCTGCTGGGTGGCTGGGGCTGTTAAGCCTGGAGAGAAGAAGGCTGTAGGGAGACCTTAGAGCAGCTGCCAGTACTTAAAGGGGGCTTCTGAGAAAGATGAGGACAGGCTTTTTGGCAGGACCTGTTGTGATAGGACAAGGGGTAATGGTTTTAAACTAAAAGAGGGGAGATTTAGACTGGATATAAGGAAGCAATTTTCATGATGAGGGTGGTGAAACCCTGGCACAGACTGCCCAGAGGTGGTCGATGCCCCATACCTGGAAACTTTCAAGGTCAGGTTGGATGGGGCTCTGAGCAACCTGATCCAGCTGAAGATGTCCCTGCTCATGGCAGAGGGTTGGATGAGATCGCCTTAAAAGATCGCTTCCAACACAAATTGTTCTATGATTCCTCATCCTTTGGCTGATAGAAAATGGGCAAGCAACGGCCCCTTCATGGAGGAGGCTGTTGTGGGGGTTAAGTAAGGGCTGAAGATGAATGCTTTAATGTCATCCTTCATGGGTGTTGGGTGAGATGCTGCTCTCCCCAGGGAGGAAGCAACGGTGAGAGCAGATATGTGCTCTGGTCAGAGGTGCTGGTGAGAGTTTCTTATTACTGATACAGAATAGCCTGATTTCGGTGACCAAGATCTGCCGTGACGTGGGTTAGGGTTATGCAAACCCGCCGAGAAGGTGATGGGAGTGGAACAGGAGCCTGTCCATTGATGGGCAGCATCGAGTTGGGCAATGAAGACCCACGGGGTGGAACTTCATCAGGGTCAGCATGGGGTCCGAGGTGATTAGTGACAGTGTTTATAGACAGCCCGATGAGGGGATGGGGATCAGATTGCCCAACACTGTCCCTGCACGAGGGATAGCATAGCACAGCCTGGTGAAATCAGAGTGGGCAGAGAAAGTGATCACGAAAGATTAGAGAAGGAGCAGCACAGGGGAAAGGGGGCCTTGGGGCACAGGGAAGGCGATGGTGGGGGCCATCATTCTCTGATTAAAGAGCTGGTCCAGGGCCTGGGAAGCTTCTCCTGGCTCTGCCCTAAATGCTCTTCACCTCCTCTGTGCGTTGGGGATGGGATTGTACAGCACACCTGCCTGAGGTCCCTCACTCAGAGCAATAGTGGAGGGTTAACCTGCGTGAGCATCCCGGATTTTCTGTGCTCCTCTTGCTGACAGGAGCCAGCCCCAGGGCACGGGGGTGACGTGGTGGGCTCCAAGGGCCGTAACAAAACACACACTCCAGCAGACTTTGGCTTCCTCTGAAAATGCCTCTTGTGGGCTCACAAATGGGATTTACGGCTCGAGGAGGGAGCTCCTGATGGGAAGGGAGCTCCTGATGGGAAGGACCCTTCTGGCTGCAGCGTCAGGAGGATACCCGAGTGCTGCCCACAGACCAGGTGGGAAATGGGGCTCTGGAAGGCGAGAGGGGAAACGGCTGCCCCTGTTGGAATAGGAGCAGGTGGCAGTCCCGGCCTGCCTGCAACCCAGGCGGCTGCTCGAACCTCCTGCCATGTTGTCCTGGGTGGGGATCATAGAATCACAGAATGGGTTGGGGTGGAAGGGACCTTACAGATCATCTGGTTCCAACCCCCCTGCCATGAGCAGGGACATCTTCCACCAGCACAGGTTGCTCAGAGCTCCATCCAACCTGGCCTTGAACCCTGCCAGGGAGGGGGCAGCCACAGCTCCTCTGGGCAACCTGGGCCAGTGTTTCACCATCCTCATGGGGAAGAATTTCTTCCTAATATCTAATCTAAATCTGCTCTCTTCTAGTTTAGAGTCGTTCCCCCTTGTCCTATCACTCTATCCCCTTGTGAAAAGCCACTCTCCATCCTTCCTGTTGGCCCCTTCAGGTCCTGGCAGCTGCTCTGAGGTCACCCTGGAGCCTTCTCTTCTCCAGTCAGAACAGCCCCAACTCGCTCAGCCTGTCCTCGGAGGAGAGGTGCTTCAACCCTCAGATCACTGAATCATAGAATGGTTTGTGTTGGAAGGGACCTTAAAGATCATCTGGTTCCAACCTCTGCCATCAGCAGGGACATATTCCACCAGCCCAGGTTGCTCAGAGCTCCATCCAACCTGGCCTTGAACCCTGCCAGGGAGGGGGCAGTCACAGCTTCTCTGGGCAACCTGGGCCAGGGTTTCACCATCCTCATGGTGAAGAATTTCTTCCTAATATCTGATCTAATGCACTGATGAGGCAGATCCATGCCCTCCCTGGGCTTTGCAGAGCTGTGGCCAGCGGCTGAGTCGTGCAGAGAACAGGGAGATGCCCAAATCTCCTTTTACTGAGTTAGTCTCAGCTTTCCCTTCTCCTAATCTGGGGTTGTGGGGTGCTGGGGACCCCAACTCCCAAGTGTGTGGAGCAACCCCTCCTTTTTCTCCCCCCATGTAGTTGCCCAGCCTTCCCCTTCCCTCTCTGCTTGCTAGGGATTGCTGGAGCGTGGCCGGCGCTGAGCTGCTGGTGCTTGGCTGCCTTCACCGGGCAGCTCGGGCTGCTCCTGCTGGGGCCAGGCAGATGGCAGGCAGGGCAGGTGGCATCCCTCAGAGCGGCCCCGAGAAAGCCACCGTCATAAGCTTTTGTTTTACTGCCTGGAGCTTCTCTTTCAGGTTCGGTGTTTCCAGGGCATCGTCGGGTCTCTGGGAGCGGGAGCAGCCCTGGTTTGATGGGGGAGGTGTCTGACCCTCCTTGTAGAGGGCTTGGGGTGGCCGGTGGTCCCCTGTCCTGCTCTGGATGGGGGCAAGACCCTGGGGCAAGGCTGGATTCAGCTCTACGGTTTCAAAGCTTTCAGTGATGAGCAAACACACCTAAGTCCCGCAAAGGCAGAAAATAAAGGAGAAGAAAGAACCAAGTGGGACAGGGAAAGGAGGTGATGGAGACAGCAGGGTGCAGCGAGAAGGGAGAAACACAATCCACCCAAGTGGGTACATAATTTATTTGTCCATTAGCTATTAATAAGCCGGCCTTTTGTATCAAGTCTCCTGACGTCCTTGTAACAACTTCAGGCCTTTCTGCGGAGCATCACCCTTTCTGGGTGTTCCTGTGCCACTTGCCATGCTAACATGATTCTTGATATGTCCTGTGCCTTCGTTACCACCATTCAGCTGAACGAGTAATTAATGAGATTCCCCATTACTGCAGTGTAACAGTAACCTCTGGGAAATACCCACGAGGCAGTACCATCTCCTAGGGATACTGGGCATGCATGGCTTTGGGTGGTGCTTGAAGGATAAGGTAAATCTTTGGGGCTTCCTTGTGAGTTGAGTTAAAGCAGAATGGCCAAGCTGATGACGTGGGCAAGCCATGGACCTTTCATTTCACCACCTGCTCTTCATCATTACTGCAGGACTGGAAGTGGTACCTGATACCAAGATGCAGATCAGCTTAATGTAGGAAGGAGAGGTGGAGAAGACCCATCCATCCTGGTCAACAGACTCATGGCTACCCTGCAGCTTGCAGTGCGTACTTCCCTCCTGTCATCCTCACCAAGCAGAATGGGCTTACCTGCGGATAAAGATGACCAGGACTCCACACCATAGGCTCGCAGGACTCATCAGAGCAGCCAAAGACTCCTACAGATGGTTTGTGGTGACTGAGGTAACAAGGTGGGTCAGCTAATGGGAAGACCCTTCTGCAGCCTTGGGGTACGTTACGTCTTCCCTGGCATTGCCTGCTGCTGCTGCTCGGAGCTGAATGCAGGGCTGCTTTCTGAGGTTGCCCACAGTATGGGATCCTCGGTGCCTCCTGGCAAACTCCTTGAAAGGCTCCCAGGGCCTCCTTGGGACATGGAAAGGCCACAAGTCAACCAATCCCCAAAGTATTGGCCTTGTGTCCCTTAGGCATTGCACAGGGAAGAGCAGTGAGGCCAGGACCCGATCCTGAAGCCAAGCAGCTCCCGTTGAGGCAGCAGCATGCCTTGGTGGGACCAGGAGACTGGACTACAGCCCACATCTGGGCAGGTAAGAGCTGCTTTGGTGCCTTTTAGTCTTAAAATGTGAATGTTGCTTCTTAAAACTGGTGTTGCTGTCAGGTGGGAAGCTCTTAATGTCAAGGGGAATCCCTCATCCCATGTGTATGTAGCCCGTGGAGCAATGAAGGGGACAAATCTGCTCCCAAGTAATGAAGCTATCGCTTGGGGGGTTCAGCTCCCGAGCTGAGCTCTTCAGGGGGTACAAACCCTCTCTTGGGGCAGGTTGCTGAGAATTTGGATTTGTTCGGGGCAGTTGTTACCTGCACATGTGAAGATGCACTGCAGCCCCGCTTGCAGTGCCGTGTGTCTTCCCCGTGTTTCCTTTAAAACCAAGGACGGCAAGACAAGGTAGGGTTTCACGAGGGTATAGGATTTCCGAATCTGAGTCTTTCCTGAGACAAACTCTCTCTAATCCTTACCTGCATGTCAGGGATGCGCAGGCACCGGCCACGTCCGTAACCACCCAAGATACTCTCATTGCTTGAGGAAGGGCTGTAATTTCGGCTGGCTGAACGATTCTGCAGGTGAGTGACTGGTTTTAATTTTATTTACTGTGCTTAGAAAAGTCTGTGCGGCACTGATGATAGAATGGAAATGTAACTGAGCCCAACACCCGTGGAAAGTTCCCACCTATATTAAGCTACTCATTTTATTTTGCTTTATTGTCACTAGGATGTGGAAGAATCACCTGGTTGAAAAGGTTTCCATTATCTCCGGCTAAAATGGTGTTTGGCTCATGGTTTTGTACCAAGTTGTGCTGAGACAGGGGTTTTGGATGCTCTTGGGTTTGTGCCTGAACCCAGACAGAAACGCTTTGTGCTTTGAGCATTTACAGCCTTTGTTTCTCTTCCAAGACTTAAATAAAGTAGTTACTCTTGGCTGTGATCTTTTTAATGGGTTTGAATGCTTTGCAAGTCTTCCATTAGAAAATCATCAGCCATTCCAATCTGCTTTATTGGAGCATATGCAAGAAACATTGAAGACACTAAAACACACGCGAGAAAATATGACTTGCCTTCAGCCTGCTCGAATTAAACCGTAAGGACCTGGGGTGAAATAATTCATCGGTATTTTTGACAGGCTGAAATCTATAGCTGCCAAGAAGTTACTTAAAATCTGAAATAGCAGCAGGAGCATCCGTTTTGTAGGGATGAATTAAATGGGGAGGGGATGAGATGCAGAAGCGGAGGACATCAGACTCAAGCTGCAATAATGGGAGTTAATGGGAGCTTTCTTTTTAGGTTGGCTTGGTCTCGCCTGGAAATAAATGGGGGGTTTTAGGTGATTCCGGGGGACTGAGTGTGGGGATCCCCACAGCATGAAGCTGCACAGTGCTTATCCCGGTGACGCAGAGCAGGGTGTGGGGAGGGTTAATGGGAATATTGTGTCAAAACTGCTTCTAGTTCCAGTGGATTCAGTACAGTTTGCATTTAGTGGTGAAGAGTAAATACAATTTTCAGAGAGTCTGGCAGAAAACCAGGCACTGGGAGTAAAGGTTGGGTGGAAGGTGTTGGAAGGGGCTGAAGAGACTTTCCTTGGTTAGTATTGGGTTCAGGTTCAAGCAAGGATCAATCCAGAGTTACTCCATTAGCACCTTCAGAGTTGTCTGCTGTTTGTGTGATGAGTTGCGTGGCCTCAGGGGTAGGTAATCCTTGTAGAGATTGTAGAAATTTCCATACAAGAAAAGGCTCAACTCAATAAAGCCTAATTTTTAATGGGGAAAAAATAATTGTATTGCTGGTTCCCAGATCAACACAATCTGGCTTCCTCGGCTGAGCCGTTCCCGTTGCATCTCCCCCAGCCCCACAGTGGCTTCAAGCTGCAGCTTTTACAGCCGAGATCGTGCATCTGTGCCCCCATGAGTGTTTTCCCGTTGCATCCCAAGATGAAATTCAGCTCAGGGCATGCAGTTGGGAAAACCACGGCTTTGCTGAGATGAGTTCAGTGCTGTCCTGGGNGAGGATGGGGGACATCCCAGGGCAGCCACACACCCCTCCAGGCTCGNCTGCTGCAGGGCTCNGCCATATCCATTTTCAAAGGTCATNAGAAGGAGATTGGGAAATTGCTCCGAGGCAAAATCAGCTCCAACTTCATGTGAAGAACCCTGGGCTGTTGGGGGAAGATGACCCCAAAGGGCAGCTTTTTGCTCTCTCTGAGCTCTGAGATCTCCTTTTCCCCACAGCTGGGGGGAGATTTTCCAAGACTGATTTTCCAGGATGTGGAAAGATGGTTTTTTTCTTTTTATTTCTTTTTATTTCCTTGGTGTGTTTTTTTTGAGCAGCACCTCTAGGAGACCCCGACTGCCGGGATGCTGCTAAAAAGGCTCAGCACTGGCTGATCTTGATATTTTCCTTTCCTAATTCAGTGGCACAGCATGGAAAACTGCCCCAATTACACAGGCTGGAATAAAGCTTGAGGGCAAAAGGCTCAGTGTCCTGAACTGCTGGCAGGAGCATTCGGGATGCAGGCGAGGGCTGGGGATGGATTTTGGAGGTAGGGGAAATGTCCTGGCTGGTTCTCACCCTGCTCCTGCGTGCTTTGTCCCTTTCCAGGGTGATGCTCTCATTTTTGCCTTTGCTTGTGAGGTTTTTGGGGCAGGGAAGGAAGGCAATCATCTCTGCAGGGGCTGAGGAAAGAAATGGAAAGGGAAATAGCTGCAGTTCCATCCAGTCCTGGTGGCAAAGCAGGCAGGGGCTTGAAACAGCAGCTCAGATGCCTTCGCTGAAGGCAGTAGGTGATGCTCGAAGCCATGGCTCTTTGGACTAACTCAGGGGTTATGGCCGCATCCAGCAACCTCAGCTCTGTGCCTGGCTGGGGCTGCTCTTGGCTGTGGCCGGGGCATGCCCGGGACTCTGTGCTGCACAGGCACGACCCCGCTGCAGAAGTTCAGGGAGGAACGGGCACCCCATGCTGTATACAAACAGGATGGAAAAAAGCACCCAGGGGTGCATTTCCTGCTCCCAAAGCTTTGGCAGTTTGTGAGCTCCCCAAATGGCAATCCCAGGCCCCCGGGAACGGAGCGTTTTCTCCTGCACCGGCGCAAAGTCCGGCCCAGATGCTGGCAGCAGCCAAGGAAGTGCCCGGCCAAAGGGACCCATGGCCAGAGAAACCCTGGATTCCTCCCCGGGGCTGGTACCTCGGTGTGCAGCCATGCTGGTGGCAGGAGCAATGGAGGGTTCTGTTTTTCCAGCTTCTCTCTGCTTCCAACTGGGTGCAAACAAACAGGGTCCCTGTGAAACTGGTCCCTGTGAAACGGCTGCGTGTGGCACAGCATCCCAGTGAGCAGCTCTGCATGGAGGGGAGAGAAAGGGCTACATCTGAGCATCACCTCCTCTTCCTCCACTCCAGGCTGCTCCTTCCTCACCCTTGCTTGGAAAGCAAAGGCCACATGTGCGTTTGTGGACACAGCAGTGGTGGGTTGGGGTCCTGGATGTCGCTAATGCAGGCGGGCAGGACCCAGCGAGGGAGCAAAAAACCCATTTCAGGCACAAGAAGAATGAGGGCAAGGAGTCCCACTGGGCTCACGTGGGTACCGGCATTGCCTTTCCGCCCAGCGCAGGAGAGCTCCGAGCATCCCGGCGCTGCCGTGGCCATGCGCCCGCGAGAGGCGAAGGGGCAGCAGCGCCGGGCAGCCCCCGGCCAGCGGAGCTGAAGGAGGAGGAGGATAGAGATGAGAGGACCAGGTGTTTCACGTGCTGGAGGAGGATGAGGATGATGCAAAAGCTGGGTTTGTTTTTCCCTTCTTCTTTGCAGCAGTCTTTGCAGTGGGGTGAAGTTGGGGGCAGAGGAGAGGAGGGTTTGGTAGGTGGGTTTGGGGCGGATGGGTGCTGCACTCCTTTTTTGTTGGGTATTTTTTGGGTGGTGGAGACCAGGGGAGAAGTTTAGATTTTGTCCTTGGAGGAAAACGGAGGGTGAAGCGCTCCCGATCGCTGGGTGCGTGCTGTGAGTAACCCCAGCTTTGCCGGGAGCAGCAGGGTCCCACTGGCATCACCTCAACCACTTTAAGTCTTAATTACTTTTGGCTGTTGAGTCCAAATTACAATGTCCTCACCTGGACGGGACTGTGGGGTCACGGGCTGCTGTGATGTGCTTGGGAGAGCTGCCCTCGTCTCTGCAGCGGGTCTGGCTCGGCACAAGATGCTGCAAGCCCTGAGCGACATCGGGACCCCAAAACCAGCCACCAGCTCCTTTTTGCTGCCGTTGTTGTAAAAATTGAGATCAATGCAGGTATCCATCTGGCCCGATTAGTGGCTTCCTATTGCTTTCCATTTATACCACCTATCCATTCTTGGCTCTGGCTGACAACCTCCTAGCGGGGTTTGATGCCAGTGCAGATTTTAGGAGGGGACAAGGTGATTTATTTGTCCCTAGAAGCAGACTGAGGTTACAGCACTGAGCTCTCAACGTTGGGTCAGGGCCCGGGGTGGGGCCCTCTGCCTCTATCCCAGCACTTTTGGACAGACCGGGAAAGTTTCCCATCGATTCGGGATCGAATTGTCTTTATCGCATTACAGCGGCGGGAAGCAGGGGAGTGAGAGCGGGGGGGACGGCTGGCACCCCATCCCCACCCGGGCGCCCTGACGGAGCCGGGATGCTCGGGAGGGAAGGGGTCATTCCACAAACCCGCACTTTTGTGTGGTGCGTGCTAATCAAAGCACTTTAAAAGTGCTTTGTGTCCGTCTGTCCATCCGCAGGTCGCTCCCTAAAGCATGCCAAACACTTTGCAGTGGCAACTGCTTCGTGAGTCCTAGCGAAGAGCAGACCACCAGCCTCCAAAAACCCCCACAGCACCCTCCAAGTCAAAACCCCATTTAAATCTTTTCCTGAATCAGGCTAAAACCCCGACTCCGAGCACAGGGAAGATGAGGAGGGCTCAGCTGTAGCAAAGCCTGGCCCAGACCCAGGCTCTTGTCAGGTCCCTTCGGCGAGCAGCCTGCATCGCCGCAGAGCTCATGTCACCCCATCTGGCTTTTCCTGCTACCTGCGTTGCTCTGCGGCAGCTTTTATGGGGCACCCGGTGCGGGACCACGTCGGCTCCCTCCTAGCAGAGACTCTCCCTCGCTTGTTATTAAATTACATCCTGACCCGGTTAATCCATAGCTGATTAATTTTGGACTCTATGGCTGGGTATCAGAAAGGTTTCATCTGTCTCATGGTGTGTACTGTATGTCCTGGGTTGTCTGTTAATCTGATTTTTTTTTTTTTAATATAAAAAAATATGGGTGGAAAAATCAGAATGAGGTATGCAAACAGGGTGGATTAAAGGGGTCTGGCCAGGCACACTTCTCTGCCTGCCGTGGGGATTGGCAGTGAGGGACCCCTCAGTCCCAGCACCAGGAATCCAGTTTGAGATCTTTCTCCTGTGCATCTTTTCTTGCAGGGCTTCTGCTTGGCTGTATGGCCCATCACCAGCCCTGGGGAAACTGAGGCACAGAGAAGGGAGTAGCCCATAGAGGTTGGTGGCTGCTGGTCCAGGCTGATCATTTCTCTGCCCATGAAATTGCTGGGTTTAAATGTCGGGGCTCATCCTGCCCCCATTTGCCTGGGGGAGGCTGGTGAAGCGGGGATGAGATGCTTTAACCTCTATTTTAAAAGCAAAGGTGTTGTGTAGGGGTCTCAGACCGGGCTGCTCCTGAGCTCTGGGGTCCTTTGGTGCCATGGGGCAGGAGAAACCCTGGGCTTGCTCTGAGCCACTGTGTTATTTCAGCATATTTTGGCCCCTTCTCCATTTCTACTCTGTTCCTACAACAAGGACTTGAAATAGTAGGTGGCTTTTGCCAGACCCCTATCATCCCCTTGAAGTTTGAATTATCTTTTCCTATTTTTTTATCATTCACAAACCACCAGCATCTGCCCTGCTGCTTATTCCCTCGCAGAGGCACACATTTGCCTTGAATTTACAGAGCTCGATTTGCGAACATCTCTCTCGAGGAGGGGGATGAGCTGCCAACTTTTGCAGGACCTTCCCCGGCAGCAACCCCAAGAACTCCTTGTTTTTCTTCCAGGGATGGTTCCTGCCCCATTCCCGGCAGCAGATGATGCCCCGTCCATCTCACTAAGCCCCCGAGGATGCTCCTTGCCTGAGCCAGAGCTCAAAGACTCCCTTAATTGTCACCATCCCTTGTCTCATTAGCCTCAGTGCTGGTTGCAGCCCGTCCGGCTGGCGTCAGTCCATAAACCCAGCCCCAAATCTAGGGGGTCGAAGGGTTTGGGTTGTGCTTTTACATATTGCAACCCCCTCATGCCCCCACAACCCAGCCCTCCCTGATGCTAAGGGATTTCTAATTTAAGGGCATTTAATGCAGGGCTGAGAAATAAGAAAATTTCACCCCAGTATCTCAAGCAGTCACAGAGGAGCCATGGAGCCAGCCCAACTCCATCCAAGAGCTGCGTAGCTGAAATAGTAGTGCTGAACCCCAGCTAATTAGTTCTGCTAAGAAAGAAGAAAATTAGCAGGGGCTCATTACTGCAGCAAATTGCTCTGCGGACTGAAGCGCGTACCGGCGCAGAGCAGAGCCCGGCAGACACACTGCTTTGCAGAAGTCTCTGCGGGCATCATTTTGCTCGAGAATTAGGGAAAAAAAATCAAATTAAATGCCATTGCCTCGTTACATGGGAGCAGCGATGGGGTCTGCAGGACCTTCTCCTCCTTGTTTTCCCCCCGCCATGTTCCAGTTCATCCCGTGTCAGATGACAGGGCAAATGGGTGTGATGAGCTGGTCAATCCTCGGCGCTATTCTCCACACGGAAAATTTAGCTCCCTATGCAAACACAGGTCCAAGCAGCAATTCAGGGACCTGCTGCAAAAAAACCCCTTTGCCAGCTGATCTCTCTTTGCAGCGGGACAGGCTGCGGGGTGTGTTTCACCTCCCACAGAGCCGTGCGTGCGGGGCTGCTGGGCAGCGATCCCGTACCAGCGGTCACTGGATGCCTGTCCGTCCCGGGTGCAGGACACCCTCGGGGGCCAAATTTGTCTGTGGGATAAATCCCAGCAGAGCCGGTGATGCCAGGAGCGTGGAGCAGAGGGTTAGAGGGAAAGCAGTGTGGGAGGAGGACAAGGTGCCTGGGGCAGCGTGGCTTGGGGATATTTAAATCCTTCGGGCTAAAAGGGTGTTTAAAGTCACCTTGGTTGAATGCAAAGGCAGAACTGTCCCGAGGGTGTCCGGGGGGTAGCCGAGCTCTCTGGAGATGAGCGAGTTGTGTAACTGCCCTGTTTCTTGGAGGTAATGATGTTATTCCGGGCATCTCCCCCCGTCCCTGTACCCATTTCCCCCTGGACCATAACCCTGCTTCGATTTCAGGGATATTCCAGTTAACAGCAGGTTTTTGCTAGACCTGACTTCGCAGCCCTAGCCCAAGCCAAGCCATCAGCTCCTGTGAATGGTTTTCACAGTTTGGGTTCCCCTCAGCCACAGATGCTTTTTGCCCAGGTGCAGGATGTGACCCTGCTTAGTGCCAGGGAGATTTTGGGGGAGCAAAAACCCCGAAAGAGGTCAGGTTTTGCCCACAAACACCATCACGCTGTGGTCAAAGCTCTCCTGAAGCTGGGAGGGGATCTGGGCACAGGCTGAGGCTGAATTTAGGTGCCAGGAATAGTGATTTAATGCCTCTTCGTTAGTAGATCTCCAGCTGCCTCACCGAGGTGGGCAAATATAAGCACCGTAGTCTATAGGGGTGCAGAAGAGGGTATGTAAAATGATCAGCCAGCCCTGAAGGGCCTGAGCAAAGGGCTGGGAAATGCTGTGTCCTGTTTCCATTGTGGATGGTGAGAGACGAGCAGAAGATGCTGCAAGCCGGTGAGTCCCAGGCTCTCCTCTGGGACGGGGCGGTTTAACGTGCTCATTAACGTCACGGGGGGAGAAATAGCTCAGAGGACAGAAAAGGATGCTGGAGGGAGGGAAATTGAGGTGACCGGGTCCCTCAAGAGCAAAGGAGCGTCACGGTGGAGGAATTCAGGCTGAAACATGAGGGTAGAAATGTGCCACTCCCTCCTTTGCTTTCCCCAAATGCGGAGGCCTGGGAGGAGGTGGAGGAGGAAGGTGGGGATATCACCTGGGTGAAGGTGGAGGTGGGACCTAGCCCCGTGTGAGGCCACTCGACGGGGGTGAAATCACCCTGGAGCACCCACGGTGAGGATGGCTGTGAGTGTAACAAGCTCTGGAAAGGAAAGAAAGAAAAAATTTGGGGAGGAAGAAAAAAAAAAAAAAAATCCCAGTTAATTCAGTGACTTGTGCCAATCTGCCTGGGTCAGTTGTTTATTTATTTATTTATTACTGGAGGTTGTAAGCCCGGC
>Ga0065711_1041604_pt1 | contig 16023 bp, 14 predicted proteins | sample Hoacrofraction12_FD_59098 | JGI IMG/M metagenome (GOLD analysis project Ga0065711, IMG submission 59098) | Hoatzin crop microbial communities from Cojedes, Venezuela - Epithelial fraction 12 v2 (version 2) | ecosystem: Host-associated > Birds > Digestive system > Esophagus > Crop | place...
CTCTATCCCTGGAACAGGGTGTCTGCAGGGATGAATGTGGCAAAACCTGTTCTCTATCCCTGGAACAGGGTGTCTGCAGGGATGAATGTGGCAAAACCTGTTCTCTATCCCTGGAACAGGGTGCCTGCAGGGATGAATGTGGCAAAACTTGTGCTCTATCCCTGGAACAGGGTGTCTGCAGGGATGAAACAAAGTTCTATCCGAGAAATGGGGTGGTTTTGAGGATGGAGGTTAAGCGATATTGGAACAACGGGGAGGATTACGATTTGGGGTTAAGGTGCTGAGTATCAGGGGGATAACCTTGCGACGTCTCCTGCAAAAGTGAGAGACGTCCGAACATTAAAGTGCTGAGTATTAGGGAGTTAGGGGTTAATCGTAAAAACCGAGGCGCGGCTAGAGGGAATGGGAGCGGAGGGATTGGACGGTGAGCTTGACGATTTCGGGGCCGGAGTGGAACTCGCCGGACTGGATGCGCTTGGCGACCTCGTAAATCTTTTCGTTGACCGGGGTAGGGACACCGAAAGCCTGGCCGTAGCGGATGACGGAACCGTTCAGGAAGTCGATTTCCATCGGCTTGCCCTTCTGGAGGTTCTGCAGCTGGGTCGTACGGGTGTAGACATTGTGCTTAATCAGGCGAGGCTGAAGCAGCATTAGGTACAGCTTCTTGAAAACCGTATGATAGTTCGCGAGGCGGTAGTAGTTCAAGCCCTCGAGACTAGGGAACTCCACGCCAGCGGCGATGCCAACGCGAAGACACTCACGGTTACACTGCGCAATCAGGTTACGGCAATTCCAATCGGAAATTGTACGGCCAAAGGTGTCGCCATAAAGCACCGAAACCATTGAGAATGAAGAGTTTATGAGCAGCATGCACCAACGGGCGCCCTTGAGGTTGCTCTCGTAATGCAGACGGCAAGCCTTGGTCAGCAAATTCCTAGCATTCATAGCCTGCACGGAAGATACGCCAGGCATCTTGCCGACATGCGACCACAGGTACTCGGCATCAGAATGCACCACGGAAACCCCAGGCTCAACCATCTCGGCATTCCAGTCGATGGTACAGCCCATGGTGCGGTTCTCGCCGATGATATCGGAAATCATCTCCTCTGGCAGACCATTCTGCAGCGTCACGAGCACCCCGTCGTCCTTGAGAATCTCACCCAGACGGGGAACCACCTCGGCGTTGTAGTTGGAGTTAATGGCGAGGAAAATCACATCGTAGTCCGTCCCCATCTCCTCAGGGAAGATGGCCTTGACGGGCACAACGCACTCGACAGACCCGGAAACCACGGCCCCCTTCGTACGAAGGGCGTCGATTATCTTAGGGTCGTTGTCGACCAACTCTATATCCGCGCCATTCTTGGTCATCAAGGCCCCCAAAACGAGACCAATAGACCCAACGCCATACATTGCTGCTTTCATACAAAGGACAAATATACAAAATTATTTTGTACCTGTACTGCCAAATCCACCAGCACCTCTATCTGAAGAAGATAGCGAAGAAACCTCAGACCACTCAATCACCTCATGACGGGCCAGCACAAGCTGCGCAATCCTCTCACCACGCTCAACCACGAACCTATCAGACGATAAATTAACGAGAATCACGCAAACCTCACCACGATAATCTGCATCGATGGTGCCAGGAGCGTTCAGCACGGTGATACCCTTTTTGGCAGCCAGACCGCTACGAGGCCGCACCTGCACCTCATACCCGGCGGGAATCTCTAAAAACAACCCAGTAGGTACCATAGCCCGCCCAAGAGGCTCCAGCACTATGGGCTCGGAATTATTGGCACGGACATCCATCCCCGCAGAAAACTCGGTAGCGTACTGCGGGAGAGGGTTCGAAGACTTGTTTACAACTTTTACTGTCATTATTTTTGAGCGTGTTTATACAGATAGACTGCGATTAATGCATAGAGGAAGTTCGGCATCCAAAGCGCCACGGCCGCGGGCAGCGTCCCCGTGTACACAAACATCTGCGAGAACCTCATAAACAATATATAGGAGAAGGCCAAAGCGATACCGATACCGATGTTCCAGCCCGTCGCTCCCCTCTTCTTTCGGGAAGAAATGCAGACGCCCATGATGGTCAGAATGATGGCAGAAAAGGACATGGCGAAGCGGTTGTGCTTCTCAATCTGGGCATACATCACATTGGAATCACCCCTCATCTTCTGCGTCTCAATCAACTGGTTAAGCTGCCTCTGGGAGAGGGCCTCCACCGTCTTCTCGTTGCGGTAGAAGTCGTCTACGGTAAGGGCTATCGTGGTATCCATCTGCGCACCGCTGCGGATATGGTCCTGAAGACCAGAGGTGTAATCCCTTATAAACCAGTTCTTTAGCCTCCAGCTGGAGGTGGTGCTGTCCCAAGCGGCGGAATCAGCAGTCAACTTACTCTTAATCCTATTGTTCTCAATGGACTCCAGGGTAAACTTGTAAGCGGTATTGTTCCAAGCACTGTAAGACTCCACATAAACGAACTGCCCGGGGGCAATCTGATAGTGTATGTCCTTGCGCTTGAACTTGTTATGGTGGTGGATGTACTTCACCTCAAACTGCACCCTACCCACATTGGCAGGCGGAATCACATAGAGGCTCAGGAAGAGCGAAACCAGGCCAATCAGCACGGCGCAGGCCAGATAAGGCACCAGAATGCGCGCGTAGCTGATACCACCCGAAAGCATCGCGATGAACTCGGTGTTCGAAGCCAGCTGCGAGGTGAAGAAAATCACCGAAATAAACACGAACAGCGGGCTGAACATATTTATAAAGTAGGGCACGAAGTTCAGGAAGTAATCGAAGATGATTTCCTTAATGGGCGCATGATTCTTCACGAAGTCATCAATCTTCTCGGAGATGTCGAAGATGATGACAATGACAACCACGAGCAGAATGAATGCGAAGAAAGTCAGCAGGAACTTTTTTGCTATGTACCAATCCAGCTTTTTCATAAGCGCACACTCAATTTATCAACTACAGAGGCCTTCCACTGGGCAAAATCGCCAGCCTGGATGTGCTCGCGGCTCTTTCGCACGAGGTCCAGGTAGAAGGCAAGATTGTGCTCGGAGGCAATCATCCCCGCAAACATCTCCCCGGCTATGAAGAGATGGCGCAGGTAGGCCTTGGTGTAATGGTGGTCAACAAAGGAAGTTCCGCAAGGGTCCAGCTCGCTAAAATCGTCCTTCCACTTCTCGTTACGCATGTTCATCACCCCATTCCAGGTGAAGAGCATGCCGTTTCGGGCGTTGCGGGTGGGCATCACGCAGTCGAACATATCTACCCCGCGGGAAATGCCTTCCAGGATATTGGCAGGGGTGCCAACCCCCATCAGGTAGCGGGGACGGTCAGATGGCAGAAGCGGGCAGACGAGTTCCAGCATCTCGTACATCTTCTCGGTGGGCTCCCCTACTGCAAGGCCGCCAATGGCATATCCGTCAGCATTGAAGCCAACCGCATGTTCGATTGCCTCCTTGCGCAAATCGGGGTAAACGCAGCCCTGGATAATCGGGAAGAAGCTCTGCTGGTAGCCGTACAAAGGCTCAGTCTCGTTGAACCTCTTGGCGTAGCGATCCAGCCAGGACTTGGTAAGATTCAGGCTCTTGCGGGCGTAGGCGTGGTCGGCATCGCCGGGGCAGCACTCGTCCAGGGCCATCATGATATCTGCGCCGATAATTCGCTGAGTATCAACATTATTCTCGGGCGTAAAGCTATGTCGGGACCCGTCGATGTGCGAGGAAAAGGTGCAGCCATCGGGGGTAAGTTTGCGGATTGGGGTAAGCGAGAAAACCTGAAAGCCGCCACTGTCGGTAAGAATCGGACGGTCCCAGCCCTCGAAGCGGTGCAGACCTCCCGCCTTGCGCAGGATGTCCAGCCCAGGGCGTAAATATAAATGATAGGTATTGCCAAGAATTATCTCGGCTCCAATATCTTCCTTGAGGTCGCGGTGGTAGACTCCCTTGACCGAACCCACTGTGCCCACAGGCATAAAAATGGGGGTATGGATATCCCCGTGGTCGGTGGAAATCACCCCACAGCGGGCGCTGGAGGCGGTATCGGTATGGGTCAAAACAAATTTCATCGCACAAAAATAGCAAAAATCGTGGAAAAAACTTGTATCTTTGTAGATTAGACACTGCAAACATTAAAACAAATCGATATGAAAAAGAGCAACATCAGCCTTCGACTGATAATCATGAACTTCCTCCAGTACGCAATCTGGGGGGCCTATCTTACCTCAATGGGCAGTTTCCTCGCTGGTGTGGGGATGGGCCCGAAAATCTGGCTTTTCTTTGCAATGCAGGGCATCGTGTCCATTTTTATGCCCGCCATCATGGGCATTGTGGCAGATAAATGGATACCAGCACAGAAGGTACTTTCGCTCTGCCAGGGCATCGCAGGCATCTTTATGATTGCGGCCGGCTTCTACGCCATGAAGGCAGGCGGCGACATCGCATTCGGACCGTTCTTCGCCCTGTACGCAGTGAGCGTCGCATTCTTCATGCCGACCATCGCCATCTCCAATTCCGTAGCATATAACGCATTGGAAGTCAATGGGAAAGACCCTGTAAAGGACTTCCCTCCCATCCGAGTTTTCGGTACCGTGGGCTTCATCTGCAGCATGCTCTTCGTGAACTTCATGAAGGGTGCAGACGGGGTACAGTTCCAGCACACCTACAACCAGTTCTTCGTATCAGGTATCCTGGGCCTGCTGCTCTGCGGCTACGCCCTTACCCTTCCCAACTGCCCCTGCAAGCCCAAGACCGCCGAAAAGCAGAGCTTTGCAGATGCAACCGGCCTGAGCGCCTTCAAGCTCTTCAAGCAGGGCCAGTTCGCTATCTTCTTCATTTTCAGCATGTTACTGGGTGCTTCCTTACAGATAACCAATGGCTATGCCAATACCTTCATCACCCACTTCAAGGAGCTTCCCGAGTACGCTAACGCATGGGGCGCAAACAACGCCAACGCGCTGATTTCCCTCAGCCAGCTGAGTGAGACCCTCTGCATCCTGCTGATTCCCTTCTTCATGAAGAAGTTCGGCATCAAGAAGGTGATGCTCATCGCCATGTTCGCATGGGTATTCCGCTTCGGTTTCTTCGGCCTTGGCAACCCCGGCTGGCCCGGCGTGCTGCTCTTCGTGCTTAGCTGCGTAGTTTACGGTGTGGCCTTCGACTTCTTCAACATCAGTGGATCCCTCTATGTCAACGAGAATACCTCCAAGGACATCCGTTCCAGCGCCCAGGGCCTCTTCATGCTGATGACCAACGGCCTCGGTGCTTCGCTGGGTACATGGGCTGCAGGCAAGGTGGTTAACGCCTGCGTCTACAACGCCGCTGAACCCTCCTGGAGCAAGGCCTGGTACATCTTCGCCGCATACGCATTTGTTGTCGGCATACTCTTCCTCATTCTCTTCAAAGACCCGCAAAAGGCTGATAAACAATGAATTGGATAAATATTCTTCAGACATTTGCCCTGGTGACCTTCCTGGGATTCCTCATCCTGCAGATTTTCCAGAGCAAATACATGTGGTACCTGTACATCCCCAGTTGCATAGTGCAGGCCTACCTCTTCTTTACGCAACACACCTGGGCATTTGCAGTGCTCAACCTATATTATGTAATAATGGGCTTCCAGGGTATCCGCAACTATCGTAAGGATAGGGCAAAACTGAGTGAAGATGGCGAAAAGACCAGCGGAATTCATCTCCACCACATCAGCAAGCAGAATGCCCTCATCAGCCTTGCAATCACCGTTGTAGGCATCCCTGCCCTGTATTTCACCCTGAGTGCGCTGAACGACGCCCACCCGCTTCTGGACGCAATCACCACCACCCTGAGCGTGATTGGCACATGGTGGCTCACAAAGTCCTACCTCTATCAGTGGATCATGTGGATTATTGCAGATGTGTTCGCTGTTACCCTGAACCTGCATCTGGGCCTGAAACTCATCGCCCTGCAGTTCCTCTTCTGCATCATTTCCAGCTTCTTCGGACTCTGGAACTGGCACAAGAACGGGGTTTATGTAGATGACTAAATGAAGATGCTGTAGACGGCGAGTCCAATCAGCACGATACCTCCCGCAACCTCGGCCCAGTGGCCAAAGCGGCTGCCGATGGTCTTTCCACCCCAGATGCCGGCCACGACCGATGCGAAGGTAATCACGAATACAGCGATAAATAAAGGCAGAATGCCGCTCCAGTCGAGGCCTATCATGGATTGGGCCACTCCGATTGCAGCGGCATCTATGCTTGTGGCCACTCCTGCGAGAAGAACATTACGGAAACTGCTCAAATCGTGGACATGTTCGTCGTTGCCCATCATCGCCTTGATGGCCTCTACGAGCATACTAGCGCCCACATAAAACAGTAGTGCAAAGGCGATTATGTGCGAAAGAGTGTGCACCAGACCGACGAAAAGTTCGCCAAAAGCCCAGCCAATCAGCAGCAGGCCTGCCTGGATGATTGCAAAGGCAAGAGCGATGCCCAGCACGGATTTCCACTCGATTTTACGGAGCGTAATGCTGGAGCAGAGGCTCACAGCAAAACAGTCGGCACATAGTCCCAGTGCCAAAAGTATAGATTCCCAAATCCCCATTGTTGCTGTATAAGTTTAAGCCTTAAATATCTGACGGTTAACTATGCTCCGTCCAAGGGTAAGCACATCGGCGTACTCCAAATCGTCCCCAAAGCCGAGGCCGCGGGCAAGGGTCGTCACCTTGGCTGCGATCCCCTCTATGCGGCGGTAGATGTAAAACGAGGTGGTCTCCCCTTCTACATCTCCGCTCAGCGCCAGGATTACCTCCACGGGCGCGGCGTTGTCCTGGAGCCTCTGTACCAGAGAGTCGATGTTCAAATCCGAAGGCCCCACTCCGTCAATGGGCGAGATGATGCCTCCAAGCACATGGTAAACCCCTCTGTACTGCCCCGTAGCCTCGATGCTCATAACATCGCGCACGCTTTCCACCACGCAAATCGTATTGTGGTCGCGGTTTCTGTCGGCGCAGATGCTGCACAAATCTCCATCTGCAATCATCTGACACTCAGAGCAATAGTGCACATCTGTCGCGAGCGCCGCAATCGACGAAGCAAAGTGCTGGATATTCTCCTGCGGCTGCTTAAGCAGATGCAAAGCCAGCCTCAGGGCACTCCGCTTCCCCACTCCAGGCAGGGACTGAATGGCATCTACGGCGTTTTGAAGTACTTTTGAAGGGTATTCTTCCATAATTGATGCAAAGATAACCAAAAAAATTCTTACATTTGTAGGATTGGTAGTGAACACCTTAAAAAACGAATAATGGTACAATCAATGACAGGCTACGGAAAGGCCGAAGTAAGCCTTGCCGCCGGCAAACTAGGTATAGAAATCCGCACCCTCAATGCCAAGGGTTGTGATATTGGCATCAAGAGCAGCCTTCTGCCAAAGGATAAGGAACTCCTTGTCCGCCAGAAGATTGCAGACACACTGCACCGTGGCACCATCGATGTCTTCCTGAGTTTCGAAGCCAACGCAGCAGAGTCCGCCAAGACCATCAACGCCGACCTGGTAAAAGAATACTACAACCAGCTGCTGGACATCCGCAACAGCCTGAAAGGCATAGCAATCGACACCGATGTCAATAAATTCCTGATGATCAGCGCATTACGCATGCCGGATGTGGTCGACAACAAAAAGACAGACATCATCACCGAGGAAAACTGGCCGTCAGTGGAAGCCGCCTTCGACGAGGCACTCAAGGCCGTCTGCGACTACAGGGCCAAGGAAGGCGCCGCCCTCTACAAGGATGTAACCTCCAGGGTCGCCAACATCGAAGCCCTCGAAAATGAGGTAGAAGCCCTTGAGCCACAGCGCATTGAGGCAGTCAAGGCCCGCCTGCAGAAGAACCTCGACGAACTCGCAGCCAAGCCCGACAAGGAGCGTTTCGAGCAGGAGCTCATCTTCTACATCGAAAAACTCGACATCAACGAGGAAAAGGTCCGCCTGCGCCAGCACTGCAAGTACTTCATGGACACCATCGACGGCGAGCCCTTCCCCGGCAAGAAACTCGGCTTCATCATCCAGGAAATGGGCCGCGAAATCAACACAACCGGGTCCAAGGCCAACAACGCCGACATCCAAAAGATTGTGGTAAAGATGAAGGACGAACTGGAAAAAATCCGCGAACAAAGTTTAAATATATTATAATGGAAGAAGAAAGAAGACTGAACTTCCTCGAGGAAATCATCGAGGACGACCTTAAAAGCGGCAGGGTAAAAAGCATAATGACCCGCTTTCCCCCCGAGCCAAACGGCTATCTGCATCTGGGCCACGCCAAGAGCCTTTGCATCAACTTTGGCCTAGCGCAGAAGTACGGCGGCAAAACCAACCTCCGCTACGATGACACCAACCCCACCAAGGAGGACACCGAATATGTAGATGCCATCAAGGAAGACATCAAGTGGCTGGGCTTCAAGTGGGAGAAGGAGCTCTACGCATCAGACTACTTCGACCAGCTCTACGAATGGGCCGAGCAGATGATTCAGCGCGGCCTGGCCTATGTAGACGACCAGACCCAGGAGGAAATCAGCGAGGGCCGCGGCACCATCGACAAGCCCGGCAAGGAGAGCCCCTACCGCAACCGCACCCCCGAAGAGAACCTCAAGCTCTTCCGCGAGATGCGAGACGGCCTCTATCCCGATGGATCCAAGGTACTTAGGGCCAAGATTGACATGGCACATCCCAACATGATGTTCCGCGACCCGATTATGTACCGAATCAAGCACGCACACCACCACCGTACGGGCGACAAGTGGTGCATCTACCCGATGTACGACTACACCCACGGCCAGAGCGACTCGATTGAGCATATTACCCATAGCATCTGCACCTTGGAATTCGATGTTCACCGTCCACTTTACGACTGGTACATCCAGACCCTGGGCATCTTCCCCAGCCACCAGTACGAATTTGCGCGTCTGAACCTCACCTACACCCTGATGAGCAAGCGCAAACTCCTCGAACTGGTGCAGAAAGGCTATGTAGCAGGCTGGGACGACCCCCGCATGCCTACACTCTGCGGTGTACGCCGCCGCGGCTACACGGCAGAAGCCCTCAAGATGTTCTGCGACAAGATTGGCGTGAGCAAGCGCGACCAGCTTATGGACATCCAATTACTCGAATGGTGCGTACGCCAGGACCTCAATGCCCGCTCCAACCGCTACATGGTAGTCCAGGACCCCATCAAGGTAACGCTTACCAATTACCCCGAAGGTCAGGTAGAATACTTCGACTGCCCGCTTAACCCCGCAGAACCCGACGGAGCAAAGCGCCGCGTTCCCTTCACCCGCACACTTTACATCGATCGTGCAGACTTCATGGAGGACGCTCCCAAGAAGTTCTTCCGCCTCAAACCCGACGGTGAAGTCCGCCTGAAATACACCTATATCATCAAATGTAACAAGGTTGTTAAAGACGCTGACGGTAAGGTAGTTGAACTCGAATGTACCTACGATCCAAGCACAAAACCCGGCGCAGGCGAATGGCGCAGCGTCAAGGGCACAATCCACTGGGTAAGCACCGAATTTGCCAAGGAAATCACCCTTCGCAACTACGATAGACTCTTCACCCTTGCAGACATGAGCCAGGTTCCCGAGGACAAGGACTACAAGGACTTCCTGAACCCCGAAAGTCTCACAGTAGCAAAGGCTTACGCCGAGCCAGCCCTTCTGGACGATGCTTCAGGCCTTGCAGTACAATTCGAGCGCACAGGCTACTACATCAAGGACGCCGACAGCACTCCCGAAGAACCCATCTTCAACAAGACGGTTTCACTCAAGGATTCCTACAAGCCCGAATAAAAGTGACAAAACACGATATTAAGGTGCCAATTCGCCATTGGCACCTTATTTTTTACTCAAAATTGCTGCAAAGTAAAATTTATTTTTCGTAAATTTGTCGCAGAGTAAAATTTGTGAACACCGATGTTAACCGGCATATATGAGTATCTACTAATGATTTGCTCGGCGTCTCTGTTCTTTTTCAGCCTTGCGCTGGTGCTGGGAAAGCTCCCGGAAGGCGAAGAGAACGCAGGATACGCCCGTGGTAAGATATATTATGCCATAGCGGGCTTTACTATGGGCTTAGCCTTCTTCCTTATATGGAATATAGATAGAGACCGCACCAACATGCTGGAGGACGCTGGTATCTATCTCACCGCCTGCTATATCGCCTCCATCCCCTACTGGCGCGCCAACCTCGCAATGCTGGCCTTTCCCCAGGCTTCGGGAGCCCGCTACAACCGCTTCGCCCTCATCAGCATCATCTTCTTCTGCGCTCTGCTTTGGGGCGGTATCTATCTGACTAACAGGCCGTTAGGCAGAACCATGATTATTCTGGCCTGCATCATGCTGGTGGTCCTTACCTATAATTATGGCCAGCACATTTACTCCGCATTCAAGAGCGACACCCGCGTCATGGAAGGCTATTATGCCAGCGATGTACGCAAGCGCATCTCCTGGATTGGCAAGAGTTCGCAGCTAATGGTCGTGGTGATTATCGCCATGATTCCAATGGCATTTTACGGTGCCGATTACCTCTCTCTGGCGCTTATAGCCCTGATTATCTTCGATATCTACCTCTATGTAAGCATCGCGAACTACTTTACCGATTTCAAGGGACTGGTGCTCGCCAAGGCAGATACAGGGCAAAATATCGCTAAACCCTCGGCCATAGACACCAACGTAACCTACCGCCAAATCAACAAACTGGTGGAGGAATGGAAGTCTAACGGAGGCCCCTACCGCAAGGATATTTCCCTTGACCAGGTGGCAGCGGAACTGGCCACAAACCGCACATACTTAAGCAATTACATAAATGAAGTACAGGGCATGAGCTTCCGCGACTGGATATCTACTCTCAAGGTAGAGCACGCAAAGGAACTCATCGAGCAGGACCCCACACGCAGCATCAACGAGATTGCCGAGGCGGTTGGTTCCAGCAGCCAGTCCTTCTTTACCCGCAAATTCAAGGAAATCGTAGGGCTTACCCCTACCGAATACCGTAAAAAATACACTTCTTAGCCCCGAAATTTTGTACTTTTCGTAAAGTAAAATTTGCCTATTCGTAAATTTCTTTACTTTCCTTAAAAATCTAAGGCAAATGGGGTTCGAACTTGCCACTTTTCTTTGTGGAAGTTGAAATTTAGATTAAATTTGCAAAGATTTTAAAGCAACAAAAAAGCTAGAAGTTGATTATGACAGTAAACCACAATAACGGGAAAGTTCGGCTCAGTGCATGGCTTCGCGCGCACGCGGGTCGAATTTTTGTATGTTTGAGTGCCGCTGCCCTGATGTTCAACGCTTCCTGCGAAAGGCGTCCACTGTACGACCCCGACAACTACGTACACATCAAGGTCACCGTCAACACCGACTCCATTTCGAATGTAACCTGCCACCAGTACAATCCTGATATCACGGCACCCGTCATCGACCCTAAGATGATGCGCGTCCTCTTCTACAAGAGCGACGGTACCGCGATTGAATCCGATACCTACATCTCATCGGTATCCGAGGATGCTTACGGCCGTCCGGTTATCGAAGGCGATGTCAGCGTGCTTCCCGGCGACTACAAACTTCTTGTGTACAACTTCGACACAGAGTCCACCCAGATTCGTGACGACAGGGACTACACATCCATCGAGGCCTACACCAACGTAGTAAACTCCGCAATCACCAAGCGTTTCGCATCAAAGAGCGACGATGACGAGATTTCCAACTCCATTTATTACGAACCCGACCATCTCATGGTAGCCCGCGAGGAAGCAACCTCCATCCCCTACCACGAGGGCACATACACCCTGTATGAGACCGCGTACACAGTAGTGCAGACCTACTACCTCCAGATCAAGGTACACAACATCCAGTATGTATCCAGTGCACAGGCCATCCTGTCAGGTCTTAGCAGCGGTAACCTCATCGGTAATGACACCCAGGTGGTTGACCCTGAGGCCATCGTTTACTTCACCCTCCAAAAGAGTACTGACGGCGGCGACGATGTAATAGCATGCATCTTCAACACCTTCGGTAAGATTGAGGAAGTAAACAACCAGCTCGCTGTAACCTTCAATGTTTACACCAGCTACGGCACCACCAAGCAGCTCACCATCGACATTACCGACGTCTTCCACACTCCCGAAGCCATTGAAAAGCACTGGCTTCTCATCGAAGACACCATCGACATCCCTGAGCCCCAGAACACCAACAGCAACAGTGGTGGCTGGTCACCTGGCGTAAGCGAATGGGAAACCGAAAACCATGACATTTCAATTTAAGCACATTTTAAGCAAAATATAAAAGGAAAAATAAGATTATGAAAAAGTATTTGATTCTTGCAGCCATAGCCGGCGCAGCGCTGGTGTCCTGCACAAAGACCCAGCAGATTTCAAGCATTGAGATTAGCGACAACCCTATCGCTTTCCAGGCTTACAACGCACTCAAGACCAAGGCAATGATCGAGGGAAGCCAGTACACTCCCGACTGCCCTACCTTCATGGCAAAGGCCTACTATCTTGGCGAAGGCAAAACATGGAACGCAGACAGCCTCTCCGCAACCATGTACATGCCCGAGGAGAAAGTATCATGGCAGGACAGCGTTTGGATCACCAGCACACTTTACTACTGGCCCAAGGACAATGGTTCACTGACCTTCATGGCATACACCCCTGCATCCATCAGCGACTATGTTACCTTCAATGTAGAAGCCAAGGACGGTGTAGAAATCAGCAAGACCTACAACATCGAGGAACATCAGGATGTTGACTTCATGGTAGCCGACATCGTTCGCGACGCTACTGCAAGCAACACCAACTCCGTTTACACCTACACCGGTGGTTCTTACGGCAAGGCAGTTCAGGCACTCTTCCGCCACAAGCTCAGCCAGATTTCCGGTATCACCGTAAAGACTGAAGAGGACTACGAAAGCCTTACCATCAATGTTGGAGAGATCGTTATCATCGGCCACTACACCGAGGGTACCTACGAGGATGGTGTTTGGGTTCCTTCAGGCGAGCGCGCTGACTCCACCTATCTTCACAATGGTGACCTCATCATCGGCAGCAGCGAGTCCGACGCAATGGACAGCGACTACTATCTGATGATCCCCCAGGATGCTGATGAGGTTGTAATCGTTATCACCTACGAGGTAACATCCGGCGACACCACCTACGAAGTAACCGTAGAAGTTCCCATCAAAACCTATCAAGAGGCATTCGAGGAAGGCACCAAGTACTCTTATGACTTCATCATCGGCAAGGACGAGAACGGTGGCTTCACCGCTATCAAGTGGGCTCCTGAGATTGTTGAATGGGCAGAGGATTCTCCCCTTGAAGACTAATCCCTTAATTTATTGTTAATGAAGAAAGTTCTGTACATAGCAGCAATCGCAGGTCTCGCTCTTGCAGCGTGCACCAAGAACAACGCGAAGCCTGAAGAGTCTCTGGGCAACCAGGTGATCAACTTCACCCCCGCCGTTGGAATGAGTGCACAGCTCAAGGACGGCCCCATCTCGGGCGCGGTGCTTCCTACAGACGATAGTTTCTACTCTATCGCCTACTACAAGGCAAGCAGCGATGCCAGCGATTCAACTATGTATGTTCCGCTCTCTACCGTAAGCTACACCGAGGACACCTGGACAACAGCAATCCAGTACTTCTGGCCCAAGAGCACAGGTAGCGTGCTTACCTTCCTGTCCATCTACCCCGCCGAACTTGTCGACAACGGTCACTTCGTGCTGGATACCACCATCACCAATGGCTGGAAGAGCAATGGAGTTTACGATGTATCTGAGCAGCAGACATACGATGTGATGATAGCAGATGCAGCCACAGGATGCACAGGCAGCAACAGCGGCAGCGGTGTCACCACCACCTTCCGCCACAAGCTCGCCTACATCAAGGCCATCAAGCTGTCTACCGACTTCGACCTCAGCAGCGTTGCTTCCTTCACCCTCAACAGCGTCAGTCTTAGGAATGTCCACTATCAAGGCAGCTACACCTACAACGCATGGACAAGCGAGGATGCAATCATTGATGTCGACCTCCACACCCGTGATGTTGAATTTGGACAGGACGGCATAGATGTAGATATCACCTACAACGGCTGGTATTTCCTTCTGCCTCAGACACTTAGCGACGATGCAGTTCTTGAACTCAACTACACAGTCAAGATTCTTGCAACCGGCAGCGAAGATATCGTAAAGGTTCCCATCCAGCTCAACGGCAAACTCGAAGCTTTCGAGATGAACAAGGCCTACACCTTCAATATCGAGGTCGGCACCGATGTCATCACCTGGAAGCCTACAGTTTCCACCTGGGACAACATCAGCTTCAGCGAGAATATTTAATACTTATACCTTATATATAAAATAAAGAAGAAAAAAAATAGAAACAGCAATATGAAAAAGTTTTTGACACTTGCAGCAATCGCCGGAGCAGCTCTGGTAGCCTGCACCAAGACTAACAACCCCACAACCACTACCGAGGACGCCATCACCTTCAAGGCTCCCGTAGCTCACTTCAACACCAAGGCTGACGGCCCTCAGACCGGCACCCTTGCACAGAGCGATGACTTCGGTGTATACGTTTACTACTATGCAGACGCCAACACCGCTGACGCAGACGCTACCCCTTACATCAGCAACGAGGAGATTACCTACCACGACAACATGTGGACAACCGCTAACCTCTACTTCTGGCCCAAGAGCGACGACGCTAGCCTGAGCTTCTACGCTTACTATCCTTACGCAGCAGCTGATTACTTCGAGTATGACGCAACCGCAGCTAACGGCCTCAAGGTTAAGGAGTACAATGTTGACGAGAACGCTACTTGGGACCTTATGATCGCTACCAAGCAGACTGGTCTCAACAAGGAAAGCGCAGCAGCTGAGAGTGGTGTTACCACCACCTTCAACCACCTTCTTGGTTACATCAAGGGCCTCACCATCAAGACCGACGCCGACTACAGCAAGACCGCTACCTTCACCCTTAAGACCATCACCCTCAAGGGCATTGACTACAAGGGAACCAACAACGGCACAGAGTGGACAATCACCAACACCGACACTGTAGACGAGGCTCTTCACACTGGCGACCTTACCATCACCAAGGACGCAGCTGATTGCGATGTTACCGACAACGGTTACTATTTCGTAATCCCTCAGACCTTAACAGCTGATGCAGAGGAACTCGAGGTTGTATACGAGGTAACAGTTGGCGGCACCACCACTACCGAGACCGCTCATGTATATCTCCAAAAGAAACTTACCGACGGTTTCGAGGCTAGCAAGGCTTACACCTTCAACCTCACCATCAGCCTCCTTCCTATCTTCTGGGAGGATCCTACCGTTACCGACTACACCGATGTTTCTCTTGACATTGACGTTCAGTAATTTGACATTTTGCCAAGCGGGGCCTGACCGCGCCGCTTGGTACCAAATTTGATAACAAAACAAATGATTAATATGAAAAAGTTATTGATTTTCGCAGCTATCGCCGGAGCAGCTCTGGTGTCCTGCACAAAAAGCAACACTATTGACGTCGAAGGCGACAGCCTCATCGGATTCGTACCTGTAGCCAACAAGGCCACCAAGGCTCTTGTAAACGGCACCGCTCTTGATCAGGAGAACGATACTTTCGGTTCCATGGCTTACTACTATGCTACCGCAGACGCAACTCCTACCGAGTACATCGCAAACCAGGAGATTTCCTACGATGCAGACGATGCAAAATGGGAGACCGAGGACGACTACTTCTGGCCCAAGGACGCAAACGCAACCCTTAGCTTCTACTCTTACTATCCTTACGCCGCATCCAGCTACTTCGTTTACAAGGCAGATGCAGCTGACGGCCTTACCGTTAGCACCTACGATGTAGACGCAAACCAGGACTACGACCTTATGATCGCAGACAAGGTTACCGGCGCTTCCAAGACCGCTACCAAGACATATGTAGAGAATGGTGTTACCACCAAGTTCCACCACATCCTCGCATATG
>Ga0065711_1041606_pt1 | contig 16023 bp, 3 predicted proteins | sample Hoacrofraction12_FD_59098 | JGI IMG/M metagenome (GOLD analysis project Ga0065711, IMG submission 59098) | Hoatzin crop microbial communities from Cojedes, Venezuela - Epithelial fraction 12 v2 (version 2) | ecosystem: Host-associated > Birds > Digestive system > Esophagus > Crop | place...
CCCCCGCCTTCTCTCAGATCTTTTTAATACATCGTAGTAAAGACAAGGAAACTTTACACCTACCTGCACACCCACTGTTTAAAGGGTGGCATTTCTTTTTTCTCTCCTTAAAGTCATTGCTCTTTCTTAGTCTTCAAGCATGGTAATAAACAAACATGGATGACACATGGTCCTCCTGATAATGCTTCAAAGTACCAGTAAGTGCTTGGCTTACAAAAGTAAATTTGGATATAGTTTGGGTCTTGGCTTGGTTTTGTGCAAATTTAGGAGAAAAAGAAAATTTGAGAGAGAAAACTTGAGATAATTGGATCCGCTGGGCCCTGTGCTAGCTTTCTGCAGGACTGGCTTGTCACCCTCAAATGGGTGGGTGGGAGATGGTCAGGCCCCGCGCTGTTGCTTTGTACTTTTGGAGCATATCAGTCTCCTGGGAAGCACCATCCAGAGAATAGAGAAGCTCACACAAGTCCCAGTCTCCTTTTCGCGGCAAGGAGTCTAAATTAAACCTATCAATCAAAGGACTCTTAAAGTTATTAGTACACTGTTTATTTACAGAAACAACTTTCTATTTTTGCTGGTTTGTAAACAACCTCTGAAGAGGTTACAAGAAGCTTCACCGTGTGCTGGGAGTAGACAGTCTGCAGAGCCAAGGGAAACTGGGAATACACCGAGTGTCCAAAAGCCTATTGCGCTCCTGGTGCTGTGGTGTTTCCAGTGGCTTTTCTTCTGTGGAAAAGCTTAGTCTAGCTATTTGGCTGTCAAGGGAACTCTGTGAGGCTGGAAATGGGAAACCATTGACTTGTCAGGGCTAGCAGAGCTAGAGCACCTCAGAGATACCCTGTTACCAGCTGTTCTTACCACGCTATGTGGACTGATAAGAAATATGCCCAAGACTCGGAATCAGGTAACTGCTTACCAGCAGTTCTGTGTCTCAGTAGCTGCTCAGCTGCAGAGCACTGTGTGACAGCAGGGCGTCCCTGGTGCTCCCTGTTCCCTGGCTTAGCCACAAGAAAAACTGTGCTACGGAAAGCTACTTGGATGCCAGGTCTCTTATGATTAATGCACACATGTATGTATATGCATGTGTTTTCTCTGAAATACAAAGATGAAAGGATCTGTGTGGATATCAGGTTATTGATAAAAACCTCAATATTCAAAGAAGTCCGGCAAGATGCATTGCCTTGTGCCCTGATTATCCACATGAACTATATTTGCAAGCAAAGAGACACAAAGCTTGAAAGTGGAGGTAAACATTTAAAAAATAAAAAAATAAAGCTATTGCATTGTACTGGCAGGTATAATTTCCAGCTTGGATGCAAGTGATATTAAACTCATATTAGTTAAAAGGGGGGGTGAAGGCTACAAGATAGAAATTGCCCTGTTAGACTGACTTCTTAAGAGTCACATTTAAAAGCCAAGCTGCTAGTGAATTTGTTGGTTTAGGTTTTATCTGTAGAGTCATCTTGGCCTTGCTACATATCTTTGTGTGTCTTCTGGAATGCCTGGAAAGTTTTGTCCACCGCTTAACAGTTCCTGCTCTGGGGAAGGACGGGTCTTTGTCAGCATCCTCAGGCTTCAGCTTTGGCTCATTCGTATACGAAAGACCCAGTGGTTCAGTAGTAGTAATAATAAATGAAGGGCAGCCTCTAACATTGAAAGCTTTCCGTTTCTCTTTAACTGCTACATAACCAACTCATCTGTGCCTCAAGGAAAACTTTATGCAGGCAAGAGAGATTCATATGGAGTAAGATAGGCTTATCACCCCTTTCTCCTTTAAAATAACCTTGATAAAGGGTGTACACTATACAGTTTAACTGTAGAAATCCTCACGGAGTTACTTAATGCAGTCACAGAGTTGTATATTAGTAAAGAAAAGAATATGATGAGGAGAGGTGAGAGGCCAGATTTGGAAATTCAGAGTGTTAGTAAAGCAGAGAGCAATTAGGGGTGGAGAGAGCTGTAGATAATTTTGTGCTAGCAGTGGTGGAATGGGATAGATGCAGGGTGAGCATACATGAGATGAATGGAAATGGGATCAGAGGGATGACGTGATCCTGGGTCTTGATGACCTTGTCCTGCTGAGTACTGTCTGTATCTGCACCTCTTTTTTTGACATCAATATTTTCATGATTCTTGCAAAAAGGGCAGTGGGCAAGAAATGCAAGCTTAGGATATTTGCTCCCAGCTTTCAGATGATCCAATATACAGTCGTGAGTTTGTATTAGTCTTTGCCTTTACCCAAGGACAACATGGAAACGAGCACCTAATCCATACTGCAAGCATCATGAAACCTTCAGGACCTTCATGATTCTGTGATTCTATGACCTTGCCCAGGAAGATGAAAAACTCAGTTCGAAGTTCATACTTGCAACATGCATCTCTACATGCTGCAGTCATGATGGCACTGAGTAGATCTGATGTGGAAGGATTAATGATTTGCTGATCTAGAAGGATTTCTCTTTAGGAGATGCTGGCACCTCCTTACTGATGAGATGTGACAGTAAGAACAGGTTACCTTATCTCTGTGCGGTGATTTCTTCCCTTCCTGTAGCAAAGGGGATAACTTCTCAGATTATTCCTCTTAATGACAAAACTTCATCAATGATTATGAAATGCTTTGGAGGTTGAGAGGTGTGGCAGTGCAAACACTGTCATACACTGGTTTCACTGGTAACCTGCACAGTACTGTCAACCGTATGGCTAGCGTCTGGGGTAGTTCTTGAAGTCAAATAAAGCAACTGGAGTGTGTCTAGTGCTTTGGTGTCCTAGTTATCTTCAGATGCTGAGGGTATGAAATGACAAGTCTGTGAAAGGTTGGAGATTTGAGCAGTGTCACTGGAAGCAAGAACAGCTGCCAGCTTGTTAAAGGTCTGCAGATAAAGTGCAGCAAGGAGCTGTTAGCTGCTGTTTTTGTAGCTATGAGGCCCTGACTGGAAAACTGATACTGCTTCACTCTGTGCTCAGCCCCTCTGCCATGAGACTCCACTGCAGCAGGTGCACTCTGGTTTTAACCCTTAGGACAAACCCACTACCCGGTGCTCGAGTTAGCTGTGGTTGTACATAGAAGCTCTACTGAATCGAGTAAAAAATTGGCAGGTAGCTCAAGCTTAAATCAGGGCGAGGGACGGGTAGAAGCACAGCTGACCTATGCTCTGCTCTGTCACTGTCCAGGCTGGATCTTATAGCCTAAAAAAGACATATTTATTTAATGGAAATGCAACCTAAATTAATTGAAGTACCAGTAAAACATGAAACAAGGCAAGCTTGTGCTGTGGTGGGGAAGAAGCAAATGGACTTTTTCTAACACAGGGCACTAGTTAGTGCACTAAGGAAGGAATGAATAGTATAACATTGGGCTAAGATTTAGGCCGGTGGCATAAAGAATGTAAGAGAGATCAAACTCATACCTTGCATATAAAAATTCTGATTTATTTACATCAGTAAAAAATAAATCTTAAACTTGAGTATGGTCTTATAAAACAATTGTATTCCATAAATGTTGTATTCATGAAAAATGGAATTGTCCAAAAAACCTGTGATGTAAAAAAAAAGTGTTTTTTTAAAAAAGTGGCAAGCCAAACTATCATTTCCTGCATACTATAGTTACTCTTAATCTCATGCTTGCGATACAAATTGAAGGTAAACACCTTATTTGCAAGAGTTCTGTACATTAACTATACTGAAGAGAATCTGTTAGCTATATGCAGTCGTGAGTTCATGTTACAAACGTGTAGATCACTCCTGGAGGAGCTCTGTTTCTTGACTACAATGCTCAGTTTGCTGCAGCGTCCTTAGGGCAGCGTCAGAATCCTTCAGCAGCTGCAGCGTTCAGGTGGCGTTGTGCTTGCAATGAGCCTCCTGATGACCACGGCCTTAGTCAAAGCTGGGAGAGACGCTGTGGCAGAGTGCCAGCTCATGCACCACATCTTCAGGGGAGCGTGGTTTTGGAGGAAAGATGCTTTGGCTGACTCCACGTCCAGCTAGCACACGTGTGAGGAGGTTTCCAGCTTGACTGCTGAAGTGTTGCCCCATGTGTTGCTGTAGCTCTCGCACCACAGAATTTGGTGCTCGGAGGATAAGGTCTCTTATCACCCTTCATGGATAACGCAAAATTTCAGCATGAAACCATAAAGAGGTAAAATGATTGTAGTAGCTGAGCAGAAGCTGTCCTCCCACTCTGTTATGTTTTCATCTTCAAAGCTACATTTAGGCATGCAAAGTGCTGGTGTTCTGCTGTCATGTTTCTGGTTTGTTTCTATTCTGGCTGGTTACTGCCAGCAGAACAAAGACAAAATGCATGCAAAAATGTATTTGCATGCAGTTGGGAGAGAGCTACACTTCTGATGAGGGGGAAGACTGGCCTGCAGACTTTGCCCTGCTGATGGTCTTTGCAGTATCTCCCCAGTGATTTTCCAGCTTGACAGGAGATGGTGCATCTGCCTGAGGGATCACAAGGTGGATCTGCTGACATCTCCTAGCTGTTCACGACGGGTTTGGCTGCTTTGCTACCTGAAGCTCACAAACCCCTGACAATCCAAAGCATCTATTCACTGCGAGTTGCTTCTCTATATTCAAACCCCTACCTTCAACATAACAATTAAGGTTTCCTTGTGTCTGTGGCATAAAATGGCACTGAACTTATTGAAGGATGGTTGTGATTAAGGCACTAGACTAAAACTCAGGAGTTTAGTATCCAAAGGGGATAAGCACAAGACAAGCATCATAAAGGTGGCAGGAAGGCTTAAAAATGCTGTGTGAAGGTGAAGTGGCCAGATACCACCACCATGAAAACTGTAGGAAAAATTAAAACTATTCCTATCAAAATAGGACTACAAATGGCTTTTTTTTTCCTCGATCTTGCTCTGTACTAAAGTCGGATACAAAAACATGTCAAATTAAATTAAAATCCATTAATTAAAAGTTGCATCTTAATTGTGATAATAAATTAGGTGAGCAAGTAAATTCTGAAACTTATTCTAGTGGGTGCTGTAAAAACCTAGGATTAATGGACTGTAAATAACTTATGTTTTTATTAACATGAATCTGTCTAAACTCTTCAGTGAAATTACAATAAATCCCCTCAAACTGCATAAATCAGAAAGAATTTAAACCTGTTTTGGGGACAATAGGATTCTCTATGCTAGCATTCTCTTATGTTAAAAAAAAAAGCCACGCTAAAAAAAACCCCATGTCCTTAGATGCCTCAGGATTTATAATGTTGTTTGATTGGCCTATTACAAAACTGCTCTAATCGGGATTAAGCCCTGTACCCTGGAAACTAGAGGTCATGAGATTGCATGATAATCAAAGGTGATTTAGAAGATCAAAGCCTTTTTGAGGGAATAAGATCCCTAATTTTATTCCTTTAAAAGGGGTTATTTTAACTTGTATTTGACCTTATTTTGTCTCCGCATGTTGACAAATACATAGTGTAAATCTGTAGCTTTGCTGAAGCCATTGATGTTTTTGCAACAAAACACAATTGGTTCAGGATTTTACCTTCCCCCTGGAAATGTCACAGCAGCCACTTTTTACATAACTGAAACTGTGATGCCTCCTGAATAAGTAACATGTCAATAACGATAATTTCTGAAAGATTTTTTGGAACTCCTTTAGCTAAACAGTGAAAAAAAGGACTTGGCTACAGGTCCTGTCTTTATCAAACCAATTTGCCTCAGACTTGCCCAACTGCAAAGTGTTTCTTTTGCTCAGTGCAAATCTTTGAGTTAAACCACAAAAAGCAATCGAAAGGAGACGCAGCTGGCTATCACTCTGCTGGTATTTCATTAGAATGTTGGGGCCAGTTTGGGTTTTCAGATGCGATGCCATCATGTTGTTTCCTTGCGAGAAAAAATGAAGCCAAGATTTGGAGGCTTGGGTAAGGCTGCTTGGCCTCTGGCCTTGCTCGTACCTCTGCCTTCGCAGGTCCTTCTGCTGTCAGTCCCTCTGCAGCCCCTGGCCCACAACGTAGAGCTCAGGGTGGGAAGCGGATCTGTTGGACTCCTTCATTTCAGGGGCACAAGGGCTGTTCCAAGAGTCGCCTGCTTTCCTAGGGCTCTCCTCCAAGCTGCAGAAGGAAAGATGCTTAAGTTAAGATGCTAATGAATCGTGACTCTTTAAAACAGCGCTAATTAGACCACATTAATCCACCACACACAAATGCTGCACGTACTATGTTATTCCCTGTCTCCTCCTGTACACGTGCTCTTTATACGCACCGGTCAGATTTTATTCTTCTGATGCCAAATGCCCTGTACTGTCCCCTCCCAAAACTCTGTTGGGAAGCAAATATTTCTTATGTGTAACAGGGGATCAGTATGACCCTGGGTTCCTTTACAGATAGAGATAGATTTGAGTGAAAAGTCTTGTTTCAAATCCAGACTCCCTGGAGGAAAGGTCTTACCACTGTTACGCATCTGCTTAGTGTGGTTACAGTGATTTCCGAGCGTGCCAACATGACTGCGGGCTATGTATTCCGGTGGTATAAATCTGCCACTCTGCAGACAGAAGAACTGAGACACAGAAAGTCTAAATGATGTTCCTGAGGTCACACCGGCAATCTCTAGGGGCACAGGGATTTTATGAATCAAGATTGATTATAGGAGTGGAGCTAGCCATTAAAATCTCACACCACAGGCCTTCGTGCTGAAATGTGCCCTGTGTTGCTGTAACGAGCTAAAGCGGTTTCAGCTCAACATGAGGAAATATTCCAGAGTTATCTGGGAATCATTATTGTATTTTAAGTACATAAACTGCTAAACCGAAAGAGCTTTCAACTACAGACAAGCTGTTATGTTCCTATTCTGACTGCTAGCACTTTAATGATTTGAGCTGCTGAATGAAGAGATTTGTGATACACGACCAGTTCTGGAACTAACTCAGATTCAAATATCCCCCAGCTGCAGAACGTCTCACTTGGGCTACTCGCTTTGGACCTGATTCAGTCAATCCAATCCATTCGCAAGCCCTCTTTGAACAACATCTCAAAGGCAACAGCGTTTAATCTTCTATCTCTGCTCTGCCTCTTGGGAGATTAGCAGTCTCAATGAAATATTATTTCGTTTAACTGCACACACAGAAATCCTATTACAGATTAACAAGATTTCTATGAGCAGAGCAATTGTACATGTTATGCCTTGATGAGATGCCAATAACTGCTGATTGCTGTCAAATGACCAAGCTTAGAAACCAGCAAAGTTAGCTCAGTCTATCCACCCACTGGCTGTCCAAATGGGAACCAGTTGTACTGACTTGAGCACTGAAACCTGAAACAGAAAGCTCTAGCTCTAGCCCTAGTTACAGCTAACGGTGTTTTAGGTCCTGATGCTCCTCAGAGCATGGGATGGGCAGGAGACCTGCTTGGGAAAGGAGATCTTTCTGCCTTCTAGGGGAGCAGTGAGTGTGCAGGAGGCAGGCAAATCTTCACACAGCACTGACATTTAGTGCCTGGCAATGCTAGCTAGTGAAATGAGATGGAAGTCACCTCTTTTTTTTGGTGCTTCTGTTAAAATGGGGTGGGTGGGAGAGGGGACTCAGCCACCTGATGAATTGCTGGAAGATGTTGCTTCTACAAGCTCCTGCCAGACGATCTTTAGCAATCTGCTTCTCAGCAAATAGATGTTTTGATTGGGCATGGAACAAGTGGGGGGATATATCCCAGAGATTGGGAGCATGGGAGAAACTGGCTAACTCACCAATTTTCAAAACGTTTTACCTATAAAGGAGTGATGGTCCTGCAGGTTTGCCTCTGTCTCCCCTCCCTCCTGTGACTAGTGCTTGAAGCTGCTAAGAATACACAAAAAAAGTACACACACGAAAAAGAGGCACTTTTGTATTTGGTGAGAAGAGGTAGAGCAAGAGGAGGAATGAAGGAAAGGAGATTGACAGCCCGGTGGGAATAGGTTGTGAATTTGAGACCAGGCGCAAACGTGGCCGCAATGAGGAGGTTTAGGAATACAACATCTGGTTAGGAGACATTTTGAATTCTTCCTCTGTCAGCTGAATGAATTGCAAAGTAGAGGAAGCCTTGGATGCTTAATGAACTTGTAGGCAAAATAGGGATCAGAGTGTGGTGGTTTGTCTGTTATGGCTTCTGCCCTAAGAGCGGGGGTCAGCATCTGTGCATGGGGATGTGGTGCTTAGAGCTGTGGCAACCCCTCCAGTCCTCAGCAGGAGGAGACAACCAGCAATGATGTGAGGGGCTCTCAGAGCTTCTGCCACATGCTGATTCCTAAAACAGTCCTCCTCTGCCCATCGGCGCATTTGCTGTGATATTCGTATTTAATGCAAGGTCTGCAAAAGTTTACTCCAGACAGCTCATTTTAAGTGTAAGAAAACACACGGTAGTGTATTGCATCTTAAATCAGTCCACGTGGAATTAATGGGCTAAATTTCCCTTTCACTTATATTGATATAAATTTGGACTAACTCAGGAGGGTTAATTTTGATGTCCATTTGTATAAATGGTAAACTGAGTTTGGCTCAGGACATATTTAGTTCTTCCAAAATGCTCTATATCATAACACTAGGATATATAACTTTTTTCATGAAAGGGATGATTTTATTTACAGTGGTTTTTTTAGATTACGCTCTGTGCTCTGACAGACTACAATAAAAGATAATACGCCTCACTGAAGCATAAATTAGCTAACAATTTATAATAGACTGTTTGTAAAATCGAACCATAAAACTTCCAAGGCTTTTGTCTCTTTTGACAACATTTATTTCTGCTAGCAGGCACTGGAGCAGACAAATCTGACTTCACATGGTACATAACAACAACAGAAAACCCAGCAACAATATGCAAGACTTTTAGGAAATCTTTAAATGTCAGAATATAATGGAATATTAGAACTGGGAATGCAAAACAATTTGCATTTCCCAGTAGGTTTCGTATGTTTTGTTCAGCCTATTCCTCTACTGGGAGCATGGGAAACCTGGTCTTTTTTTCTGCCTTTCAGAGGCAATGCCTGGAGACCTGACTTTGGTATCCACAACTGCCTCTGTACTCGCAACACACCAAGTACCTGCGCAAGTACTTACAAGTGCAATTTTATCTCCTGTTAGGGTTGGTCTTGCAATCCCTATTCATGGGGACAATTCATGTGATTGCAGCTGTTCTGTGGCAAGAGTAAAAATACTCCTCACATGAGGAAAGGTTACCTGAGAAGGGTCTTAATCTTCTTGTGTAGCTTAAAGCTTAATGGACTTAAATATTCTAAGATGCTAAGAAACAAGAATAACAACACTTGGTACTTCCAGGCTGTTCCACTGATCTTTGAGTATTCCCAAACACCCATTTCAGTTTCCTGGCTTGTATTGTGATTTTTTTTTTTTTTTAAGTGGTAGAGAAGATCTAAAGCTAAGCCCAAAGTATTAAAAAATGGCCACCAATTGTTGCAAACATGGAATTGGCATGTGTTGATGTTTCGGTTTCTTTAATCTTACTTTTTCAAAGCAATGAATCTCTGGTAGCCACGGGAGGTTTTTCCACTTTGAAAACTGGGCCGAGGCTGTGGACTCATCAGACTTGAAATCAGCACCTAGATCTGAAGGCCTACATGAGAAGCTCAAAGTTTCAAGCTATAATTATGTCCACAGAGATCTGTGCCTACACATTAAATGTCTGTATTTCCTGCCAGCTGATTTGAAACGTTTTAGTACAGATCTCAGCTGAACAGTTTACTGGCTTAGAGGCCAACATCAGTTGGCAACGATACTTTTCCTCTTGGTCCAAGCCTACCTTCTCTTGGTTATTAAAAGATGTTTATAATCTGTGGGTTACTTAGGAGCTTTTAAGAGTTGAATGCGGATGTTCTTAGCCTCCACATAAGTAAGTGGTGTCCTGTACCTTGAAATGAACACTCAGTTTTACCTGGAGTGCCTGTTACAGTAGACATGTAAGTGTAAGGCTTGAGCAAGCCATGGAAAGTTAACTCTTCCCTTTATTCAGACTTGTAGTCTACTGAAATCTGGGGCAATAGAATAGAATATAATGGAATTGAATAGAATGGAATGGAATGGAATGGAATGGAATGGAATAGAATAGAATAGAATAGAATAGAATAGAATAGAATAGAATAGAATAGAATAGAATAGAATAGAATAGAATACTTCAGTTGGAAGAGACGTAAAATGATCATCTAGTTCAACTACAATGTTGTCTTTGCCCAGCCATCTGTTCTGCACATGAACAGGGCACTTATCTGGGAAATCTCTTAACAATATTAAATTCCCACCAGGAGTTTAGAAAGCCGACACAACGCTATACTTCTGCTTTCTTGGCCTAAAGTGGAAAGTTTCTTACCTTGCTTGGTTAAGTGCAGGTTCACTGCCAGCTGTTACGGGAGCTGGAAGACGAAACTGGACCCCTGGTCGGCGGTCAGAGAAACTTCTCCTCACATATGGCTGAGGATTGGCAGCACTCAGGGACAGCTTTCTGGTCCGGTCTCCAGGCTGCCGGAGAAGCAGACTGTTTTTTTGGGAAAGTGGTGAAGCTTCAGGCTGGCTGGTCTCCTCCACAGCAGGTTTGGTGGGTACAAGCGGAGGTCTGGCTTCAAATAAGGAAGATGTGGCCGGGCAAAATATTGAACGGATATTGCTGCCCCTCTTGGAGGAGGAGAGCTGGTGCTCGTCCCCAGCACCCAGCCCAGCTCTCAGCCCCTTGTAGGATTGGGATGGGGAGGTCGGCGGGGAGGGGGCAGTGGGGAATGGAGGAGGGCTTGCATCTCGGCGGTAGGCTGGGGAGCCCAGCAGCTGGTGTGGCATTGGTGAGGTTTGCTTGTGCCCCGTGGGAGGGCTGAGTGGTTTTCGCTGGGGTGGCGGAGAGGGCAGCTTTTTCTGCAAGGGTGGGCTGGGCACTCTGGGGCTAGAGGGGGGACTGGGTTTCCTCTGCATGGTGGGTGAGCTTGGTTGCAGGTTGCTAAAAGCCTGCAGAGAGTGTCTGTGGTGTGTTGGGGGGCTGAAAACCCGTTTCTCGGTTGGCAGAGAAGAAGACGGCGTTCTCGCTGGGGAGACCCTCCTGGCAAATGCTGAGCCTTTTTCGTTTTTCCTGAGCACATCGGGAGAACCGTGCTTCTGGTATTGCACTGAAGTCACGGGTGAATTGGGCTCTTTGCTCTCTGAGCTGTTGCTGTGTGATTTTGAAACTCCACTGGGATTTTGAAGAGGAATAATTTTATGGGTTTGCTTGTACAAATCCGCAGCCTCTTTTCTCTGTGTTGCCAATATCTCCTCCTGGCTAGGGATGTGCACATTGGTAGGGTTCAGTTCCAGAGAGTACCTGTGCAGCTTCTTGTCCCCTGCTCCAGTATTTCTGAGACCTTTATTAGCGATCGCACTGGGGCCACTGGTATTTTTACTTGGCAGTAAGTCAACGGACTGCAGGGAGGCTTTCATTTTTGGGGAAACTTGTGATCTCTTAGTAGCTTGAAACTCTGCTTTGGCAGGCTTTTTGGCATCTTCTGAAGAGTTTCCTTCTGTTCTTGCAGTTTCTTCAGGCTCAGAGAAGTCAAAAGAAGTGTCCATCAACATTTCAGGTGGTGGTGGTGGCAGATTGTCAATGTCTTCCTCAGTGTCTTCCTTTGTGTCCTTCTTGCTTAATTCTGCAGCTGATGTAGGAGGAAAGGCATTTGGAAAGCTAGAGGAAACTCCATTGGTGTTTGAAGGGTTTGTGTCTTCTACTGGTGAAACACGATGCTTAATATTTAAAGGTGCCAGGGCCCTCTGAAAGGGAATGGTGGGTGGGATGACTGGAAGTCCAAATTTTCTGATGCACTTTATTGGTCCTAAGGATCTTAAAGGTGCAGCTTTTACAAGATCCTCAGTGGGACTGAAAGTTTCAATAAGCTTTTTAACAGACTGTCGTGGGGCACAGCTGCTGCCACTGAGCATTTGTGCTCCAGGAGGATCCTTTTCTTTGCCTCCTGATTCCTCCTGGGTGGGCACAGTAGCTCTTAAAGGCCTCCTGCATCTTTTTTCATCCAGCTGATGGGCAAGATTTTGATCAAATATGAACAAAGGGACTTTATCCTGGTTAGGCAGGATGCTGAAATTTTTTGAGAGGCACGCCTTCAGTTTGCTAGAGGACCTAGATGCAGTTTGCTCATCCTGCAAATAAGGTGCCGCTCTTGGTTTCCAAGGCTCTAGGTTGTTAGCTGTATCCTTCTTTCCATAAAACAGTTCCAGCCTTTTGCTGAGCTCTTTTTGAGTTCTCTGAAGCTCTAGGAGGGTTGGATCCTCTGCCTGGCTTCTGAGGGACTCCTCTGACCTGGACCGTCGTTGTTTCCCGAAGGATTTCTGGCTGCCCGTTGCAGTACTGGGTCTTCCTGTTAGGACTGCTCTTCCGCTCTCATCCTCTATCCATTCTTTACGCCCGGATTTAGCAGGGACGAACTTGATTTTTTCACTGATGGCATCTTTCATTTTCAAAATAATTTCCTCTGTCTCTGCATTCTCCGTCCTCTTGATGGGCTGCCTTTGTGTGCTATCAGTGACTGCAGGCGAAGACAGGGGCCTCCTTGGCAGGGCATCCTTCCCCATTTCTGATAAACTTGCATTGTCATCATCCTCCCCCAGGGTGCTCCCTTCATCATCATCATCCTCATCGGAAGGCAAATCCGTTGATTCACAGATTTTGAAATATTCACCTTCCTGAGTAGAATCCGACTGGAAGGAGTTATAGGAATGACTTTTGTTCAAGCTTGCATATTGGGGCATGGTTGAAATGCCTTCTGGTACTCTACCCTGACGAGAAGTCACTTCCCTACTCTGCACAGATGAATAAAATATATCTTTAAAATGCCCTTCAAGTGCACAGTCATGGGATGTGGCTGTGCCTGGTGACACTGTCCCATCACGCACGTGCTCCACTGTTCTGACATACTTTTGGGACGGATGTCCATATGCACAGGAATCACAGCTTGCTTGCCCTCCATGCTGGCCGAGAGCACTTACTTCTTTGAGAGATTCATTGTCCACGCCAATGCCACTGTCCTCAGAACAGAGAGTCCTGTCATTACTGTGGGACTGAGAGGATCTCACTGTTGAGGCTTCAAGCAGTCTTACGGTCTGTAGCAGGCGCTCATCAAAGCTTTGCTTTGCTTTCAGTTTTCCTTCCAAGTGGCTCGCAGCAGACTGCAGGTAACTGCACATCTCCTGCAGGGCGTCGGAGGTCAGGGAGGCCAGCGTCCCACTCAGTAACTGCATTTTATTGACTGTGTACTGCAGGAGTTGTTGCAGAAGATCAGGGTGCTCCTTCAAATTACCTTCTTCTGCTGGCCATGCCAGATTCCCACCTACATCTTTGAGAAGATTTTCCCCATCATTTGCAATTTCTTCCAAAAGCTGGTTGATTTCTTCAAAGCGAAGTACGAGAAAGCTTACCATCTGCTGTAGGAAGAGTTGAGTTTGGGTGGCCTGGCTGGCCATGTGAAGTATAGTTTCATACTTGGAGAGATTGGGATTTAAGTAGGCATACGCACTCTGATGAGCCTTAACAAGCAGATCTGGGAAATCTACCTTTTTCTCTGTCTCACACGGGGTCAAAATGGACTTTTCTTTAATTTTGCTAGGTCGACCTTGCTTTGCCAGCTTATGATTTTTTTGCTTCTTTCCTTTCTTTGAGATTTGCTTTGCATTGCTTTCATTCTTGTCATCCCAAATGAAAGCTGATGCTTCTGATTCACAGGAGCTTTGCTTTCTGATCTGTATGGCCTCAGTGATGTGTTTTTGAGACTCAATCAGTTCAGACATCACGACATCAGCATCTGTGGCTGTCCTCTCAATTTTCTTGTCTTCCTTGAAAATCTGGGGATCTGTATGAGCCTTGGAAGATAACTGCAAATTTTCGTTTTTGCTCTGCTCTGATAGTTTACCCTCCTTTTCTCTCAGGCAGTCTTGCCTCCGGATCCCGTATTGGTGGAATTCATCTATATTGTAGCAAGATGAACCTTTAACCAGCAGAGGTATTCCTTTATCTCCTGGATCAATACGCAAAATACTTTTGGGTTTATTCAAAGCCTTAAGACCACTTCTTGCAATAGTATTCGCAATTTCACTGTGAGAAGGTGTGCAGCCCATCCTTTCTCTGTCTTTGGCTTTGTTTTTGATTAAAAATCCAGGTGAACTAGGGAAAGCACGACAAAGAATCAAACTCACTGTTTCATCCTGAACTGCAGACTGCTCTGTTTTTCATGAGTTTTCCATCACAATCCCAGTTTTGTTGTCAGTTTTGATTGTTGTTTGCCTTGAATTCTCACGTGCGTAATGCGTAGGATCTGCTCTTCAAGTTGTGTGCTGTTCCACCGTACATTCCGATTCAGATTTTATTCTTCGATTCAAAAAAGAAGTGTGAAAACTCTGCTGGATTTAGAGCTAATGGATTAAGAAGACTTGCGTGCCTCACTTCTGTCTTGACAGATGTCCACTACAAATAAGATTTTAAGCTCATTAGGGTAAGCAGGCACCAGCCAGTCAGCACCCATGTTGTATTTATAAAGGCAGATATTTTCTGCACTATAATGGGAGGCAAAAGGACTTGGTATCTATCCCTCCTTTTCTCCCTTGTTGCGAAAAATTAACATACAACTGAATGCAGAGATCCAAAGGAAACAACTGTACTTTGAAGCCTTTATGAAGGGAAACTATTGGAACAGCGTTACAAATGCCACTAGATACTCCTTAACCAAGCTAAAAGTGACATTGACCAGGTACATACCCCCTGGAGACACAAAATCAAATGAGTTAGAGATGTCTGTTAGACTTCTGCTTTGAGGGTCTTCAAAATTTTCCCCTATTTGCAAGTGGCAAGCTGTTTCCTTTTTCCTTCTAAGACTTCCAAACAAGATTTTGATATTTTATCTTCTTCCCCTCAGGTGATCATTCTTGGAAAGTATTTTTTTCTCTTCTAGATAGCTTCCCAACCTGAAAATCCACACTGCACGACAACAGTATTTGTAGAATAAGTTTTGCATATGTTGTCAAGATGGTGTCTGCATCTAGTGTGTCTAAACTGTAGAATTTCAGATTAAAAAAGAAATTAATTGAAAACTCAGTTTTTTCTTTCCTTTGAGTGTCTTGGGATAAAATCTGACGTCACAAAAATGACTTGCTTACCTTTATTTCTTTTTCATTGACCAGGGCTTAGTTCTCTTAACTGCAAGACTTTATAGGTTAAAACTCCAAGGAAAAAAGCTAACAAATTAAAAATATAGACCCATTTCGGAGGCGGGAGGGGGGAAAGAAGAACTGTTGTTCGAATCACTTCTGAGGTCAGGACAGAATAATACCACTCTGAAAGAGAAATTAAAGAAGGCAAAGTAAGAATTGGATGAAGCAGAAGATATCTGTCTTTTCTAAATACTTGTTTATGAACAGCAGTATGGGGATGAGGGTGATAATAGCAATCACCCCCATTTTCCCTCTTCATCACCCAGGCTGGCCTAAATGGATTAGTCTTCTTATTTCCAGATGCAGCTTTTCTACTGAAAGTGGCCATTTCTCAGTGTCACTAAGGTTACAGACAACAGTGGCCAACTCTAAGGCTGGCTAGAAGCCTACTGCTTCTTTCTAGCAATGTGATTTCTAACTGTGTGGGCGCGGGTATCTCGTCCGATTCCCATGAAACTTTGCATGCTGCCAAGCCTATGAAGCATTCTGAGACTTGAAAGAACTGCTTGCATGATTCATTTGTTGGTGCTGGACTGCAATAGCTGAATATCTGCATGGAAACTTCTTATTCTCTGTAGCCTTATTGTTCAAATCTCTTTTTCTTCTCAACAGGGGAAACGAAATTACCTTGTTTTACAGGGGGCAAGGCATGACAGTGATTCCTGTAATAAACCAAAGCATATAAGATTTGTTCTCAAACCGGTTGGAAGGTGAAGGAGGCCCCCCCTCCCCTTCCCTCTTACCTTGGTATTTGCTGTATTGTTAATGTGCAACCCTTGCATAACCACTTCCTTAATCATTGTCGAAAGAATAAAGCGGGGATTTCTATGTACTGGGTCAACATGACCAAATAAGGAA
>Ga0065711_1041602_pt1 | contig 16022 bp, 12 predicted proteins | sample Hoacrofraction12_FD_59098 | JGI IMG/M metagenome (GOLD analysis project Ga0065711, IMG submission 59098) | Hoatzin crop microbial communities from Cojedes, Venezuela - Epithelial fraction 12 v2 (version 2) | ecosystem: Host-associated > Birds > Digestive system > Esophagus > Crop | place...
CCCCCCCCCCAAAAAAACCTCTTTTTAAATATTATATAAAAAAAGAGGAAGAGGAAAGATGACTGATGTACCCAAAAAGTCAAGGTACTGCAGCTGGTACCTATCCTTGTACAAGATACATTAATTTTCCTTAGCTACTCATCCGCCATTATCTTCCATCTTTAGAATCCTGAAGTATCATCTTGGTTGGTTTTTTGTTATTTTTTTAAACTGTTCATGCTCCCACATGGCATTGTATAAGGGCCTTTAGATGTTGCCTGAATACTAACTCTTGCAAAACTTTTTAGGTCATGTGCAATAACAAAAAAGCAAAATCCATATTTTGGACAGATTCACTTTGCAAAACACAGCAAAGTGAAACACAAAATGTTAGCTTTGGCCAGACTCAAGCCTGGAGTAAATTTGCATATTCAGCAACTGAGCTGCTCTCAGGATCATTCAGTCCACTGATGTCGCATCTTACGGTGGCCTGGGTACAATGTTGCTGAACGCTTCGGTGTCATTTCTGTGCATTGTCCACTATGTCTACTTTCACAGACCAGTGTGGAAGCCAAGTGAAACATTATTTTGAATGAATAGAAATCCTGCTATAAGGGACTCTCACACTGAATGTAGCCACAAAGGCAGTTCTGGAGTGCACCTACAGCTCCCTGCAGCTCCCCAAGCCACAGGCAGAGGTAGATGAACTTTTAGTGCCTTCACTGTCTTCTTCCATCTCAAGTTCACCACAAGCACCGTCCCTTCTTTTTTTCCCAAATCTGGGGCATCTAAGATGAAAGCCTACTCCATATTACAGCTTTTCAGATTTAAAGAGTTAATATTTTTTCCCTCAGGGTATGTTACATCCCAATGTAGCTTTTCAAGGTGGAACAAATGGTAGTTAATGAAAATTGTAGGAAGATGCTAAGTAGATTTCCAGACCCTTTATTCTAAATTGGCCCATTGACGAAACTCTGCTGCTAAATGAAAGGGTTTACTTAGGAAAAGAATTTCATAATCCTTTGGGTAATGGTAACATGATATGTAGCTGACTTAAAAGGTCAAATTTATGGCCATTAAGAAAGAATAATATAAATGCCCATGTGCACAGCTACTTTAACAAAAATGTCTTTGTAATGAAACCCACTTAGAGAAGTGAAATACAGTGATCAGAAAGAAAGTTTCAAATCTCATTGCAACAAAAGGGCATAAAAATTCCAGCTCAAGTTAAAGTGAACTTTCAGTCATGGCTAGATAAATAAATTGCATGTTTATTACCTTTGTAGTGATACCACTGTCCTGAGAGGTAGTAGGGCAGAATAGTGCCCTACCAAATGTACTACGTGCTGATTACAAACAAGAAAGGTTAGGGGAACATCATTTCCCCACAAACATGATTTCAGGAAGTCCAAATTTCCCATTGTCCCCTACCAAAGAAAAAAATTGGCTATTACAGCCACAGCAAAGTAGTATGTTTTGCGGAAGAAGGTTATTAGGACACTTTACCTATGCTATATTTCTGTCTTCTCCTGCTTAAAACTTTTTTTTTCCCCACTTAGGAGATAGATTAAGCAGTCCTGGTTTGAGTCACACTCTTTTTTCTCTTCCTTTTTCATGGAACAATTTATTCACTGTTACCATGGAAATGATTTCATCTTTCCAATAGTAGGATTCCAGCCCTGCAGTCTTGGTTTTGTCAATATAGTGTCCAACTCCTAACATCCCTCCTTTATTAATGTCACTGCTAGATGAGACTATTTACCTACATCAAGAAAAATATCTTTAAGACAGTTTCTGAAAGGATATTTTTTCCCCCCCGGTCATCAAGTTTGAATACTAAAGCTCTCATTCATTTTCTTATCCTATATGGATGTGATATGGAAACATAATGCTACTCCATTCTCTGTCCTGTGTGGGCAGAATACCATTGTGTGACCTGCCCTGTATTCTGAAAGGGCACAAATGGGCATAAATGGATGTCACCCACTAAAAGAAGAAGTAGGCTTTGGCTCAGTCCCTTGCCTGGTCCAACATAGCAATCAACATGGCACGGAGAGGAGCAAGCTGCAACCAAGTACTTTTGTAGCAACAGGATATAAAGCCAATCTCCTCTATAAATGGCCTGTGTTACGTGCCATAATCTCATTTTACAAGCCAGATTGTAACTGGACTGGGCTTTGGTTGCCCTGATCTGTTTGGTCTACAGTGTTGTCAGTGTTTTAAGGTCTATTAAACATGCAAGTCTAGAAAAGTTTGTCACATTTGCTTGGAATCATTGGATCAAGAATGTTCCTGTGATGGGAAAATTTAATTCACTAAAGCCTCAATGAACTTGACAACATTTGGAGTGATGGGTGTTAATTACAGATTCAACAGTGTCTGAGTAAACCTCCAGCTTCTAATGAGTAAGAAACATAACATTAATAGCTTTGAAAGTGTACACACAAAAGTGTGTCACACAAAACTTAACTTTGTTATTAATTTCTTCCTCTTTTGTGTGAGAATTAGCTTAAGCAGATATTTTTAAATAAACAACATATTCTACAAAACTCCTAGCAACTTTGTCCAACCTTTCAGAAGACATCTGTTTACTTACAGAGAAATGTTAGAATTATTAGTTTAATTTAGAGGAGTCTGCTGTATTCCTGGGAAAGGTAACTTAACGTTCCGGAGGTAAAGAAGTGGTGGAAAGGCAGCAATCAAATGCAGAACCAAGCAAGCCAATTTCTTCCATTTTTAAAGTGCGTCAAGGTTTCTGGGTCTGAAGTTACCACGAAGGTAGAAAGGAAAAGGAACAGGTATTGTTGAGATTAGCATACCACTTTCTGCCTGGCCAGGCTCAACATGTCAAGTCTCAGTGTAAATTTTTGGTGCCTTTCTTCTTTAAAGGAGGAAGGTGGCCCTGGGGGGGAGGGGGAGGGATGTGAGAGCAGGGGTCTGGGGAGGATTGTTTTCATGGTGTTTTAGTGCATCAACTGGCCCTTACGTTTCTGAGGGTTGGTTGAGTCCCACCAGTCTTTGAGCTGATCTAAGAGCTTGCTGTCCCTAGGGTACATGGGAGTCTCTTCCCTGCTCTACTCTTTATCCTCTCTCACTCTCTTCTTCATTCACCTCTGGGTTTGCATCATCTCTGTTATTTATGTGACCCTTCATAGAGTTGATTCAATCCTGTGGCCCCAACCATTTCTTTTCTGCAGGTCACCTTCGTGCTGTGCTAGTGAGGAGAGAGGGCTCGGGGAAGGGTCTGGCACACACTAGGGCTAATGCAGGGGGAGAGTGGGACCACGCAGCCACAGGGAGAGAAGGCAGCAGGAACTCCCTCCTGCAGCAGCGAGATGTATCTCACATGCAACTTCACCGTCTGAGTACAGAAACAGAAGTGGCCACAAGCCAGACACCTCTGCTTTCCCAGGCTGCCTTCCCTGGCTCAGCCCTCTTCTGCTCACACACTGGAGGCGAATGAAAGCGCTGGCAGATCACATGTGCTTGCAAATGACATAATTTCACACCAGCTGAATTCATGTCCTGCAGTCACACTGTACACTTGTGTTTTCCAAGGACTTACTTTAAAACACTTTCCACTTCTTTGATCTCCTCTTCAAAATATCATCAAGATGATGTGTCAGCAATTTACTGTGGAAATCAGAAGGGAATCAGAGAAAAAGAGATTCTTAATAGAGAGTATTGCCAATACCTGCACGTATTTAATCCATGTCTGGCTACAAAATTGTGCACCACGGTGCTAGACCTGTAGCTCAGCTGATGCAGCCATAGGCTGAGAACTCCCAAGTACAAGACACTGAGGTTTCAGGGAGGTGAGTTGAGAAACGACCAACTACTGATGAATGCTTTTCTTCAAAACGAAAAGGATAAAACAAGTGCTGGTCCAAGTTTATTTCTTACTGCACACAACTGTAGTCTTGTCAGATACTTAGAGTCACAGAGTAGAAACATAGAATAATTCAGGTGCAAAGGGACCTCTGGAAACCATCTTGTCCAACCTCCTGCTCAAAGCAGGGGCAACTTCAAAGATACATTAGGTTGATTAGGACCTTGTGCAGTCAAATTTTGAAAGTGTTTTTCTGTTTAAAATCTTGCTTTTTTAGGGGATGATTTCAGATTTTCCCACTGATCATTCTGCTGTCTCTCATTTTGATACAGGATTCACGTCATTAATAACAGAAAATACCAATACATTTGTATTACTCTTTGAAAGTCCTTGTTCTGAAAAAACATAAGAAAAAGCAGTAATTTATTGTCTTACTAAATCCAAAGGCTTGAACAGCCCTTCATGCAATCATAATTCAGCTCACTACTATGAGACTATGACCTGAACCCTCTTGCAGTTCCAGCAAGTCCTCACTTTCTTGTGCCAGCACCAGCGATGAAAGGGTACGTGAGACAAACCTCCAGTTTAAGCCTGTACAGCAGCTTGATGTTTCTGTACCACTCCAGAAAACAAGTCTCACATTTGAGATCTCCCGTTTGTTCAGCTGATTTTGAGCCTGACAGTCCTCTAGAAGATGCTGCTGAAGGCTGATTCAGTTGTTCTTAGCCTCCTTAGGTTCAAAATCAGCCATCCACCTGCGAGTCACTGGCACTGTAACCACCTCCTTACTTTCAAGGATCAGCATGAGTTGACTTGTTGTAGGTCTACTGCCTGGCTACCTTTAGGTCTGGCTCCCTGTCGGCACTGTCTCAGAAGGAGTTTGAGCTATACACCATGAGCTATGAGCCAAGCAAGGAAGCTGGGAGTCCATCCTTTCATGGCTGCATGCTGCAAACAAAAGACTGGCATTTGTGACCCTCACTATTTATCATGGAGTAAGGAAAGATCATTCAGCCTCCTCCCAGGGCTTTGTCTTGCAAGCAGTTCTGTCCCTGCTGGAACAGGGAGTGGACAGACACTGGTGTAGCACAAGGTTTCCTGTTGGATTTTTCTTTTCCCAATCTCACAGCTTTTTCATACTTCCCTGATGGTCTTTTGGGAGAAAATAGACCTGGCATTCCTGAATTTTGTATCCCCACCTCTCTGCCATTGTTGCTGGCAGACTTGTCAGGGGAAAGACGTACCCTAATCCTTCTTTCAGCTGAAGCAGGGTTTTGCTGTGTTTCATAAGGCAGATGGAGGCAGACTGATGCAGAGCAGAAGCAGCATATGTACATGTGCAAACACAAATAATCAGAGCCACGCAAGAGAGTGATGATTTCCTCACAATTTGCTGTGCTTCAGCTGTGACTCCTTCGCAAAACACCAGCCCCAGACACTGAACTTGTGGAGAACAACAAATTAATTTCTCCCTTTGATGTTCACCAGCAGATTTTAAGAGTCTATTTGGGAGCTGGTGAAGAGTGATTTAACGTGCAATCTGGCTTTTGTTTGTGTGTTTTCAAGGATTGCATGTCCGACAGCAAAATACGAGATTGCTCTTTGAAGTGTAATAAACTTCAAGCATTTCGATGAAAGTGTTCTGCCCTGTCTTTGACTGTGGTTCAAACAGAAGTCTCCTGGGCCTTTCCTGTAACATGAGGGAGTTACGTGGAGGAAAGCAGTCTGATCAGCTGTAGTGCCATTATTCTGTTTTAAGCCACATCTCAAGGCCAACTCAGCACTCCTTTACGTTTCTGTCCCATCTTCTTAAATTTTCCGGTGTGTTTTGTGCAGAACTCAACTGCTGCATGAAGTACATCTACCTTTCATTAAAAATCCCATTGTCTATCTTTCTGAACAGTGGTATAAAAGTTTCTTGTTAGAGTAGCCTCTACAGTGAGGGATGAATTACCTCATTGATTGAAGACTTAAAATTAGCAAGGCAGAGCTGATGAGTGTGAATGAATGTGTTCTTTTAATATTTTGGGGCTCTCTGTATGTGGCATGTCATAATATTACATTAAATTTTCAGATGTCTTGTTGCCTTCTATGGCAAAAAATAGATAGCGAGAGAAGAGGGAAAACCATCAAAGATAAGAAATGTCTGGACAAAAAGACTATCTGTTCCAAGATGCTGCACGTTTCTACTATGTTATTCCCTTTTTATTCAGGCTCAGTGATAAGCGACTAGTGGAACACAATGTGGTGGTGTGCTGAGTTCGGGCTTGGCTGTCTCTGCCAGCGGCAACGACCGGGAGATGGTGAATGGAGCTGATAGCTGTAGTGCTAATAAAGGTGACCCTGATGCTTCCTGTTGTCTTTTCAGCTGCTTAGAATTTTGCAGACTTTTAACAATTAAGGTGGTAGTTTTCCATGCTGTCTTTCTGCTTCTGGATGACCTTCTTCAAAGTTTCACCTAACATATTTCTGATGGAGAGGGTTCCTGTTTAGCTCCTAATGATCCACAAAAAACAAAACTGGGAGGAGTGGCTGAGTGTGATGCCATTCAGAGGGCCCTGGACAGGATGAAGAAAGAGTCTTGTGAAGTTCAAGAAAAGGAAATGGGAAGTCCTGCATGTGAGGGGCAGTAATTCCAGGCACCAGAACAGGCTGAGAGCTGACTGGCTGGGAAGCAGCTCTGCAAAGAAAGACCTGGGTGTCATGGTGGACAACAAGATGGTCACAAGACAGCAATGCGCCCCTGCAGAAGGATGTCCAACCGCATCCTGGGCTGCATTAGAAGATGCGTTGCCAGCACATGGAGGGATGTGACCCTTCTTCTCTGTTCAGCAATGGTGAGACATGTCTGGAGAGCCAGGTTTAGTCCTGGGCTCCCCAATACAAGAGAGACATGGACTTGCTGAAGTAAGTCTGAAGAAGGGCCCCTAAGATGATTAAGGGAGTATGCTGCATAAAAGGAAAGGCTGAGAAAGCTGGGACTATTCAGCTGGGAAAAGAGAAGGCTCAGATCTTGACCATGTGTATACATGTCTGATGGGAGAGAATGAAGAAGAGGGAGCCAAACTCTTCTCACTAGTGCCCACTGGACAAGAAACCAATGGCCGGAAAACTGAAACATGAAACTCCATCTGAACACATGAAAACATTTATTTTCTGTGAGCGATGTTGTAAAGTCTTCATTAATGAAAATATTAAAACCCAACTGGACATAGTTCTTGACAAACTACTCCAGCTGATCCTGCTTGAGCAGGGAGTTTGAAGTAGACGATATTCGGAGGCCCCTTCCAATGCCACCAAGTCTGTGATACTGTGAATGAAGGAATCTTGCCATTCCTTAACAGATAATTTCTAGCTTTGGAACAGGAGTTTTAAATGTCATTATAGAAGGCGCTTTGTGCTGTCATTTGTTTTCCTGTTCTCACCAGAAACTTTCTAAATTCAGAACACATTGAAGTTGCCAAGGGTCAATAGAGTTTGACGGGAATTTGGTTAATAGGCAAACCCTGCAGACACCTCCTGCAAGGAGCACACACCATCTTCCTGCAGACACCTCCTGCAAGGAGCACACAACATCTCTGAGCTGTGAGCATTGAATACAGCTTACTCTACCTTTGCTGCTTGGGTCACTGTGGTACAGAGCTCAGGCTCAGAGAACAGGCCTTTTTGGGGCTTGCAAGGTTCTAATTGCTGGTGCCCTGCATGGGAAGAAGAGCAAAGTGATATACCCCTCACAGAGAAAAGATTGAAGGATCCGGAGGACAAAGTGGAAAAAAATCCAGTGCAGAGGAATGAAAAAGAGTAACAAAGCTGTAGCCTAGGGGGACTTGGGGAGCATGGAACAGACTGCAGCCAAATGCAAATGCAGAGGGAGAGCAAGAGGCAACGCCACAGAAAACCTGAGCTACAGCTTTTTGTGAGCTTAACGTGATTTAACAACTAAGTAACATACTGTTTGGAAGATTATGCACATCTTCCCCCCTCCCCCCCAAACACAGATGTATACATGTGAAATCTCCCCACCAGGCTCATCAGATGAACTCTCTTAAGATGCTTTGAAAAACTCAATCTTAATATATAAAGTACTATAGGATCTTTTGAGACAAAATTCTCTAGAGTATCCCATTCATCTCCTCTTCCTCACTTTGTGGAAGTACTTAGTCTTTATATAATATTCAGCCCTGATTACAGGGTGCAAGACTGTTTTTTCTGTCTAAAGAATTAGTTATGAAAGAAGGCTAGGTTTGGGTTTTCTGCTTTTATGCACAGCAAACATGCAATTTTGTTACCGGTAGCAACAACCAGCTCAGAAAAAGATTAGGCTTTTAAATGGTTCAGTTTTGTGAAAGAAGTGTAAACAGGAAGGTGTGGGCTGTTTCTGTGGTTATAGAGACTGCACTAGAAGGAATTCAGGGAAGAGATAGAGTCAGTGAGACTCCTACACCAGTTTCTGTGTGGACACTGCCACAGTCAGAGAAATTCCTCCAAATTTACAAAATTTGTAAAATTTTAATTGAGTGTAAAATTTGGCCCTTGCTGGTTTTCAGGGCTAGAGTCATATTTTATCAAACTAACTGATAATTCTGTTGCAATTTTGAAAGGTTAATTATATTGTTATGTAATATTTTAATTTATTCTAATTTGTCTCATCTGGATTCATTCACCTAATAGCTTTGCATATCTTTACATTCATTACAGTCCATTAAAGTAAAACCTTTTAACAAATACACATTTGTGGCCACACTCACCACTTTCTGCTTGAACCTCATTCTTTTCCAAATGACAAACTCTTTAAAAATCTTGGCATGAAAGGTCAACTTTCTTTGAAAATAAGCCACCTTATTCAACATTCCAGCTCTGGCATGGAATGACCAGTTGTACAGAAGTCTCATGACTTTCAGGAGGAATCTCAGGAAGAACTGAAAATATTTTTTTTTCTTATAATTACAGTTTTCTCACCAGTTTTTAGGACTATACTTCTCGCAAAAGCTAGTACGTCAACTGACCATAGTTTTCAACTGAGATTATTTGAGGTGACCAAAAAAAGGCCCAGAAAGAATGCAGATGGATTTCTCATGCTTTGGTGGAGCACCCTGCGCTTGGACCGTGCAGAGCAGAGCAGAATGCTCTTTCATGACTCTTGATGATGGAGAGTGTATATAATAGCTGAAAAGACTGTCTGAGATGCTTATGCAGGGGACATACTCAACCATGTAAACTTGGACTGCTTTGCATTAACTTTCATAAATGTTATGAGAACAAGCCAAATATTTTAGTTATTTGTTGTTTGTGCTGTGGGATTGCCTGCTTCCTCGGGTGTGCTTGTACTCTGCAAATACAGAGTAAAAAGATATTCCTTGCCTTAAGCGCCTTCTAAGTGTAGAAAAAAGCCAACAGTAACAGGTTACAGCAAACAGACACATGGACACTACAAAATAACTAGTTAAAACAACTCAGAAATAAATGCTGTGGAAGTAATAACTTTGTAATTTTTATAGGTACCATAGAAAATATGAGGTTGTGCATTCACCTGGGTCTGAAATGGCCATTTAGGGGAGCTGCTAATGATAGCTGTCAAGTGATGAAGACACTTTTTAAAGTCCAGGTAATATTGTAACAGAACCATTCGTTGAGTTAGCCAGTATTTCCCAAATAAGCATGTGAAAAATATATGAAACAAAATGGCACTTACTATTGCACAGTGTTTCATGCTGTTCTCAGCTCTGTGGCCTTTAACACAAGTTTTTAAGAGTCTCAGTAGCAATACTTTTCTGCTTTTATTCCTGCATTGCCCTTGTGGTCCTGCACCTGGAAAGCCCAATGCTATTGTGAGGGCAAGTTCTCATGTGAAGCAATTACAACTTTGCCCCTCTTTTTCGTCACTCCTTACCTCCTGTTTTGCAGACCTTAGGTCATATTGGAGAACACTAAATATGTTGAATAACAAAGTATAGAGGAGTAATTTAAATATTCCATCAATATTATCCAATAATGTATGTGTACAGGAGTTTAATAACTAGCAATTGTGCAAAATTAGGATCCAATTAGTATACTCCAGTCAGAGTTAATAGCACCATAAGTGGAAACAATAGGGAGTATAACTGGCTCACAATGAAACGTATATAGTGCTAGGGAAAACACATTACAAAAATCATCATTATCCTTGTCATCATCAACTTTACCACCCACTGTGCTGGCCAACCCCCCCACCCAGCCACCTCCTCCCCAGAGGTGGACAGTCATCCGGGACTCCGTCTCTACTCCTCCTGGCTGGGCACAGGGAAGAATTTTCCTTCTTCCCTTCTCTCTTTCTTTCTTCCCCCTCTCTCTCTTCCTGTTCATGTTTTTACTTTTCTCCAGAGGTAACTTGCACTGTTAGGGTGGATATATGTAATCAGCTACAGACTCCACTAAGAAGTATCTCTGCATGTGAACCTGCTTCACTGTCCCTTGTGCAAAACCACCATTTTCTCAGCTTTACTGTCTTCCTTTAGAAATACTGGGCTTGACGTCAGTTTTTAGCATCTTCTGCGCTACAACATAAAGGCCGATTATCTGATAGAAGTGCCTGTAATGTACACTCTGTTATCGTACCCTCTATATTTGAACCAATCAACTCAATTTCTATCTTTTCTATCTGATTTACAGCGATCCATTAAAATCCTCCCCCTTCAATATCTCATTGAAAAGAGCCTTACTCTCACTGTTGGAAGACGCTTGCCAATAACTGCATGGCATCGAAGTATGACAGTTGCAATTCATTTATCAGGGCATTAGGTTTTAACCACAGCATGCCCCCTCATCACCCAAGAAACAATTGCAGACTGGAGTCTTATATCTATATTATTTCTGTGAATAATACATATAACTGAATTGAGACCATGACTTGATATTATTCTGTCATATGAACGTCAAAGGAAAGGAGCTCTAAAGCAAACAAAAAGAAGAAAAATGATAGTCATAAGGTAAACTGTTCCAAAACAGAAAGAGAACCACAGGATGAACATTCATTGGAAAGCTGTTTTCACCAGGTACTAGGGAAAGTAATTTGGCTTGTCAAGGCTTAATACAAAAAGAATATTAAAGAGCTAATGGACTGCTGGAGGGCAGATAAGAGAATTAGCCTGTAGGCCTGTTTGAGAAGAACAGACTGACTGAGGTGTAGGCTGTAGAGGATGGTCGAGGCAACTGGATCAATTTCCATTCTGAGGTTAAGAAGTTTTTAACATAAAACTCAGGCATATAGGCCTTACACTACGCTATTTCACACTGCTACATACCTTTGACCGTGCAAAGGACAACTGATTGAAGGAACTGCCTTGAGCCATTTAACATGACTGAAAACTAAGATAATCTTTACTCAGTAATCAAATCCTGAAATCTGCCTTCAGACAGGTGAAGGAAGTGAAGCCCATCGCGGGGCAGATGCCCATGGCATGTGAGATGCAGTTCACGCTGCATCTGGGACAATACCTTACTCAGAAAAATTCTGAAGAATTAGGTAGGCATATTTTTATTGTAGCAGCTCAGGGTACAACCTGGAATTACTGCAGTTATTGTGCTAACCTTGTTGTCGTGTTACCTCATATTCTGCAGTCTGTCCATCCGCATCAAACCTCTGTGACATAGGGCCACAGGTTTATTTGGCCCATATTATAGGCCGAATTAGAAATCAAGGCTCCCAGCAAAATGAGCAGGGAGAGCTATGTGTCAATAGGACTTGGTGATAGGTAAGAAGACGATGGAAACGGTTTATTTGGCTCTTGATGATGTTTTTATAGTAGCCTGAACTTGCTCCAGGTTAGGGAGGAAAAACATATTTTTAAGTATTTTCCTCCCTGAGGAAAAAAAATCACAGAATATTACAAAAAGTGAAGTTGGAACAGGCCTCCAGATGTCATGGTCATCTCAAACAACAAATTCTGAAGAGCTCCAAGGATGGAAATTCTAACTTTAGTCCCTAATAGATTTCATACGTATATCACTCCTTGTTTGCTTCACTTTCTGAGTTTCCCACAGAGGAGGTGGAAAGAATCATTCTCTGAAGTTTTTCTTAACTCGGTACTGGCCAGTGAGTGTTGTACACCATCAAAAGTCTTATCTGAAAGCACTGAAATTGAGGAAATAGTAATAATAGTGTTAGAGAAATGAAAACTATTTTCATGGCAAGACACAGGCACATTCATAAGAACATGATGCAAAATTTCCTTTTGCCAAACTAGTCCTGGGGGTATTATAGACAGAAAAAGGTTTCAGTCTTCAAAAGCAAAAGAAGAAGAACAAGGAGAACTTTTGGAAAAATCTCCGTGATATCAAAGCTTAACACACTTGTTTGCATCATGTTTTTTGCAATGTAAAGCAATATTAGGAAAAATTGAACTGTGGAACTGTGAAACATTGCTCTCTAATTAATCTCCCCCATGCCTTAACTTCCTTATTTTTATTTTTTTCTTTGTTCTGTTTTTACAATAATAATAACAACTTGAGAAAAGACCCTTTTTTCTACTGGAAAAAATAATTATGAACTATTAGAAGTATTTTAAAATTCTGGGAATCACCCCTATGATTCCACATTGAAAGAATAATATCATTATAGAATTTTGCTTTCTATGGTCTTCATTTCAGAGATTATTTTTGTTTGCAGTAGTCTTTTAAGTAAGATGAAGGCAAGCAATCTCAGACTTTTCAGGCAAGCAGCTTGTATCAGGAGAAAAGCAGCTGTGAATAATATTTTGTTTTCCTCTAAAAACGATTTAGTTTATTAGTTTGATTTTTTAGGAATTATGAAATTATTTTAAGCCTGGTGCATTTTACAGTGTGCTGCTGATGACGTGCTGAAATTATATCAAGGTCATTGTTTGAAATTGACGTTATCACTGTCTTTCTTCGGTTTATGACACTTTTTGTGAGCAGGAAATCCTGATGCTGTCAAGTCAAGTGCCTACTGAATTTCTAGAGACTTCTGCTGCCATCCTCCTAAGGCAGAAAATAAATTGTTCTTTCACTGTTGCGTGATCTGATTGACATACCTACATTGAATAGGCTCCTTTTTACCAAGGCAATGAATCCCATCTCTCTTGTCATATTTCATCAATTCCACACAGTTGCATTATAGCAATCTGTAAGCACTGTGAAATTATGAATATGGCAAAAGGCAGCCATGGCTGGCCACTCTTTATAATGAAGGATGGGGCTTAAATTAATTCCGATGATTGTGATTATTTCCATGCTGGCATAAAAACTGTCACAACCTCTTTCTGCCTTTTTAATGGACACACTCTGAAATAGATGTTTCAATGAAGCAATTTCCCTTCTGCAAATTTAATTTTTTTTTTGTAAAGCTGTGATATGCATTTCAAATTATGCTACCTGAAAGAAAGGATGCACAACCTCTTCTTAGTTATTATTTGGCATTGAGTAAGAACAGTTCTTTTTATTTGCTTAAAGGATCAAGAGGAAGAGTTTTGTGTTTCAAGCACTTTCAGGAGAATCAAGTGGTCGAGTTTCCAGTTTTAGTTCTCTTGCAGGTGTTCCTGAGTGGGGAGAAATCTGGCAGCCTGTGGTTTGAAATCCACAGCTCTGAGTTAGATGCCTCAGCTCCTGAAATATTTTATAAGATAAGTTAGAAGAAAGGATCTGTATAAAGACAGTACCTGGAATAAAAAGTTGCCAAAGCTGAATGAATGTTCCAGTAGGGATTCTTCCACTATACAAGGTGGAGTGATTGGAAGTTAGACACTGAGTGGAAGAAAATCTCAGTGATTACTGAACATCACTTGGTTTTCAATGTAAAAGTAAATGGGAGCACAGAAAAACCCCACCAGAACTGAAATGCTCTGGAAGGAAGGATAACATGAAAATGTTAAAAGAGCTTTTCATCCTGAATCACAATCAGTTGCAGAAGGCAAAGAAAATCAGAAAGAAGATGGCTTTGTTTCCATTAATATATGATTCTTCCTTAGCTCTGTTTTTTCAGGAGCAGGTGACTATGAATCTCTGTAGCTGCTGCCAAAGACACCTGAGCTCCATGTAAAGAAGAAATATACAAGAGAGACACATTTGCACAGACTTCAAAACAAAAGTGAAAACACACAAAGCTTGTAACTGCGCAAAGACTGAGGAGTTTTATTAGCCATTTTGGAGAACCATTTGAGCTATTTAATCTGGTTACACAATGATTACAGAAAATTACCCCTACAAAAAAGTATGTAACTTTTCTGTGACTTGGCTGCTGGAAAGGACTCACTCAGAAAGGCACCAATTCAGTCCTAGGAAGAGCATAAAAACACTGCTGGGGATGAGAAAGCAGGCATGACCAAGGAACTTGGAGTTGTGTGGGAAGGGATCTGTGGCATGGGTGACAAAGCCAATGTCTGACTAGCAAGTAGCATGGCCCAACATAAATAGATCTGTTGAGGGAAACACTTTGTGTTGACAACCCAGTGTCCACACTGCATGTGCTTCAGGGGGTCTCCATCTTGGTCCCCTGGACCAGACACAAATTAGCATCTGTGTTGAAATAGACACATACACATCTCCCATTTGGTTTTAGCCAGAAGGAATCTGGTTTCTGTCTTCCATGACTGCTCAGTGAAGTGAAGCAAAACATGGGAAGTAGAAGAGGGGATTCACTTAAAAATCCCAGTCCTAATCTGAACTCAAATGCTAGTGACAACATACCTAGGTTCATGTGCACACAGATAGATAAAAGATCCTTAATGCCTGGGCAGGATTCTGCTCCCAGATATGCACTACAGCATTGCTTCTTCGAGTCTGTTGGCCTGGCATGGAAGAAGCTTTCAGCAAGAAAAACTTCAACATCATTTTTCCTTGGTGCCATTGGAGGATAAAATCAAAATCATTTGGATTGGACAAATCCTGAGCAAATATGCAATTTGGGCACTGGTTTCCTTGGATCCTAGATGCAGGGCTGACTGTCTGGTCTAGATTGTTCTTCGTGTTGGTTGTTAAAGTATGAATTGGTGGTTAGTGTGGAAACCGGCACATGGCTCTTCAAAGTCAGAGAAAAATAATTTTTTTCAATAGGCCACTGATTAGATGCGGCTGAGTCAGAGGAGTATGAGTCACCACTCAAATGACAAGTGTAAATTTAGTGCCTAGGGGAAGAGAGGAGGCTTTTAAAAGCAAACACATTGTTTGGAACTGAAGAAATTGAAGCCAGGTCTCCACCACAGGATTTTGCTGGCATACCTGTATTATCTAGAGGTGTAAGAAAATCACCCACGGAGCTGACACTTCTGTCTTGGCAAAATCCACGGTGAAGACACAGGGAGGCTTAAAGAAGAGTGTTTGTCACAAAGCTATTGCCGTACAGGGAAAGTATATACATATGCTGATGAAAAGAAAAATGCCTTGGGGTAAGATTTTGTCAATGCATGTTTGGAGCACTCCTGTCTCAACAGGCCTCTCAGAAAGTGGGAATCCCTATGTCTAGTTCCAAGTTCCTGAATTAATTTAGGCATGAGCTGGCTCTCAGCTGCACAGCTAAGCATTTGAAGACAGAAAGGTCTAGGTGCTAGGGAATGTTGACCCCTAGCGTCAGGGCTCAGACTTTAGTAGATAGGGAGTTGTTAAGACTGATGTTTTGGAGCTCAGTATCTCAGTTTCCCCTAATTATTGTTTTAGGTGCATATATTCTTTAACATTTTTTCAAGGAAATAGGGGAAAAGTAAAAAAAGGTAAAATTGTCAAAAAGTAGGTTTGCAGCCAATTATTCCAGTGTAAATACTAGTAGATCATACAAAATTGGCACAGCATTTCAACTGAGATCAAACAGGGCACTCACCTGAGTTCCTGAATGTAAATGAACATTTTGATTAATGGGTAGGTTGATGGAACAGAAGCGCTTACAAAGTGTGTAGACATCAATGCACAAAGCAGACTGTAAACACCATTGAGGGCAGGATTAGAATTCAGGATAATTACTTAAGACTGAAAAAAAAGGGTTTCAAAACAATAAAAAAAAAAAATAAGTAAACAGCAATGACCAACTCAGGGAAATCTTTCTACGATGACATGACTGGCTGGGTAGATGAAGGGAGAGCCGTGGATGTTGTCTACCATGACTTCAGCAAGGCTTTCGACACAGTCTCTCATGATATCCTCCTAGGGAAGCTGAGGAAGTGTGGGCTGGATGAGTGGTCGGTGAAGTGGATAGAGAACTGGCTGAATGGCAGAACTCAGAGGGTTGTCA
>Ga0065711_1041607_pt1 | contig 16022 bp, 14 predicted proteins | sample Hoacrofraction12_FD_59098 | JGI IMG/M metagenome (GOLD analysis project Ga0065711, IMG submission 59098) | Hoatzin crop microbial communities from Cojedes, Venezuela - Epithelial fraction 12 v2 (version 2) | ecosystem: Host-associated > Birds > Digestive system > Esophagus > Crop | place...
TCCATCACCCGACCTCTGGTTCCTATGGCCAGCTGCTCTCCTCTGTGTTGCTCCCTTCACTCCTCCCTGCTAGGGTGGGCAAGGGCTTATGAGTGTTTTGTGCCAGTGGGAGCATGACTGCTCTGGACAAAACAGACTGGAGTTGATCTGGTTCCCGAGCTCAGTGGGAGCTGCATGTAAGAAAGCAAAAGTTTGGGTGTTTGTTGCTGCGAAGGCACTGGCAACGGGAGTGCACAATTCAACCCTACGTTGTTGTGTGTCCCACCGTGTTTTGGTCTTAAAAAGTGCTCTGTGCCACATGTCAACACCCTGTAGTTAACTTTGAACAACCGAGGAGCTAAACAGATGCAAGATGGAGAACAGATAGTTAACTGTGTACCAGATAGAGAAGGTTTCCTGACCTTCCTCCATGGATGGGAAGAGCGCACTGCCCGCTGTCCCTACGTGCTCTGCTTCCCCGTGGTAAGGAGGCATGGGGAAGCCTCAGGGACTATTCTTTCTTCTCCAGGTTATAGACATTGCCTCTCTGCACACTGCTTTTGAAAGCTGTGCAGGCTTTGTACCCTCATGCTGTGGCCCAGACCTGTATTTTTAAACAACAAGCGTGTTTAAGTAGCTGGGAAGAAAATGGACAAAATCCACCTTCCCTAGCAGCTGTCCGTGATGCAGACCATAACAACTGTTGCTGCTTTCATGGACTTCTCAATACCTAAACACTGAAGACTTCTTTTGGTAAAATACTGAGAAGAGCTTGTCAAAGCATCTGCTTTAATCGCCTTTTGTTATGTGATAAATACAAGCTTATGGGTTTATGTAAACTGAATAGAGTAGCCTTCTATTATGCATTTCTGAGTTTCACATTAAACGGGATCCCAAATAAACACTAACAATATTTAGTAAACTTCATTATGTGGTTCTGGCCCTGCTTTGCAAATAGCCTCAGAGCTTAATTGGAGTTCTGTGCGCTTCAAAGTGTAAGCTTATCTGGCTGTTTCTGAACTGCTGTCTCGCTATCACTGTGTGCTCCAGAAATAATAAATAAACCAACACAAGAAATCAGAAAACATTTTTAACCACAGCCATAGATAGACAATAATAAGAAGTAACTGAATAACATGAAAGAAGATATATTTCAAGTTTCAGTTGTGCATTGTTCCATATTAACCTGTTTTTTAATGTAACTGGTTATAAACTATCCTTACATTATTACAAAATCCAGTCTTGTCCCTGCAGCCAACTGTTTTCTGAAATACTTCATATTAATGAGAAAAATTGGGACATTCAGTGAACATTGGTGCTATAGTTTAAAATTCAAATGAGAAAGGAAGTGTTAATGCTTCATTCTGTTTAGCCATATGTGAGGCGCCTGCCTAGAGAAGTTTGTGGAAGTATTAATCTATAGGGGTGTCCAAACACTTCCATATACCTAACTCGAGCCGTAGAAATTTCTCAGTTATATCTCTTTCATACATAATAGTTGAATGCAATAGGCTGTGAACTAGGATTAGTTTTCAGCATTGGTCATCTGTTATGCTTTACCACAGCAAAATTGTATCAAACAGTCTTGTTGCTTCTTCCTTCACAGTGACCTGACATGCAAACAGCCCATACTGAGATATCTTTTTGTCAGCTGAGTAATACGTTACAGCTTGAGTGGTCCCATCAGTGGGATTAGGGCAGGATGAATAAAATTTCATAGAAGAAGATACATTGCCTAAGGTACTTCTTTCTTTCCAACGGAAATACAAATGTGGCTTTATGCGAAATGGCCATAATAGAAAATTGCAGATGCCACCAAAAAAACCCCAACCAACAAACAGCCCAACACTTCCCAAACAAGCAGCCCCCTATTGTTACTCCCTATTCACATTCTATCTCTACATTCTTCTTTCATAATTAGCAATTTTCCTTCCTTGTCTTCTGGTTTTTCTCTCTCTCTCTTTCCTGTTTATGTCTACCCTGTCATACTAAGATGGGGAGTTCCTTGGGTTAAAGGTCTTCCTCTTTAGACATCCCTTATACAAAATGGCACTATGTAAATAAGATGTTAGTGCAACAAAGTTTTTGAGCTTGTCTGCAATGACCAACACGAACATTGATTGTGAATAAACCCAATTTTCTTGTAAAACGAGAGTTTAAGATAATCTATTGGTGTACATGGCAGTGAGCAGAATGTGAGTGTGAGGAGCGTTACACAAGCTGGACTCATTCGAGTCAGAGGGTGAGCAGGGAGATAATTCAGAGTGCAGAATGAGATCATTCTGACCAGCGAGATCAAAGCGCAGCAAGAAATTTTAGTCCAAGGAAAGAGTACCAGTGTTTGCAGTGTAAAATGGAAAAAGCTCATTCCTGAGAAGATTTATTGAGGTGTAGGGGGCTTATGTAAGTCATTTTCATTAATACTGCCCTGTGTAATATGTGTGTTATTAAGTGAGGTAAAGAGGCTGAGCTGTCCTCCTCCCTTCTCATCGCTGCTGCTGCCGTTGCGACCCTGCGAAACTCAGTCTCTACGGGTTGGTTTGCCATGGTGAAGACAAGCAGGATGCAAGCCTCCCTGAATTGCTGGTTTGAGGCTTCAGTGGTAGAGAAAGCAGGAGTGAAACTGGAATTGTCATAGGAAGCGATGGCATAGGGAGTAGGATCCAAACCGAATCGAAACTTTTGGATAAGCATTGGAACAGACCCTCAGTAGATTTCAAGATTTCACTAATTACAGCACTGCTGGACAATTTGTGAATGGTAACTTCTCCTTACTCCATTTTTGTGCAAATGTTTATTTGCATATTTAGATTGGGGATTTATTTGTAATACTGCCTAACTTTGTTGGACTCCTGGTTTCGGTTTCTGGTATTTGCCATGATTTAACTATTTGTCCTGGAGCTGTCTGTGCCAGAACTTCTTTGAGGTGCTTTATTTCAGTGTTCATTTTAAATCCACTTCATTGGGGAACATGAACGACAGGATATGTTATTTTCTCTATGTTGAAAAGTTCCAGCAAGTTTTCCTCAGATACTTGATTTGATACAGGAATTTGCTCTTTTGTAGGCATATTCCTTTCCTCATATTTCTGAAAGTCCATTTGTTGTAGCCATTGACAAGCCCCTGAGAAACTCTGTTTCACAGCGTTGGATGTTGGTGGCCAGCAACCCAGAAGGTGTTTTCTCACCTGGGGTATGTGCAGCCTTTGCAAACACAGCTGTGGGTTGCTGCCAGCCCTGCAGCCGGCTGCATGAACAAGAGAAGCCATCTCACCTGGGCTTTTAATGACCCCACTGCTTCACCTCACTGCAGAGCAGAGGATGGTCCCTCCTCAAATGTAATAACGAATGATGAAGTTGTGCTGGGATCGGGAGGAAGGTTGGTGTACACAGGTTTGTGAAGCAGAAGCAGGAGCAGGGGGAGAGATGCAAGGAGGGGAGAGGGCAAGTGTATCTCTTATCTACTAAAGGTTGAATTGCATGCCTTCATGTGACGACTAAAATTCAGCTATTACATAGTTAGTGAGAACTTTTCTCATGTACTGCTCTGATGGAATGGAATAAATATTGGAATGGAATAAACATCACTATGAATTTGTCTGTGCTCTGAACAGAAGAGCATGCACTCTTGGGGTCTTTTCTGCTGCAGATTTTTTTTTCAGGATATTGATTACAATGATTTTTTTTTTTTTTTAAATAAAACCTGATACTCCATTAAGTGTTACATGCTGTTTCGTAGGATGTCTTTCTTCTGGGGTTCATTATTTCATTATTTTCAAGTCTTGCAGTAACTGCTGATTACAACTTCTAATGCCTAATCTTTCAGAGATAAAGAATCTAATGTTTCACTTCACCTTTTGTAAGCTTAATGTATCACAGATGCAAGTGAAAGCTTTGTGGGGAGTGTCAACCATAATTAACCTGAAGATTAAAGCAGTCATCATACCAACTGAAAGATACATTCTGCTATCCATAACAAAGCCTTTGTGAATAATGAATGTACACAGCATACCTTAAACACAGCGGAATTCTAAAACTCCAACTAAAGTTATTATTAGATGATAATGTTTCATATTTACTCCATGAAGCTAGCAATATTATTAAATGAGGTTTTAATGAGACACTCTGCTTTGCTATTCTAGGAATTGGATTGCTTCATATCTTTACTTAATTTGCTTCACAGCTAATCAGCCAAAATTGCTTCTGCATGCACTTTGCTGTTCCTGCTAGCGTCTGGTTAGAGACAGGGCACATCTGCCTGCTGGAGCGTCGCTACAGTGCGTGGAAAATCTTCATGTCAGCTCAGGCTCCTGCAGTGGCGTTGAGGGCTGGCTGGGGAAGAACTGTGCTCTTGGACGAGCTGGTTTGAGGACTAGGAGGCTGATGGGATACGGCAGTACTTAGCCTAACTTTTAGGTCTCGAGACTAGCTAGTGGCTGGTAGATTCACTCTAATTTATTTTAGGGGGACATTTCCTTATTGTATGTTCAGCCAGCTTTGCACTTCACAGACTCAAGAACAAGGTGAAAATGGGAGCCTGGTGTTGTGTTTGTAGGGCTGACCCCCTGACCTGTGAGTTGCTATAGCCCTAGGTCTGACGTAATATTGTTTTACTGTCAAGTAATTATTTTGAAAACTAAGGGATTTATGGTGGTATTCCCATATGAATCAGGTCTGAAATTAAGTCTCTCTGCTCTGGTCTTCTTCAGTTTGAAAATATGTAGTCATTTGTTGTTAAAAAGATATCTAGATGATTAAGTGGGTTACAAAGGAGAACATAAAATTCTGTTTATTTTCTGTGAACTTCAATTTTTCAGAGATGTCATTACAATTCTGAATTGATACAGTTCTTAAAGATAATAGGAAACATGAGCCTTGCACTCACATTCAATACAAGTTACTAATGGCTCTGGAGTAATCAAAATTAGGCCTTGAAAAAATGTGAATATCTAAAATAGCAGCAGCAACGCATACATGGAAAAAATACTTACAAATGGTGATGTACACTAGAAGCAAGTGAGTACAAGAGTTTCTTTAAGTACTTCAGAACAGAAGGGGTGGGGGAAACAATTAAAAAGCTGGTGAAATAATGGAGAAATTATTTTATATTTTTAAGTATGTGATGTAGAAAATGGTAGGAAAAATATGGTAATTGGAAGAAGGGAATAAAACACCCCCTGAAGAAGCTGAGGAAGCAAAACAAACAAGAAGACAAAGCTCACATCTGAGGTTGATCGGTTAAAGTAATATTTTAAAGGTCTGTTTATTAAAAATAAAGTATTGCAGTAATGGTAAAAAGATATGTAATTCAAACGTTTGACTGAAAATTGTGATAAAATATACGGCATTTTTTCTTTACTATTCCTGATGTTTTAATCATAATATTAACTAGTTTCCTCACCTATATAGCAGAAAAACCAACTATTATTTACTTTCTCAGTATTTCCATAAAGAACAACCAGATATACTCTATTTGGCACAAACGAATCCCTGCTTGAACGCAGTATATAGTTTTAGCCTCTCCAGTACCACGAAGATGTCAACAAGTTTTGAAGGAATTCAGATAACAGCAACATAAATGATTAAGGGGCTGGAGAGCTTGGTTTGCAAGGAAAGACTAAAACATGTTCTGCTTAGCCAAATGACAGCTCATAATGCAAGGGGAGAGTAATGATAACAGCCTACAAGTATTTAAAGCGTGCGCACACCAAGAAGAGAGTGGAAGTGTTTAAGGTGGTGCAAGGTTTCAAAACACTGACTTGACATTGAAGAGAGTGTTGTGCTTGTGTGCTTATGCATGTTTTTCCTCCAGACTAGGACTAACTAATCTGTGGAGTTTATGTAAAGACAAAATAAAATATGTGAGTACAAATTCAAAGAAGAATGAGTGTGAACGCGAAACAGAAGGGTGCATATAGCAGCAATGGCACAAGTTCTCAATATAGGATATATTTAAACATAGAAGTTAGCAAGATCAAAATTGAAATCGCAAGATTTAATATGACCGAGGAGCAGAACGTGTTACTAGAGGAAGCATACCTCAGGATCACAGTTCATACCCTCTTGAGAAACAACCGACTGTGAAAGTAGGTTTGCTTTGCTCAAAGTTTTGCAACCCCTTGATAACCTGCTATGCCTTCCCGGTGAAAAAGGACCTGCTATTCAGACATAAAATTTGTGATATCAAAATTTCAGCCTTATAACTGAAACTTGGTCTTCTGATACGCAAGCTGTCGATACGATTCCGTATTCCTTTAGGTTGAGTGTTACATGCAAAAATACATCAGAAGCGGAAAAAATGAAGGAAATATCAGGGGAGGGGGGAGAGATGGGAGAGGTTGGAAGAAGTGTCAAATACACACGTGCGCTAGCAAGTACCCTGAGGGCTAAACTCAATAAATCTCAACCAAAAAGGTTACGGACTATGAATCTCATTCTTCCAGGCAGGTTTTCTGAATAGCTTATCTAGGATATTTCTGTCACAGAATGTTTAACTTAATATCAGACCTCGTGTCAAGATGCCTGCGACTGTCACAACTGACAGTCCATGCACAGGACTGAGAGAGTTGGAAGGACCTCTGTCAAGCTCCTCTGTCAAAAAGTCTGTTTTCTAAGCTCAGGCCATTGTGGTACACACGAAAAACTATTCTGATCATCTGCAAGCTCTGGAAAAACCACTTGTCAGGTCTGCATTTCTGACGCCTTTTCATTAGTTATTTTCTGATTATTAGTATTCAGTGGGAGCAGGGAGTCTAAATCCCTTACAAATGTTGAAAATTCCACTTTAAATTAATGCCTCCAAGGCACTCTTGGCACGGAGGGTATTTTGGCAGGGCTGGGTTAGCTATGCCTGATGGACAGTGGCAGAAGCTTTGTGACAACCTAAATAAAGGGCTGGAACATAGTGGTTCTGCCATGCTAAAGACCACTACTGCAAAATTTTCTGGGAAAGGGTAGGCCTCACATCTATTCTCCACAAACTCATCACTGACTTCACCAGATTGTTATGTTTACACAATTTCTACTTGACACCTGCTTCCTCCTGGTCCTCTGATCCCCAGGAACTGATACACAGGGCCTGAGCCAGCCCTAGTTCTGTTGCTTCTTTCACGTGACAGCGACGACATTTGCAGAACAAGAATGGTACTGATTTGCCTACTTGTCTCTCCCAGGCTCAATCCAGAGCAGAATCTCCACAACAGTTCATATCGTGGACATGGAATTATTTAGATCAGTTCTCACTTGCATTTAAATTCTTGAGAAAGGAATGGAACATCACAAGATGTGAGGACTTGACACCATGAAACGACAAAGCTACCAGCAGGTGAAAGATGCTCAAACACACACCATCACTGAACTTTTACCTTATCATTTTACATTGACAGACAAGGTTATAATTTGCTTCGGCAGGGGGATTGGACTAGATGATCCCCAGAGGTCCCTTCCAACCCCTACCATTCTGTGATTCTGTGATAATTTCCCTTTCTTCCTATATGTTCTATATATATGGGGGGAATTCCAGAGTTTCATGGGACAGGGGAACCAGATATCCTCTGTAAATGTATTGGCAAACTAATTCACCTATAAGGCCATACATCACTCTCAGTATACCTTATTTGCTCTGAAATAAAGGCAGTATATAGTCTAAAGCAGGGATGAAAACAGAGACCATTTTAGGAACATTGTCATGACTCTGGATCTTCCAAAGCCTAAACAATTCATGTATGCATCCACACGTTATTTAAGTAATACTTAAAGTGCAGAACATTCACACATGTTCTTCTGTACACACACTCACACGTCAGTCCATACAAAGAACCTAACCTCGCTTAGAACATGTTGCCCAGAGAAGCTGTGGCTGCCCCCTCCCAGGCAGTGTTCAAGGCCAGGTTGGATGGAGCTCTTAGCAGCCTCGTCTGGTGGAAGATGCCCTTGCTCATGGCAGGGGGGTTGGAACCAGACGATCTTTAAGATCCCTTCCAACTCAAACCATTCTGTGATTCTATGAGTATCAGTCATTATTTGAACAAACAGCAGACCCAGCTACATAGGGCACCTGCTGTGCTAAGTCTTAGTACTTGCACACGCGAGGTGCTGACTGGCTAAACACAGGCATCATTGCTTGCTGTACCCAACACACCAAAGAAAGAAACAGAAAGAGCAGATACCCATCGGATGCTTTTTCATGGGCTAAATCAGCTCATTCCTGTTTGTTCATATTGGCAGCTTTCTGAAGGCACACGCACAGAACGAGTGTGTCTTCAGGCAATGTTTGAAGGAAAACCAGTTTTTTTCATGTCAGTGATGCTCTTTAATAATTTCTGCATAAGCAACCAAATTAAAGAGAAACATTAAAGTTCTTCAGAAGAGGATATGAAAGGATGGTGTTTTTACAAGGATGTTGGCAAGTTTTTTCAATCCAAAGATACTACCCTTCAGTCAAGTACTAGAAAAAGGTTATGAATTTGGACCAAAATAAAATACTTCTCTACGTTCAATGAAAACTTCCACTGTAAGTTAGAGGAGAAAATGTACTCTTGTATGACAAGCAAGTATACTCTTCTACACGTGTTGTACTCTTCTTAAAAGACTGATTCTAGGCTGCTTGTTCGAAATGAGTTGACTGTGGGACGAGTATCTGTCAGTGTACTGAAAAGAAATTTAAGCTTGGCTAACCAGCCATAAAAGTCATAAATAAAACAGAAGTATATTTCAGAAGGTCAAAACTTACATCTGCACTGTATGTGAAAATACATAAGAAAATCCAAAGGGGCAATTAATGAAACAGGTTTTAATGCAAATGCTTCAATATCAAAAAAGCTTTGAAAGGCCCAGTCCCTACAAAGTGATGACAGCTCTGAGTTTCGATTAATAGGATTAGATTGTTGCCTAATTAACCTCGTTTCAACCAGAATTACATAGTTATTTGATGTTGAAAATCTCCTCCCCTATGTAAGAACATTATGGTTTCAGGATCTGGACAATCAAATTACAAAACAATAAATTCTGGAAGCTAGGATTAAAAAGCATGTAAAATTTTAAATAAACTTTCAAAAAAGTTCTCAGATATGTTCTTGACAGATATTGAAAATTAATTTAGATCAAAGATACATTAGTTAGATACTGGGTTTTTCACTTGCAAAATTAAAGATCTTTTATTAATCTTTGTCTAGGGAAATCATGCCCTGTTCAAAGCTTACCATGCTTTGGAGGTGAGAAGACTACAGAAAAATTGTTTTCACTAATTTCAAATTAAGATCTTCATATACATCTATACACATGCCCTTGCTACAATGTTTTCAGTAAAGTACTACTGATCACCAACCAAAACATGGTCTATAAATAGTTCTTATACCTACCTATGAAATATTAAACATCTATCTCGCCAAAACCCTCCATATATTTTGATCCTCAGTAGTTATGTTTTTTTCTCTCTAAGAGGCAATGCAAAGTAAAGTTAAATATATCCCAGATGAAATATTTTCTATTTTACCAAGGAAGTCTAGATTATTTCCAGTTTTCTGGATATTGTAATTTCTTAAAATTTTTCCATAAATGCCCCACACACTTGTCACACCTAACATAATGCTTATTTCAAAATTTCAAATTTTGGAGAAATTTAGATGTTTCTGCACCATTTTATGGAAAAAGGGGATTTTTCTTCATGTGTCTTTCACATTGTGGTGCCTGGTGTGTAAAGACAAGAATGGATGTGTGAAACGCAGACAGGGTCCTGCAAACACTTGAAATCACTGTATTTAGTTTAGTAATGACAATCAACCCACGAAAGGAGCTCTTTCAGAAAAATGATGGGAGATCGGTTGTTAACTCCTAACATCTACCAAGCAAGGAAGTTCAAAAAAGGTTAGATGAGCGTGAAGCTAATATTTGAAACAAAGAACTGAATTTCATATGGATTTCAATAAAAGGCTGCTCTCAGAGAAGTGTGTGTAAGAGGGCAGCTGGAATCACGTAAATCACATATGTTCATGAAATCCATTGCATTAGCAGCAAGCACATGCTGACCTTCGGCCTATTCTCCTCCTCCTCGCCTGAGAACCAACGTCCTGGATTCCTGTTGGGCAAAAAAATACTGACTTGCTCTGAAATGGTGTCTAGTGTTACTGGAAACACACACTGCTTTTACAGCTCACAGAGAGCTCTCTCTGCACGGAGGTTACGCGATCTTTATACTCCTGTCAGGAAATAAAAGATGTTAATAGTGGGGACCTCTTTAGGAACAGTAGCCTTTAGCAAGAAAGGCAGGACTAGAGCATGGTGATATATCAACGGTCTATGTAAAGACATGGTTTGTGTTGTGAATACGTGATGTAATTCTGGAGATACTAAAGGATCCACGGAAGATTCAGTCCAGCAGGAACAGATTAGGGGACTGATGCGATGGACACTGTATGGGTGGGAGAGTCCCAAAAGGCAGCAGAACTGAGGCAAGTCACATGTCTTGTAGCAGAGGAGTCCAGATGAGAATGGCCAAGTAGCTCATGTAGGTACCTCATGACCATGCCAGCACAGCAAACACAAGGGTAGAAGGGGGGATGTTTAGTCTGCAGACGGACAGTAACAGTCTCAAATCTCTGAAGGGAGTTCTTAGTTGCTGTTAAATACCAGACACCATTGTAGCAGCTTTTGAATCGCTATGTGGCCACTTCAAGTCCTAATTCTAGGTCAGTTAGAATGTCTCTTCTTAGTATTTAAGTACGTTTTCTATGCCAAATTCTCTATGCCTGTCTGCACCTCGTGCAGCCTCTTTAAGGCATTTATTTCCTAAGACACTAGCAGCAGAAAGCTGCTGCAGGAAATATCTCATTTCTTCTTCCTAATTTTTTATTCTGCAGCCCTTATTGCACCAGACTGCTCTCTCATTCGCCACTGCGGTAACTGTTTGCACAGCTTGCTGAAAGCCAGCTCACTAAAACAACGTAGGTTAAATAATAGATAGTCCTAGTGTGAATCATTTCAATGATCCAGTTTACAGCAAATGCTTGAATTCCTGAACTTAGGAGGCAGTGAAATACAGTTGGGGAAGCAACGCAGTGACTCACCTTCAGCACAAAGCTCTCTTTCAGGCGATTACAACTTTCAATCTGTCTGTGCAAAGGTGAATCACAGGCTGGCCCACTGGGTACATGAAGAAGGATATATATTTTGCAAGCCTAGCAGATTCATGCACAATGAAAACCAGGAATTATTGCCTGAACTGTAAGCCAGGCTATAAATCACGTTTAAAAATTGACAGCATGCATTTGAACTGAAGTCCACATCGAGAGCCACAGCTAAACAACTATTAGAGCTTTCAGGGATTCACATCTCTCTCCCAGCATTTCAGCTAGGTAGATCTCATATGGGTGGCTGAGCATACTACAGCTGACCGCTGTAATGCCAAGAGATGAAAAATGAGTATAGACACCGTAAGAACAAGGCGAAAGTATGAAGGTCTGCTTTGTTCTGCAACTGGGTAACCTTTCCTTACGAAATATGAGATAATTAATCATGCACCTGGTTACATGTAGAATGAACACTTTAAAAGAACAATGCAAAAATGCCTTAAAAGCATACAAGAAAGGAAGACAGGATACAGCCATAGTGACGTAAAACACACCCTTTACAAGAAACAGTATACTATATCGGGTGCTATATATGCTAACAGAGGAACGCCCACATGGCTTCTGAGTCCTTACAGGCACTGCTGAATAAGGAAGTTTCATTCCAGGCTCTAGTTCAGACTCCAGCTTTGCTTTCTGGTCAGCTCTTGTAGCGTAGATAGTTCATGGAAAATAGATTTCTTTCCTATTCATGAGAAGGCGGCATGCAGGAATGGAAACTTCTCAAAGAGGGACTGAAGGAAATGGATCGTTGAATAGGTGTGAAGAAAACTTCAGCAGAAGATGGTAGAGATGAACTCAGTTTGACAGTTTATCATAAACTGAGTCATTGCTTTCTGTGAATTGTGCTAGTCAATAGGAAAATACTCTCGAAAATGAACTGGAAAGACTCCCCCATTCAAATGACATAACATGACCTACAGTCAGATCCTAAGCTATTCAAGATGATGGGACTTAAGACAGAAGTGTATACCACAAAAGTGAGGAAACTGATGCAAGAAAAAGAATGCTGGATTTGTTATTTTTATGTTTTCTGTGTAATCAAGTAAAAAAGAACATTATTAAAAAAACTGCACATACCATGAAAAACTGGTTGGCTTACTCAAAAACCTGAGATGCCCTAGAGGAATTAAACTGTCACTTAGAATGAAGTCGAGAGTTCATGTCCAGAGGTCTGTCAAGATAGCTGGGGTCAGCTCTGGACCCAGAGGCCTGAAGCTAGACAGGTCTTCTTTGGGAAAGCCCAGTAGACACACTCAGGAGATGTTTGGGGCAGGGCAGTGGAGGCAGCAGGGATTGGAGGGAAGCACAGAGTTGGAGGGCATGGTGGAGTGGAATCCAGCTCAATCCTCTTCAATGCTGTTGCAGATGAGAATGGATTCCCTATTTTTAATGGAACTTACATGGGTATTAAATCCAGAAAGATCTATAATGTTCAGTAAAAACTGGAAGAGTGCATAGGAAACTTAATTATTAAGTCTCATTAGAAATGAATTGGTGACCTGCAAGGTGTGGCACATTTCTTCATAAATTTATGCTGCTCTCAACAGGATGCACTGCAGTCTAAGCTAGAGAGTGACGTGTGTCCTCTCAGGGTTGGACATGAAGAGATTTACTGACTTCAGTCTGCAAGTTAAACAGTGTTTTTCTCAAGAGATACAGAGCAGGCAATGAAGGAAAGAAGAAATATTGTATAGCACCTTCAAAATCAGTTAACCATAAATAGGTATTAGATATGGTTATAGTTTAGTCATAACGGTATATCTATTTTATAACATCACTGGAGAGCAGAATTATGGCTCCTTGGTTTTCTTACCTTAATCTATTTCATGCTATTTAAGAATAACCCTTAATTTAAATTTTGGCAGCTTGCGAATTTTGGTGTGGTGATAACTGCTCCTCTGAAATGTGTCTTTTCCCTCAGTTATAGATATGTAGGGTTAATTGACACATGTTCTCAGTTTTAATGTAGGGATTTTTTGTGTGTCTATGAATATGAATTAGCCTTTTCTTGCTCAAGGAATTTCATCTTTTAATTGATGAAACATGAAGGCCATTAACATTCCATGAATTAAGTTACAGTTCACCCAAATTCCTACTATCATTTGCAACTGTTGTTTGCTCCAATAATTAAAAAGATTCAGTAGTAAACACCAGTATTTAACAAATGAGGTTGTTTAGCACAATACCCAGAACATCTCTTGCTACAGCTGTGTAATTCCTTAAATGTTGAAAACTGAAATGGTTTAAAAAATGTAAGGGAAGAGTATGCGAAGCAAGAGGTTATCTTGATTATATGATAAAAGTTTACTGAAAATTTGAGCTATTTACAGCATAAACCAGGGTTGCTCAGAGTATAGCACACTTGTTGTTTCTTTAAGGACTGTTTTATTAAAGGATAAGTCTCTAATTGCTGCAGGCTCAGGAAAGTATTATGCCTTTGAGTTCACTTGACTGAATCAATGAAGTCTGCTGCTTCTTATCAGTGAGATCTGTTGTTCAAAGGTCCATTAGGAAGAAAAGCAAATCCTGACTCCTGCTGTGTGAGGACATTGGTAAGGCAATGCTTATCCAGTGCAGATAGAGCTGGCATGTTGAACAGGGCTGGTTTGCTCCAAAATTAATGTGGAGCCCTGCCCCTGAGCTGCTTTATTCTCTGTCACACAGATGTGAGGTTTTCTCTGGTTTCATCAATCCGTAGTTAGGTTGCTGACAGAGTGAGCACTCATGCAGATAATAATTTGGTATTCAGGCTATAATTACGGCTCCAGTGACTTCCATGTACCCCTACTAATAACTCAGCATGCTACCCAAAATACGATTGGTACTGATACATGAGCAGCAAGTGCTCAGCCTGTCTTGGTGTAATTCTGCCTGTTCCAAAACCTTGTCCCAGAGGTGAGAGAGTATTGGAGCAGTAACCTCTGGGACAAAGAGCTGCTCTCTAGGGAGGGTGGGCTGGGGCAGTCATTATTGCCTGCCAGGACACTATCTGCCACACCACTTCTCCACAGTGATGCCAGGGACTACCTGGCCCTGCAATTTAAATAAGCATAAAGGCAGCTGAAAGTCATTTGTGTCCCACTCTCAAGGTATGCAGAACAGAGCAGCAGGACAGCTGATTTTCTGGCTCACTGTTTTTTTTCCCTTTTTCCCTCATGAATTAATTGCTGTTGGATGATAGCTAAACAATTCAAAGGCAAAAGTGCAGAATCACCAGGCCCATGTGTCTGTAACAAAAAGAATTAATTTCCAGGATCTCCTTTTCAGTAAAACCTGGAAGATAGTTTGTGAGAAGGAGTGAAAGCAGAGGGAAAAGTAAGATGAAATCAGTAGTTCAAATCCTTATGCTAGAGTCTCACTGGAGCACATTTTCCATGCATCACAAGAGGTTTTGCCCTTCCCAAACCTTATCTAGGAAGCAAGAGGCTAAAGGTGTTTCCACCAAGAAAGCGATTTCCTCATAAATTCATATTTGAAACTTTTAAGCAAGGACTAAACCTGGAGAAGTTAGTAGTAGACAAAGGATGCCAAAATGAATTAATCTTATTGATCTTATTAATCAAGACCTCACAATGAGAATAAGCATGAATCTCCTACTACTGCTGGTTTCAAACAGTCCATGCTATCTCCCAAGGGGTTCACGGGTCTTGTCTAGAACAGTGCCAGATCGCATGGGCCAAAGTGACAGCAGGAATCATGATAACAATCAAACAAGAGGGCTAATTGCATGTCAGTACTTGAGGCCAAGTGCTGTCTAGTTTACTTGTACAGAGGCTGTTGTGTGACTGAGTTCTTGAATAAGGTGCCCTTCTGTCCTTGGTGATCGGCTGCTGGATGTGTGCACTCCAAGTTTGATCAGCACTTAGCCTATGCCTTCCTCTGACAGTACAAATGAAACAAACCTGTGTGACTCAGCCCAGAGCTCTTTGAAGAGTGGAAATTCACAGTTTTTGGAAGTATTATGGCCTCAAGTTCTGTCAGGGGAGGTTTAGATTGGATGTTAGGAAAAATTTTTTCACTGAAACAGTGGGTAGACATTGGACCTGGCTGCCCAGGGCAGTGGTGGAGTCCCCATCCCTGGAGAGGTTCAAAAACCATGTAGATGTGGCACTGCCGGACATGGTTTAGCAGCCATGGGGGTGTTGGGTTGACAGTTGGATGTGATGATCTCAGAGGTCTTTTTCAACCTTAATGATTCTATGATTCTACTTTGGTTGTGCTATTTTGTTTTTGTCATCATTTGATATCTAAATCTAAATCCTAGATTTCAAAAAGCAAAGGGAAAGAACCCTTGCAAGCAATTGTGTAACACTACATAGGAAACAACCTTCAGGGAATAGAAGAGCCAACTCTCTTCTGGTCGTCTGCACTGTATTGGTTTGGCCAACACAATTCAGGTTTCAAGCAGTGCTGCTGCTGCACGGTACATGGCAAACAGGGTGGTGCTGGAGTGTGTCTCACCTAGTGGCACTGTGCTTGCTGCTTGTTGCTGAACACAGCTGGAAGTCTACAATAACAGCGCATTTACTTGTCTGTTATCTTTGACAATCACAATTCTCCATCTCGCTTCAGTCTATTAAAATGCTTGTCCATACTGCAGAATACCACGAAGATACTTACTTTGTCTTTTTATGTGTCCCTTTATTTTTAAGGGTTATTTTTAAGGGTTTATTTTTAAGGGTTTATTTTGGTTTGTTTAAGGAAAACAGGTAAGGAAACTTAAATAACAGATCTCAGGAAGCGAAAGGATCACTAGATCTATAGTTGAACTGGAATGCACTTAAGAAAATAAGAGAGCAGTTTAAGTCATGGGAACTGGTGAACAAAGCACCAAAAAGCATGAAACCCCAACACAGATGTAGCAAAGATTTTCCAGATGTGGAATTCTTTCTGTGAATCAGTAAAGCTAGCTTAACTT
>Ga0065711_1041608_pt1 | contig 16022 bp, 7 predicted proteins | sample Hoacrofraction12_FD_59098 | JGI IMG/M metagenome (GOLD analysis project Ga0065711, IMG submission 59098) | Hoatzin crop microbial communities from Cojedes, Venezuela - Epithelial fraction 12 v2 (version 2) | ecosystem: Host-associated > Birds > Digestive system > Esophagus > Crop | place...
ACAACCTCCCTGGGCAGCCTGTTCCAGTGCTCCGTCACCCTCAGAGGGAAGAAGTTCTTCCTCATGTTCAGATGGAACTTCCTGTGCTTCAGTTTGTGCCCGTTGCCCCTTGTCCTGTTGCTGGGCACTACTGAAAAGAGCTTGGCCCCATCCTCCTGACACCCACCCTTCAGATATTTGTAAGTATAATAAAGTAAGTATGATAAAAAAACTTTATTTGCTCCTGAAGTTAAGGTCCCAAATTTACGTATTCAGTAAGTTTCTTCATCATGATATTGAGAGTTTTGAGGATACTAGAAGGGCAAAAATCAAAGGTATCTTCACACAAAGATTCCATTGCTTGGGTACTGTTCCAATTTCCCTTTGTAATACAGACATTTATACCTCCACAGCAAAGCAACTTCATGATAGGAGGGGGAGAGAAGCATTTTTTCATTACTTTAAAGGTCCATATGGACCTTTAAAAGCTATATTACTTAATGGAATTCCTAAACTGGCAAACTTTTGCTACTTTACTTGCTGCTTAGTTAGACAATGTAATACAAAGTAAACCTATTAATTAAATCTTTTTGTAAAAGTGCCTTGAAGCAGTTCTTTAAGTAAGAAAAACAATGAGTTCAACAATAAGTAGGTGCTAAAATTTAAGTGCCATCACAGCTTCAAACCAACTGGCAGATGTCTAATCTCAAATTTGTTTAAATCTGAAATGCTTAGAAACTTTAGAGAAAGTATTCTAGCCTTTTTCTCAAAAAAAAAGTGAGAGAATCTCATTAGTTTATCCAAACATGTTCAGCAAGGTATTAGAGAGAACTTCAAGCACTTGTAACACAAGGTACTAGAATAATAAACCTTGTTAGATATACAGCTCTGGATGCAGCCATAGCTCTGGATAGTTCAGCTTAAATATGACAACGTTTCAGCACCAGGTTCAATAACCTGGCTCAGGAACTGGGCTGTGATTAGACAATGGTTGGACTTTAGTCCAAAGGCTGCAAGAGGGAGCCTTTGCCTCAGTAGTCAAAATAAGGCACAATCCTTATTCCTAATTCACTGGTCATCTTCATCTTTCAGCAAAAAAGGAAGGAATGAAATAATGATCTCTTCTTTAGGAAAAAAAAAACCTGTATGAAACTAAGAAAGAAATAAAAGATGATTAGGAAAACACTGACAAAACAAAGTTTTGATAGGTCACCATTACTAAGGCATAGGGTATAGTGACTGCAGATTTTCTGCCCAGGTAAGAAAAGCACATCTCTTCCAACAACAGCTGAACACGCTCTGTGAAGCACTCAGTTTCAGGAGCATTTCTCTAAATATGTTTTGCACAGGAAAGGCAAAGCAGAAATTTCCAGGACACTACCAACAGCATTACCGACATTTCCTTTCCTTCCTTTAAGATTTCACTGCCTCAGGTTTCTACCTTCACATGTCCTACTAGTGATGTTTTCCTGCACTGCTGGCAAAATAATACAAATCTAAGCATGAAGAAAACTTAAAGCCTATTTCTGGCGTGCAGGAATAATTCTGCTGATTTAAGATAAATCTACCTATTGCTTCATTACAATGGATTTCTGCAACAAAGCAAATGAAAGGCGTAAAAAGAGATTGATTTTAAAATACAGCACCCTCTAACATATGTCTAAGCATCTCTTTTCCGCTGCTCAAACCTTGGGTGCAGGAAGAAATTAATGGCAAAGATTCCCTGTGATCTTTCAAGCTCACCATTGCCAGCAACAATTTTTCCTGCTCTCATCAGAACTTATTGTTAAATTAGTCACCTAAGCAATGCAATTAACATGACTTATGTGAAGCGACACCGGTTGCGAGGCAGGGGCTGCCTGTCCTGCACACCGCTCCAGGATCAGGCAGAACGCTTGTGCTGTGAAGCGTGAATGTTCCCTCTCCACTTCTGAAAGCGAGCACGGTGAAAAACACAGGCTTGCTCTGGGAGGGGAAATGAGTCATACAGTGCCTGCTGCCTTCTGCCTTTGTTACAATGAGATAAAGGTCAGCAATATTACGAAGGTTTAATTTACACCACAAACTGACTCAAACATATGCTATTATCACCCATTTATTTTTTGCTTTTTTTGGTTATAATATCATCCTTCTTATTAGAGCAGAAATGCTTACCTCTGTCCTGATGCAAAAACAAACAGGAAACCGACTCCCAGAAAAGTCTGGAAGAATGAAAACTCTCACAGGTCATTTTTAATTAAATGTCATCTTACCTCAAATAAAAATGGCCCTGGGTCTCAGAATGACATCAGGAAAAAAAACAGCATAAAATATTGTCAAAATACGGTTGATCATCAAATTATATCAAACTATTAATTACATGAAACTCCAGTATTTTCACAGCTTTTTTATTCATGTATGTGTGCATATTTATTGTTAATAGTAAGTGAGTACAACCCTCCTCCACAGAAGTGACCAGTGAAATAACATCTAATGTACATCTCTGTACAGTTAACAGTTCAAATGAGAAAATGCTTGCTCACATTTATCACAGAAAACTGAATGAAGGACCTTCTTTCTGGTCCATGGTCAGCGATATCCTCCTCAGTAGGCAAGAAGTCGCAGGTCACAGATAAATGCTATGTCTGTCTACATGGCTATTTGCTTCTACCAGATGAGGCTATATCATCTACAATGATCTAGACACCCTCAGAAAAGAAATCTTTGAACAAATGTTGTTCACCCAACAGAAGAATATAAATTAGAAATTCCTGTGCTTGCTTGCAGAATACTGAAGTCCAAAGCCCAAGGAACCTGCCAAGGATATCGTGGACAGAATCAGGACAAAGTGTCTACGTAGAGGTACTGCAGCTAAAGCTATGTGGGGTATGCCAGTTTCATGGGTTTTATAGAAAAGACCTCATTCAAACAAGAGCAGAAATGAGGAAATGGAAAGGCAGAATCATTCCTCTTGCCGGTGAAACTTCAGGATGGTCTAGAACTGGGAGAAGACCAAAAACTCTTTACAGTAAACCACGTGCCACCAGTCCCAGGGAATATACAAATAATGCCAAGGAGAATCTATATCAAATTGACTGGGAGCAGAGCCTGGCATAGGAGGAGCTACTCAGATGTCAGAGAAAGCCAGAAGCAAAGGTGATGTTTTCCCCGACGGTCTGAGATCCCACACTGTGGATCAGAAGGACAGTGCCAGCTCAGTGAGGGCTGGCGGATGACAGACCAGGAGTGGGTCCAGCCAGTGTTGGTGGAGCAGCCTGATCAGGCTCACTCTCGGTGGTAGCAGAAATGCAGAGAGGAATGGGATGCCCTCAGGGGAATGCCCTGCCTCAGCCGGGCAGCCTGAAGCCACAGGAAGTGGAGCAGCACAAGTCAGACTCCCAATCTTACAACCTCTTGTAGATCCAAGAGGCTGAGAGGTCCCATAGGCACCATGCAGGTTTAGAAATATACCTTTGGTGACACAAAACTCCTTACTAAATATGCTTTAATCACCTTGATCATCCTAGTATTGGGATCCAAGACATGAAATGCAAATGCAGCAAGTGGCTGCCTGAATTTGCACCCCCGTTCTTACTCCTTACATGTCTTCCAGGCTGCCATGATCTACGAGCAGGCCAAATATTTTTGACATTGATACAACATTATATCAATCACATATCATAAGAAAAGTTCACATGCCTGCAATTTACCCTTTGTCGCCATGCCTTATTCAGCTGTTCATAGGAATCACATATGCTGTGATAATAAAATTGGGAAACTCCAGACTCTAATTTTTTTTTCTAAATTGCTTCCCTGATGCCCACCTCCCTGTTTGCTTTGATCAGTTTGGGAAGGTCATGCAATCACAGTCACTAAAAGAAGAATGCTGTCGGAGTATAATATTCTAGTGGACAGAAAGGCCTCCACATCTCCATTCTTACTAGCTAGCCTGCAGGCACCTTCTTCTTATATTCTAGCTTGATATATCAAGGGAAAAAAGGTCAGTGAAGACTCCCATCTACTCATAAACTTATAATGGTTTTAAAACAGTTCTGTGAAGCCAAAGCAGAGTACAGTAAGGATGCTTATTTGGTTTCCAAGTAGCATATTTTCACAGAAATACAGAATACTATAGGCTTGAGGTATCTAGACCCACCACTTGCTCGAAGCATGTCTCATCAGATGAGGTTACTCAGGCTGTCTCATCAGGCCTTGAAAAATGCCTCAGTGGAGATTCTAAAGTCGTCCAGGCAACCTGTTCCTATATTTGATCACCCTCATGGCAAAAAATTGTATCCCTGTCTAATTAGAGTTTCCCATGTTACAACTTGTGTCCTTTGCATGTCATCCTATCACTGTGCATCACCAAGAGGATTCTGGCTCCATCTTCTCTGAGTTTTCCAATCAGACAGTTGCAGACAGCTGTAAGATCTCTCCTGAACCTTCCCTCTTTTAAGGCTGAACAAACCCAGTCTTCTCCTCATATCTCTTCTGTTCCTCTTCTCTGGCCATCTTGATGGCCCTTCAATGGACTCATTCCTGTGTCACTGCTTTATATTGGGAAAAAAAAAAACTGGACACCATACTCCAGATGCAGTCTCACAAGTGCTACAGAGGGGAAATATCACTTTCCTGGAGGTGCTGGCTAATACAACGCAGGAAGTGGTTTGCCTTTGATACTTTAATTGGCTGGCCCTTGATGCATTCATTTGTTGGCCTTTTTGTTTTAATTAGTTTTGCTTCTCATCTACAGTTCACTGAAATTTAAAATAAGCCAGTCAAAACTGAAATAACTCTATGCACAGAGTTTGTCAGTGGTTTAAATACAATCAGGAGGAACTGGTTCAATTTCTGCACATACTTACACCTTGGTCTTTCTTTATAGCCAAGACTTGTGATAATTTAACCAGCAGGACTTTTCTCCTACTCTGTGGACACAAATCAGCTTAAGAGCTTCTCAGCAATTAAACTGAAGACCTATTCATACCACTGTTAGTTGGCTGACTCCTTACTTACATTAGAGCAAATGAGAGTTAAGTTCTAAGAGCCATCAAGTAGAAATTCAATTTACAGTAACAAATGCAGTACATACTGGTAGTCATCCCTCACCACCCCAGACCTGTACTATAAGCCCTATCGTGAAAGTGCTAAGACTTTTCAAACTAGTGATACTTTTCAAACTGGTAGGCTTTGCCCTACAGTGACTTAAATAATCATTTACTTTTTCACAGGAAAAGGTAAAATATCACAATTTTTTGCATCATATTCATAGAGAATAGTAAATACAAAGATCTCTCAAAGAGCAGGACAATTTATTTTTTTGAAATTACTTTAATAAAAAAAGGCATTAAAGTTTTACACAGAACATTCTAAAATGCCAAACTATTAATTCAGGGTAATAACTCCTATAAGCATTACTGAATTATATATTTTAAATTACAATTTTCAAAAATGAGAGTGGGTATATTACAAAACTGAAAATAAATTTCACAAAATCTATTTTAAGTATTTTCTATGCAATGATTTGTGTGAATTATTTAGCATTTTCATTAACATTGTCTGGAAATGTACAATTTTATCTGACTTACGTCTTGAGATCCTTGTAATGTTAAAGGACATAGTTCCGCAAGTTTTCCTGCATAGGCACACCGCTTAGTGCACACATACACATTTCTAGAACTCAGGAGATTCAGTACTAAAACTATAAACTAATGCTGAATATCAACACCATTTGAACAGCATTATATGTACATTGCTCCCTTCCAAGCATTACACATTTATTCTTCTGTATTACATTAAACAAAAAAACAACAAACAAACTTTTGCCTGGTTTTCATGCTCTTTCAGAAGTATATAAAATATAGGCTTGCAAAGAGAGACAGAATTCCATCAGAGAAAGATTTTGCTTTAAAAAATCAAGCATGTCCTTGCCCAGTTAAGCAACAGAAAAGAACTGCGTTCCTTAGTGCAGCCCCTGTTTTGAAAGAGATGTGGCAGAGCAAATAATTAAATCAAAGCTATTCAAACACCAATTAACATTTGACTTGAGTTTCAAGTAAAGATTTAAACTAGATCTTATGTTATCAGAACCATCCAGACCATCTCTAACACACAAGAGAGTAAGACACAGACAGATGATACAAGTTATTGAAAATGAAAGATGCCTGATTGCTTACATCCAACAGAAGGCAGTCGAGCAACATACTGCTATGGAGATTTTATTTCTCCTCTCCACTTCATTAGCACAGTCCCTTCAGCAGGTGAAAAGTCTCCACCAAAATCAGTGGGTAAAATTTCCACAGGAATTCTCAGCCATGTGGATGGGAACTGGGTGCCTCAATGCTCTCCTAGATGCTGAAAATATCCTACATATTTCCTTTTGTCACTGGTGAGCTTTGCAGACATCTAAACCTCTGCATGCATATGCCTCTCTCAGTTAAAATTCAGGTCTGTTAGCAGTTGGTAATGAGTGTTGTTGACAATGCTTACATATGGCAACAGTTCACTACTCTTTAAAACCCATATTCTGATTGGAGAAAAAAACAGAACTCAGGTTTCCCTGTCCCATATGTATCTAACCATAAGTCCAGTGCCTCCATTTACCTTTTTCCAACACTGAACTTGACAGTTGCTGCCATGTCTCCTTGTCTGCAACTCCCAAATAAATGCACTAAATGGGGCCTTTCTAATTAACACGTGAATAAAACCCAAAGTGAAGATGTCATTGCATTAGCTTAAGATATGCATAACAGTTTTTTGATAGTGCTATCAAAAATTTCCAACTGCCAAAGACCAGCTAAAGTGAGGGAGAGAAAGAAGTGTGTACCTTTGCTACATCTTTGCAGATATCAACAAGGCAAAGTATTTTGCATGGATTTCCCGCAGGATTTATCAAGAATGATCTTCGGCATGTTGAAGATTATAAGTAAAATTTAATTCAGGGTATTAATAGCTATATTAACAATTTAATCTCTGCAAATGTTATCACTGTTGCATGAAAAAAAATTCTATATCCATTTTGCTGAGGCCATTAGCCTGGAAGTTCATGTTGTGAGAGATATTTCTTACTTAGAATATAAATTCATTTTCACAGTATGTGTTTTGCAAAAAGAGAGAGAACCCTGGTTTCCAGCCTTTTTAATGAGAGACAAAAAGAACTACAGATTTTTTTAAAACTTTCCCTTTGGCACTTGTATGTTACAGGTGCCTGCAGTTACGTGGAGGCACACACAATATTAACACCTAGATATTTAACTTCATAATATGCCTATCTAGACAAGAGGTGAGATTTCTAAATGAGGAATCTTGTACTTACACTATGTCATTACACAAAATCTCACCTGAAATTATCTTGCCCACAAAGCTGTAGTTATAAAAACAGAAAATACGATGATTATTGAAATGAAACTCATAATGTTGATATCAACATTTTTATATTCTTGAGTGATTGCTGATTACATTACTTCATATCTTATGTAGTCTAATAAAAGTCACAATCTCAAACCACAAATGCTAGATTTAGGATATGGGATACAGATATACATCTGTAGAAAAGCATGTGAAACCGCAATATAAAATTATATGTTTTCCATAGAAAATACCTGTAATCCACTAATTTTACAAAAAAAAGCAAAAGAAGTGAACTGCAAAGGACCTAGCAACAAAACGCTCAGATAGGTTACAATATATTCACTCAATGAACCAGCACAGGCTTGTACCACAAAAAACAGTTGGTATGAAGCTCATGCTCTCCAAATGAGGTGCACTAGCACTCTTGATTAGCATAACATGAATAAATAAAATTTAAAAAATGGTACTGAAGGTATTTTTTTAATTACTACATCAATAAAATTAATTTGTATAATCTCTTTCAAGGTTGATTATTACAGTGAAAGAATTCTTTTAACATTTCTATAAACAGAAGTTGGAAAAAGTATACCTAAATAAGAGAAATTATGTCACTATCCTTACACAGTAGTCCCACACACTGACTCAAGTTAAAATCATTTTTTAAAGTTAGAATCCTGACATTCACGTTTTGCACTCAAAATGCATAACAATATTTATTCTCAGCTAAAACTCACTAAAAGTGAAATCAGGGCAAGACCAAACTCTATGAGACTTGTTCAACCAGCAGAACAGAATAGCAGCAGGAGTAGTGTTACTACCTGAAGTACAACAGGAAGCAGGGCTAAGAGAGAAACTGTCAATGTAAGCAGATGTCTCAGCTATTATTCACTCACTTGTAATTCTAACAAAACATTGTTTTTTGTGCAAGGCATTCTAGAATAAGTACAAAACTAACTTTCTTGCTAATAATGTGAAGCACAGGCAGATTCACAAATCTGTTGTTGTTCACTAGCTATGCAAATTTGCTTTTTGTAACACCACAGAAAGCCAGAAACTGATGGAGAAAGAAAGAAAAATAACTGATGCCAACAATTTGGCATATAACATAGCAAATGAAAGAAATTCATTTTGTCTTATTGCAGGATGGCAACATTGCGATTGACATCATTTAGTTGGTTGCTTAGCATTTGGGTCAACAGACTGAAATTGCAGTGAGAAGGCAAGACTAAGCTTTCTACAATACTATCACAGTGTTTCTATTTCTGGTGCATTACTTCATCAGAGAAAAGGTGCAACTTCAGGGTTAGACTTTTCTATAGACATTTTAGTATCAATAAATTTATATGTTGGATTCAAATCCCCAAAATCTTGTAACTGCTTCCAGGGTTCTGGATAATCCAAACCTTCTGAAGTTTTGCAGATTATTTCTTGAAATATGAGGATGGGGTTGAAGCCAACAGGTTTGGAGGGACTTTTTTTCTCAATGGTTAACATAAATACAAAGAGACCAGAGACTAAATCAGTGGTAGACACCACCAAGTTCTGAGTAGAGAATTTATAGGGAGCTAGAATCCAGGTTAATTCAAGACAAGAAAGACCACTTGTCACTGTATCAGCTGCAAAGAGTCAGATGTCACAAAAGCTCAAGTTCTTTGCCATAGGTAAAGCTCCAAGACACATCCTCTGAAGGAGTTACATCAGAAATAAAAAGAAACAACAAAAAATCGGAAATATTTGAGCTGAAGGTAGCTCCTTCATCTTCAGCTAACGCAAAAACCCCATCTCAGAGGTGATGGAAGAGGAAAGTGGTTCGAGACTTGTATGCTTGAGATAGATTCGAACTATTTCCAAAACAAAAGCAACCCTCTTCCTACCAAGGATAAGCAAGAGGAAAGAGAAGTTGTTTTCTTTCCAGTAGGACAGAACATACAGCAAAAATACATTCTGAACTACAAGAACAGGAATGGTCATTAGCAAAATTTCCAGTGTCTACAAAGGAGGCCAGCATTGTTATCTATATCTTGGGCTCATCATGAACCCATCCCAAGCTAGGAGATAAGACCATAGAAAGGACACATCAAAAAGACAACATCTTTGGCACAGTCATACCCCACTGACAGACACAATTAGTTGTGTCCCAGTCCCAGACTGGTGCTGTTTTCACACAGAAGGTTCTTCTGGAAGCTTCTATTGCTTCTGTTTTGCAGACTTCTCTGAAGTCAGTCTTGGCTAGCATATATGTCTGTCTGAAACATGATGAAGTCACACTTCTTAAAGGGCATCAGGTCAGCTGAACAGATGGGCATAAATGTAAGAAGTGTCTGCTTCTAGCTTTTTTTTTAATAGATTTTCATCCAGACATGCTACAAGCAAAACTGAGTGGTGTCTAAAACGACAGCAAATGGAGGGTGATAGACAAAGCTAAGCAACCCGTTGAGGACTGAGAGTATAAAATAAACTACATCATGAACCAAGACCACTGTTTCAAGTTCAGTTGGAGTTTCACATAAATAGCACTTCCTACAGATCCTCTCTCCTGTTACAGTCTCAACAAGCTCTAGGTTAACTATACTTACCTCTATCAGTGCTGTCTTAATGGGGCTCTCAACAGCAACCAGTGTAAGGTATGTTCAAAATCAGACAAGCCTATACGTGCTAACATTTCCTGAAGCAAGAAGGGTTCATACAGAACACACAGTTTTTATTCAAATTTTCATTTTCTCCAACCGTTTCCTTTTTGCTGGGAACGTGTTACAGCTTCTGGGGAAACTGTCTGGGTAGTAGGGTCCTCTCTGGCAGCTTTCCATAGGCACACTTCTCCCCACATACTCAGAGTTCAAAACATACACTGAAAGTTTCATCCGTCTCTGACTCAAGTGGGCTCAAAGGTCACCGTAAAGATTAAATTCAAAATGAATCCTTTTTCCAGCTTTAATTTTGTAGTCTGGTCAGTAACAGGATGACTAAAGTAAAACTGCAGTACAATATAACAGTTTTAACTCTACCACAAATTATAGCCAGTAGACATTTTTCTAGATGCCTATATGTAATCATAAAAATTGTAAGACATTTTGATACTGCTTGATGCTGATTAGGAATAAAAAGCATGTCATAGAGCCCTGAAAACCAGTGACCTTCACAAATTATAGCAAAATAAGACATATTCATTTAACTTCTATAATACAGTTTTATGATGTACAAATTATATTATTAACTAACCTTGAAACAACTTCAAAATGTTCAGCCTTTCCTTCAAACTTTTTTTAAGTTTTATGATTGCTACTAATGGAACATTGATTTTCTAAATTATGCTGCATCATCAGACCTGGTCCCTTTCTGACGCAATTGAAGAAATGCAGAGAGCAGCCCAGACACCTATCCAGGGAGAGAGTACTAGTAAAGAACCTGCCAGTCAGGAACAGAGACTGAAAAGTGGACAAATACTTCTCTCACTCTTCTAAAAATACAAAAGAACCCTGTGACTCAAGAAACTGTAATCAGCATCCCGTTAGAAAATGTCAGAGGCATGTATCTGCCTTACCCCCACTCCTGTGGTTGTGACTGAATGTATTCAAGCAAAGCACAAAAATGCAAAATGTCTCTCCTAAGCAGCATCCAGATGCTGTAGACCTAAGGTTTTTTCCAACCCTGTCAAGGCATACACATTATGTTGTTCATATTCCTTGACACTGTCCATATTTGATAAAACAACTTATCAGTAACCAGAGTTCTTCAAAACATTTACATATACACGTTCCACTTACGTGCAAACTGCAGTTACTAGCATGTCACTTACATCTTCCTTCCCCACAGCTGTACTAAGCAAATGCTGGCATAGAAGACATTTTTCAGTGAGGTCTCAGGCATAGTTTGAGCTCTAATGGAGTGTACTGTCAAGGTAGAGAGTGCTTTGACTATGTGAACATGGATTTTCTTTGGACTTGTAGCTATTAATTCCATAGACCTCCCAGTATCCAAAGGAGTGAGTGCTGTAAACATAAGAGAAAAGAGTTCTCTTAAAACCAAAGGTATGAGGTGAGGTTTCAGTCTTATAGAAATTTAATTTAGCCAAGAAAACTGTCTTGAAGTGACACTTGGAAACTACCTTGGCAAGAAGTTTGCAGGGGTACATGGGAATGCTATTATTTAATTAGCAATAATTAACCCTGAAATATGCTGTTTAGGGGTGGCAGAAGGATACAGATCACATGCTTTCCCTTTGCAAGCCAAAATAACAGGTACTGGAAGTTACCCTTTGAGATATAAAATGCAACTGTGAACGAACCACCAAGATTCAAAAATTTGGCCCATGAAAGTCCTCAATTTCCCCTGAGGTCCTTCCAGAACAGAAACATATTACCCAGAGCTCATAGGAGCTCAAAAGTGCTTGGTGTGAGAATGCAGAAGTTACCCATGCCCTGGAGGGTGATGGTTTAAAAGGAAGGCCAGAGATAATCTGGCCAAGCAGCAAGATGACTTCTTCAGTGACAGCAAGTATTTTCCTCTAGAGAATATTCATGTTTGAACTAAGAGAAGAAATTAAGAGGAATACGATACTTCATGTTTTGCCAGTAAGCTCCACTTGTCTAGGAACAGCAGGGGTGTGCTAGTGATGAGAGGTGGTCAATATTCATGCCATGAGGTAAAGGTGCTTACAGAAGGATGCCTCAGCACCTGCAGTCTATAAATTTGGACTCTTTGTTTTTTCTCTCAGAAGCAGCTGTGATCATGAGGAAAAGCAGCAGCAGATGAGTATATGGAAATATGACCATCCTTCTGTTCCCTTATTAGTCTTTGTGGTCATAGGAAGCAGGACATGGAAACATGGTCAGCTTCAAAATGACTTCACTTACGGGCAAGGACAGTCTGGATGATTCTTGCCCAATGTCTTACTAGTCTACCAGAAAGTTTAATCTCACTCTCCAAAATAAAGAGCCTTCTAGCACATGGCTCAGAACACTGACTATGACCACTGCATGTGGCATGCTCATGACAGGTTATCTCCATGATCTCCACTGAGACAGAAATAAGGAGCTTGAACATACATCAAGGCAGGCTGTAGTTCAAAGTCAAAACTGGGGCCACACTATCACTCATAGGTAGAACAGTGGTTTTTGCTATTGAAGTTGTCCATGCAGCGTGCTGTACGATTGGTCCTATGCTGTGCTACCTTTCCTGCATTCTTCATACAGTAAAGAATTGCCACAAATAATGTATAGCAGATCAATTAATGCAGTATAATAACATAGGAAGCCAGTTTTCTTCTTTCTGGCTTAAATTAACATAGCTCAGAATACTTTGTAATAATGCTCTTGATCCACACCTGATCTTTTATAAGCAGAAGACAAAGATAGCCCATTACAATTTCCAGCATTCTTGCTGTATTTTATCAAGGATTAGACCACTTCACAAATGTTTACTTAGCTAATATATTAAAACCTGTCCTTACCAGTTGGACCTCAAAGATCATCTTCCTACCACAGGAGGAAAAACATTTGCATGAAGTTTACAATTCCTTTCAGTTGTCATGGGCATTCTGTGGAAATTATGAAGCACTTGTCCCGTCTCATGAAAGTATTAAAAAATTAAATGCTGGGAAATGACCCACAGATTTGACTCTCATCTGCCTGCCGTGATGACAGCAGTCTGCAATGTCGAGAGATTACAGATTTCAAAAAATAATTTCTCTCAAAGCAGTGGTATTGCTAAAAACAGTGTTCAACTACGTGCACATGGAAAGGAAGAAAATGTTGCTCAGGTTTTAGGGATGGCAAAGCTTTAAAATAAGCTATATCTCCATGAGCTACAGGATGAAAATAATTCACTAACAATCCCCTTCATAATGATAACCAATCACCAAAATGTCAAACAAAAGGCTCAAAACCTTTATTGAATCAGATGCTTGTCAGTCTTCTGACAAATGTGTCAGCTCTGGGTATTTTAGTCAGCAATTTCAGTAACAACCAAATGGCCTTTTGTACACTGAACATGAAGATAGCCTTCAGTTGGCATGGAAAATAATAAAACTCAGGTTTTGAACCTTTAATTCTCGTTCATTTTTGGACATGTTGGAAGAGATAAATGGAAGCTTCACTGATCTCCTTGCTCACATTGATCCAGAATGTAATTTTATTCAGAAATGTTATAAATGGCATGCCTCATTTAAAAGTCCACAATTAAGTGTTGCCTTCCAATGTAGGTCATCAGCACAATTCTCAGAACAACTTCAGGACAGCAGGCTGTATGCACAGCATAACAATGCTCATAAATAACTACACAACTGGCAGAGGAGTGCACACTGTATTGAAACCCAGTTTGAGGGGTAGATTGGGAGTGTTCAGACCCTGAATGCTCTGAAGCTGGTGCTTCATAAATGTATTTCTTTTGGCAAGGCATGCGTATCAGCTATATTGCTGTGGGTAAAACCCTGCCAATCACAGTCTGCTTTAAAAAAAAACAAGTCACCTTCTCTCTCCAAAAAGCCACAAGGGATGGAGGCAGATGAGGGACAAAGTCAAACCAGACAAATAGTCTGTTTATCAGCAGTAGCTCTGTCCATTTGACAAAATTATGCTTTTTACTCCAGATTTGTACCATAGCTCTGATGGAAATCTGGGTATAAGGAACTCACTTGAGAAAAAGATGCCAAAAGACAATCTTCTTTTCCAAAGTAAATTTTTGTACCGCCGATAACCTTGATACCTGACCTTTTCTGTGACCAGAGAACAAAAAAGGTGGAGAAAAATGGACCATTTCAGACATCTATGCTAGTTATGACTAGCCAGGAAAAGCACCCTCATACTGACACATCAACTAGCTGCTATTCTCATTTCTCAGCACCTAACCTACAACTTCATATCATCAATGTTTTAGAAGGAGGGCAAATGAATCTCCAGCAGTCTTGGGAGGGCTAGCATGAGGTTGGCAGTTCTTACCAAGAATCATTCAAAACCAAAAGTTTTTTTTAAAAAAAAAGAGGGGGTGATGACAGCCACGGGGTAAGAGGAAATTTTGTCTCTGTGCCTGTTTAACAGTTGGCTGGCGACAGTCATGTGGCAAACCCAGACACCTCAGGGCCCAGGCAATATCTGGGCTCACAAAGGTGACATATTGCTCAGGTTTGCTTCCAGATGGCCCGGAAAGAATCAACTTGCAAGTCCAAAAGAGACTTTGTTCAGGAACTCCTGCTGTCACTGCTGTCAGTCAGCACCCTTATGATAAATTGTCTTATCAATTTGATTGAGACAGCTATTTCTTACGTTGCTTGTAAGAACTCTGTATTATATTGTCTCCCCCTCCGAACCTGCCAGAAATGATGAATATACACTTAATACAATTGAGTACACGTTAAGACAGAGATATTTGGGGTAATGAATTTTTTTCCAGATATTTTGGTCCTTTTTTAAATTCTGTATCCGTAGAAAAAGAAAAATCAGTAGTTACTGTAAAAGCTGCCTACTAACAGATTTGAGTCCTTTAACTCAATTTGTTCATATAACACAGTACACTATAGTAGTATTAAATTGGTAACTTATCAGAATATAATTTTTTTCTTGTTTGCAGAATTTGGTGTCTCAAATTACTTTTTTTCTTGTTTTAGAAAACAAATTTTGCAGCTTACAGACTGTAAACTGATAGCCATTTAAAACTGCTGGTAGAGCAGAAACACATTGGTTTGCTTTCAGGACACTGAGCCCCAGACAGGAGTGCATACATATCTGCTGGAAGTCTTGCTATCAGAAAGATTTCCTCCAGAATGTCCACTTATTATGTCAAGAATATATCGCATATAATTAGAATTCATGTCATTGTGAAAGAATTACAAATGAAGTCTTCTTTTCTCTTAAGACAGATGAAAAACCAAAAAATGTAAATAGCAAAACCTGAGTATTAGGAAATAAAAAGTCTTGAAAAATAAACTGTCCTGAAAAATAAAACTAATACTCCAGATGTCTTTCTTATCCCTTTCCACAACTTACATGGCCTTTCTGAAACCATAAATGGAACTTTGAGATCTCAGAAAAATGAAGTAATCCAATTTCTCAAAGGAGATATTCACACAATTTATTTGACCTCAGCAACAAGTACAAGTTTAGAGACTTTTTTTTCCTCCTTTACAAATGTCTGACCTTCCAGAAACTTATTCACACACTGGACCAAAGCTGATGATAAATTTGTAAGTAATAGAAGGCTTCTAAGATTAAGAAGCCCCAGTTACAGCTTAGAATTATCATTCTTTACATGTTATGTAAGACGTAAGCTAAACATCAGAGGAAAAAAAAAGCTGTGAGAGCGAGAGAGAATTTATTCAGGCTGCTCATCAATCTGCAAAAACTAGTGGATGAAAGAAGGGTTCTGATAGTCTCTGCATTTGAGTGCATCCTTCTCAAAGGCCATTTACTCTTACAGTGACTCACGAACTTCATCAGAGCCTGACTTAAAATGTAATGCTAAATGCTGTAATTCAAATGCAAAACCAAAAATGTAAAGAGTGGCACAATAAAGATACTGGATTATAGGAATTCATAGAATCATAGGTTGTGATAACTGTAAATGTAACAAATGTAACATGTGGGGGATGTTATCACTTCAGGTGGTCAGAAACAAGTCTTGGATCTTTGTGAATAATTCGGAGAGTTGCAAGACAAGGGACTCCTGAATAATCCCTTTAGGCGCCTGGGCCTTGGGAGAACAGGTATGCAAACTACAGAGAT
>Ga0065711_1006969_pt1 | contig 16021 bp, 13 predicted proteins | sample Hoacrofraction12_FD_59098 | JGI IMG/M metagenome (GOLD analysis project Ga0065711, IMG submission 59098) | Hoatzin crop microbial communities from Cojedes, Venezuela - Epithelial fraction 12 v2 (version 2) | ecosystem: Host-associated > Birds > Digestive system > Esophagus > Crop | place...
GACCCGCCTGGACAAGGTCCTGTGCAGCCTGCTGTAGGTGACCCTGCTTCGGCAGGAGGGTTGGACTAGATGACCCACAGAGGTCCCTTCCAACCCCTACTATTCTGTGATTCTGTGAAGGTCTGGCAGATGAAGTGTTCGTAGCTGATGCTGTACACATAACGAAAAGGCCAGCAGGACACACAAAGCATTTTGGAAGTTTAAACAGGTAAGGCCTCCCTAAACAGTCTTTAAGAGTCTACAAAGGCTAACAAAGCTGATTAAGTCATTTAAGCACGATCTCTCCTTTCCAAGATCGAGCTGACTGTTTCTGGCCAGTCTGGATCTGTAGAACCCATTTCAGTTTGTGAACAGTGCTTTTTGCCAATGCTAATTTGAAATGCACAGATCTCTATTTTCCTTTCCCTGACTTAGGTTACCCTTTTCATCAGTACTTTGCTGGCAGAGACCAAAAAAAAAAATTTTATTTTTATGGCCACATAAAACACAACTGCATATGTTAACCATTTTTGCTAACTGAATCCTGGCTTTTCCCCAGTATCATAATTTTGGACTTCTTTGCAGTAAAGATTTCCAATATTTACAATGCTTAGACAAACGCTTAAGACAAGGGTTCTTCCACAGTGAATCACAAACTGTGTATTTTGGGTAACAGCACTTCCAGGACAGATAAAACGCACTAAGAAATTATGTGGGAAGACAACAATCATTGATGTTTTCAGCTGCTGTGATGCAGAGTGCTTCCAAAAAGTGTGCTAAAACCTACCGAGGAGCTCCTGCAGCCTCTTTTCCAGAAGAAAAGAAAAATGCTGTTGGTGCTATTTCTACATCTACCGAGTCAAGCAGTTATTTAAAATATTTGACAGTGATTTCCAGGAGTCTGTTAGATCCGAGATACATGCTCACACACAGGGGATGGAATTAGCTAAGAACTAAGATTACCTAAGAAGTAATTTTAAGTACAAGCCATTTTTAGATTTTAATACAGCCATTGTTTACTACATTTATTATTTCTTCCAGCCAGAACAAACAGAAAAGTTTTTCTTGTAATCATATTAGAGAACATTGATAAGATTCCCAAAGCTATTACTAATTATAACAGTTAGAAGAAAATTGTGTGGTTAATGACAAATGTTCTTTTCTTTCTATCGTTCCTTTAGTTTCCCTGTACCTCAGACACACACTCGGAAGCCTCTCTGCAGCTTTGGTCTCTTTCCTCAGCCTACTTCCCTTGCCTGAGAGGGGAGAGGCAAAGCCACCCGCTGCCCTCCAGCTTCATGCTACGTTTTCTACTTCTGGAAACGCTGCACATGAAGTAGCCTACCCAGGCTTGCAGGCCCTGTTCTGTGCTCTACAGCCACCTTTTAAAGACTGTCACTGAGGAGAGATGGGTCAAGGCAGGGTGATACCCCTGAATCAGAGTACCCACTCTTGCAGGAATAAATAAATATATGCTGAATTCAATGTAGCACAAGTCAATCATTTCTGATATTTCAAGAAATCCATTCTTCTTTCATAGTCAGTTGAAGCATCCTAAATGATGGCTGCTACAACAGCTATCAGTTTTAAAGTTCTTTTGATGTAAAATGCATTGAACCCCCCCAGAATTAAAAAAGTCTGCCACAGAAAAAAGGTGTTGTCCTCTTGCTCTCAGAAGAACACAGAAACAAAGACTTGTTAGCTTCTATTTCCTTGAGCAACTGTAACTAAGGCATAAATTCCATTTTATTTTTAAGCAAGGTGTACTTTTTATATTCAATCCACAAATAATTTTACTACGCCCTTTGAATGCTCAATTTTCAGAATTAATTTTCTTGTTCAGTTCTTCAGCTTTCCTTTGTGTGCTTCTGCTCCCCCTAATCCTTCCTTTCCACTTTTAATTAAAATGCAATTTTGTTGCTAGGTTTAATGACAACGTCACTTGACAGGTCTACAGCGGCAGCTCCAGCAGGCGCTAGGAGCCAGCATATGGGGCGCTGCGAGTTCTGTGAACATGAGCAGTCAGTAAGATCCATCAGACACAACGGATATAAAGCCAGACAGGAGTATAAAAGAACCGAACAAATCCTGTTGTACTGAAACTCCACACACCAGAAGATGGATGGATAGCTGTCGAGCTTTTCTTAGGCATACAAAAAGCCAGGGTTTTGCAGAAAGAGTTACAATAACAAACTAGATGTTTCCAACAGTGAAAGGCAATACGGGTGAAAGCAACGGCGTTAATTTGCAGGCACTTACCTAGCAACTAGCTTTGGCTAATTCCAACTTCTGCTAAGAGAAGCAGACAACACGCTTGCTGATAGCACTCGAGAGATGATAAACAGGCACAATCTACAGAAGTCCTTAAGAGTCGCTCACATTTCGTGGAAGATGCAAGGAGATCCGAGCAGTGGAAGGAAACAAAGGGAAGGGCGATGCAGTCCAAGCAGCAGACTAGCAAAATCCCCCATCCAGATTCTGGGTGAAAGCAGGGCAATATCACAATTTACAGCCAGAAATCACTCTTCAGCAAAAGTCAGAAGAGGATGGACAGAGCATAAGTTACATTACCTTCCTGTTCAAGCACTCTGGAGATAGGACACAGACCATAGCATCAAGTCTTAGGCATAGCCTAGACGTGAAGCTCAGGGGGAAAGAGGGGTCGTGCATAGAAATCAGTGATGACGCCAAGGTACAGAACAGAGCAGCAGACCCCATTCCGCACAGCGGCTCTGTACATAGGGAGTTTGCCATTTCTACCAGATGTCACATAGACAAGTTGTCTATTGATAGATAACTTCTCTGTCTTAAGATACCCACACGTATTCTACATACTCTCCTGTTATTTTATTCATATCAGAACTACTGTATTCTGAGTTCCGCATTTCCTAGAAGCAGACGTGTTCTTCCACACTTCATCACACAACATTCAGAGCTATTTGCATAGAGCTTTGTCCTGTCATGCTGCAACCAGGGCTGTTCTGGCCCTTTCTCTGACAGGTGGAGGAATACAGAAAGTCAAAACAATAGCTGCAGCAGTGACAGATAAGATTCAGATAAATTGCTGCAAAGCAAATTCTGACAGTAGAAAGCAACCTCTGTTTTTGATCAAGGCAAAAGCAGCCATAAAGGTGGAAAATGCACAGAAAGGATGCACCAGACAACTGCTGCTGGGTTGAAATGAACAGTCGAAAGTAGACAGTAATCTTGCTTCTAACTGTATCAGGTACTCTGTAATATATTTCTTTTTCTTTCCCTCGCAACTTCAGTTCTGCCACAGGAAATCTACACACTAAAAAAATGACAGGTTTGCAGCATTTAATCCTATTCACTTCAATCAATCCATTGGAGGATGACCTAATCTAAGCTAAAGCTAAAGACCATCCAAAGATAAAGTTCCTCTCCACTCTCACCCCATTTTCTAGGTTCTTGGCTCACAGCTGCAAGCTCTTCCCCTTCCCTAACCTTATCCACAACTTTAGGGCTCACTGGACTTCATCATGACTAAGTTCAATCTACTGACTGGATGGCAAACTAATCCAACAAAACCAGAATATTTTCCTTCCAGGTTACTGACTGGCAGTGGCTAAGCCACCACTGGTACTGCAAGCACCCAAACAAGGGACGCAGAGGAACCACACAGCACGGAGCTGGGAAAAGCATGGCTTTTTATTTCCGTGACAGTGGGCACTTTTCCAAGAACTCACTGTCCTATGGGATAATTCAACTGAAAAAGCAGAATCCCAGTCACTTCCACATTCCTCCCAATGGCTTACCTCTCCCTAGTCGGTACCAGCACTACTCGTCCCAAGACTTGCTTCGTGATCTAGTGCAACTGCGCTGGGGCAGAGGAACACCCTGCTCCACCTTGCAGGGCTGCCCTGCCATGCTGGTAAGCCAGATCAGCCAACCATCTCAGACTTACCACACTCTTTACACTACTGTCATCTTTTCCCAGTACATATTCATGACTGCAAGTGTCCTCTTCCCTATCCGTGAATTTCCACATAATAAAGAAGCTTCCAGTGTAGGGATCTCAGTTTTAATTTAGATAGAAGCAAGTGACAAATGGCTGTAATGAACTAACAATTTCACTACCCAAAATCCAGACTTTGTACAGATTAAGCTCATTATTGTTGCAATCTGATACACAGCCTAATGAAACCAACATACATGTGGCCATACCAAATCCAGACATACGGAATGAACCGGTTCATGTGGAAAGAGAGGTGTGTTTATATACCACCGAGTGGTTAAAATACTGATTGGCACTCGTTCAATACTCCCATTTCACATTAGCAATGAGTAAGGCAAGTACAGAGGGCCATGTGAGCATGACCTTAATTGTTAAAGGACGTTATGTCAACATTTGTATAATCCAGCTAGTGCCCTGCTCTGACATATTAAGTTAAAAGCTAGAAATATCTCCAATAATGAGATCTTTACTCTTAATTTCCCAGTGCCTTTAGGCAGCAGTTACAATTAAAAAGACTACAAAAGACGTCTGGTTGACCTTCAGTTATTTCAATACTAAAAAGAACCAAGAAAAGGGTAAGGTTTGGAGCAAGTGACACCCACTCAATTCCTAACAGACGCAACTTATACATGCAGTCTTTTTTTACATTCTTAATGGTCCTACATCAATGTAACTTTATGAATCTGGAATGATGAAAGTATACAGAAATTAAATTTGTAGTTAAGTTTACAGATTAAACTCAGCTTAAAAATATTACTCCACCCTACAGTTTTATGTATTTCTTTAAGCAGTTCCCTTCCACTAAATACCATTTTTTGGATTCTACTTGATTATTTTTCAAACACAAAAAAGTGAAGTCAACTGCTTTAAAAGGCAATGTTAGTCTTACAAGATGTTTTCATGTGTATGTGCATATATTCGCTTTTACCAACAGAGCATGCCTTTTTTTATTATACACACACAATCTCCCTCCCCCCCCGCCCCACACCTATAAAGAATACTTGATACTTCAATTGCACCAACATAACTATTAGACCATGCCACTGATTTTCCCCTACTGATGCGGATCAGGAATCCCATACAGTTCCTTTCCATCTGCAGGGAAAGAGTTAAGTAACATTCTCTTTTACTACAGGCATTCTCAGCTTTAACATAAGATGCTTCATATAAGATTAAAATAACACGCCATTAATCTAACCACGTGCACGTGAATGTAAACTTACCTCTAAATATATTGATGGTGGGTTATGCTCTCCTCCAAATTTGTCCAGCAGTGCCTCTATATGTTCTTGTGTTAATTTAATCATCTGTTTGATATTCCACACCTAGAACAGAAAATTAAAAATTTTTATATTCAAAAGCAGTCTAGAAAATGTCCTAAAAAAAAAATTACATTTTCTTTACACTTCACAACACAAGTCCATAATAAAAGTATTTTAATTATCAGCAATAGAGTGAACAAAGCTATCCTGTTCATCCACTCTCAGTAAGACACAGCTTGCTTCTGAGATAAACAGAGAAAAACTAAATTTGGTTTTAAAATTCAGGAGCCGTTGAATAAACAACTTTTAAGAACAGTTTATTTTTCATGTTTATCAAAACCATATTAAGTATTCTCCTTGCAAGACTTTGCAACCCATTTTCTACAGTACCACAAAGTTCAGTGAAGGAGTTCTATCAAGTCTTCAGTAATCTGTGTAAACAGCACTCACAAAACCTAGACCTAGTGTTCTATTTGCGTGGGAATAGGATGTCTTTATCTTAAAGAGCACCTTCTATACCCTGACTTCTACATTGTCTACCCTGAAAGTTTTCTTATAGACCTTGGACATGATCTGAAAAAGAGCTCTACCTCTAGTGTACAGAGACAACTTCTGGGACTGTACTACGAAACAACTCAGGTTGTTACTCATTCTTCACATCATCTTGAGAGAGTCCATTTCAGAACTTGGAGACGATTGTAGGTGAACAGTATTAGGAATCCTAATTTATACCTAAAAAGGCTGTGAAGCACAGATCCAAACAGTTAAAGCAATAACGCTACACTGATTTAAGAAGCTACTTTAGTCCGACCAAAGTCAGAAATTTACAGCAGGGGAAGAGGGAGGAAAAGGAGAATCTCTTCTTCATAGGTACTGTTACTCAGACTATTTATTGAGAAAAAATTATTACACCACTCATTAGACGCAGGATGGAAGAAATTAAGATAACATACATAGTGCTTCTTCCAACGGGATTTTAAAGATTCCTGTTATCTTTTTCAGTTTAACTTTTATCTGTTTCACAGATTATAATACATACAGCCTCAAAACCAGGTCTGGATTTACAAATTGTGACAGGCTACCTCTTTAAAAAGAAGATGCAAATAACTTCATATTCTAAAGTAGGCACCAATAATAGGATCCAGTCCAAGTTGCAACAAAACAAGTTTTACTACATAACTTGAGATGTCCACACAGAAGCAAACTCTAAAATACAGAACTCACATTTTGCACACCACCTTATTTACCTCTTCTAATTCTAGACATCAGTTATTTGCCAGTAATTTCCTACAGTAAACTAATAATTGATTCACTTCTAGCCCAAGTTTTAGAACAGATACCAGAACAAAGTTTTCATCAAAAAGCTATAGTCAAGCAAAAATGGTTTGCTCAGCAACAAGCAACCCAAACACCAAAGAGTGAGGGGACACCAAACAGCATGTGCTGTTCAAGTATTCTGGACGTAAATTCCCTTAAAGCAACTGTGGGCATCACCTTGCTTCTCAACTTGAAGTCAATTTATCACGTTGAAGCTAGGACTGCCAACCAGCAGCAAAGAGAAGGATTTCTCTCTTTAGCTAGTTTTTCCCAAAATGGCAAGAGCTAGTTGTACTGCTGGTGAAAAGAACAAGCTTGAACCAACACTGTTTCAAATAACGCATTCAATATAAGAGTTTTGGATGTTTAATTACTGTGTAAATGGTAACACGCTGTTAACCTGGGTGTGTATACAGAAAATGCTTGGGAAACTAAGGAATCATCTCAGGATTATCTTCAGAAATAGTTTTCATTAGTACTTCACGCAACGTCCATTATTTAGTCATTCTGGCAATTTTGCCCATGAAAAGAGTCTTCCTCAACATGTACTGTACCACAACCAGTATCAACAATTTAGTATACTTAAATGCCTGGCAATGAGGCACGTGGGGAGGGAAGATGCTTCACTGACAAAGTAACCCAGGATCACAGAAGGGCTGAGGTTGGAAGGGACCTCTGGAGGTCATCCTGCTCAAACGCCTGCTCAAGCAGGTTGCCCAGGACCACGTCCAGATGGTGTCTGAATATCTCCAAGGATGGAGACTCCATAGCCTTTCTGGGCAATCTGTGCCAGCACTCAGTCACCCTCGCATCAAAAAAGCCCTTCCTGATGTTTAGAGGGAACCTCCTGTGTGTCAGTGTGTGCACACTGCCTCTTGTCCTGTCACTGGGCACTGCTGAAAAGAACATGGCTCCATCTTCCTTTCACTAACCCTTAATCATCTTGGTGGCTCTTCACAGAATATCCATGTCTCTTGTACTGGGGAGCCCAGACCTGGACACAGCACTCCAGGTGTGGCCTCATCAGTGCTGAGAAGAATGAACCCTTGTCAGATGAGTTGCCATGTATCTTTTTTGAAGATTGATAATGAATAATGTCCTTGCTTATATGTTATTTTCTGTTTTGTGTCATAACCACAACATTGCTTCTCTCTTCTCTTACAGTAAAAAGATGGAATAACAAATATAACTGAGCAACAGCAATATGCACAATGGAAGCGTGTTATTTAGGAGAAGTTGGCAAGAGAATCAAACAGCCTCTAACGAATGCAGAACCTTCCTGCTAAGTTAATGTGACAAAAGCAAAAACTGAGTGACTAACGAAGAAAACAAAAAATTTTGAAACTTACTGCCAGCTGCCAGGCTATGGCAAAAATGTCTTCACCTGAAGCAGCTGAAGCTAAAGTCTAGTGGAAGAGAACATTGTTCGGAGAAGCTCAAAACGTTGCCCTGAATCACCTACTACACATCTATGCACTAAACCAAGAGCCCTTCCACAAATGAATCGTAGAGGAAAACTTAACCTGGACTTCTATCATCTTCGAAAGGCTATTCACACAGTTCAAATAACGCTGAAGGCAGGAGGAAATTTATCAAAGTCAAGAAATCATTACTTGTTGCTCAAAGAAACAGAAAATCTATTTCATGTGCCATATTCATCAAAAGTCTTCTGACAAGCTGAAAAAATTTTCACAAATCTAGCATTAATTAGCATATTCTACCCCTAATCAAGTAGGCGCAAGAACACATACGCCATGGCAAATTTCCAAGCTTCACGATTTCCCTTTAAGTGGCAACTTCTACTTATTTTTACTTACAGAAAACTTACCTTCTGGCTTCCCACATCACTGATTATGATTATACACAGTTTTTTGTGGTCCAGAGCATCCCTTACCCACCTAGCTCACTCCTTAAGAACCAACCCCTGTGCAAGTATATTGCATCCCACTACACAGGATCTATGATCTACTTCAACTCAATTGAAGGAACTCGAGCCTTTTCCTAACTGCAGTTTGGAACTGGTGCTCTGTGCAAGTGACCTCATGCGACTCAAAAATGTCTGCTTCTACATACCACAGTACCCACAGCTTCTGTCTCAGAAAAATTACACCATATTTTTGCACTGACACAGCCAGCAGAGCCAGCAATTTCAGCCTGTCTTTTCTCCTCTCCAACTTGCCCGTTCAGGTAAGTTCTCACCTAAGCTTGCATCATGTGCACCAGCCCAGCCTTACAGACTTCGAGCCAAGACACATCCCCATCCTCTCTGTGGGGAAAAAACTGAAACATCAGGTTCTTCAGAATCAAATCTCTTGAGTTCAGTAGCACTCGCAGACGTCTGGGTTTCTTTCAACTGTTCAACTAAAACCTAAGGGTACAAAAATTGCCTACAGCTTTAGGATCTCATTCCCCATAAGCACGCACATTCCAGGACAGCAGCAAAGAGCCACCTAACAACAGAGACAGCAAAAACATGAAATACAGAATCCTTTCAGCAATCAGTTCTGGACCAAAGAGCTTGTTCCTAGACAACAGAATAAAACCAGTTTTTTCAAGTTAAACGCATACACACCAATACCTCTCCTTCCTCAAGATCTCACAGTAATCCCTTTATCCACACTTTCTCTAGAAGTAAAAGAAAACTGCAGAAGCCTGCTGATCATTAAGAAAGAACAGGCCTATTTTTTGTCACTCTTACGAGCACTCCACTACATTTAGGAAACTCCACATCTGCAGGACACCATAAAGCCACAACTGCCAAGGATCCTCCAGAAATACCAAAACCAATGCCAGCCTAAGAGGCAGTTGCTAGAAATCTTCATGTATTCTGAAGTACATCAGCCACGCACCGAGTGCTGTCCACGTGCCAGTCCAGTCCCTTCCCCCAGGAAGCAGCCCGGTTATTCGAGACACACTGCTCCACTGTAGTTCCACGAAAAAGCAATGAATCCTTTACAGCTTGCATAACCTTACCATTTTTCCAAAAAAAGACTCAAATACATTTTTCTGTCTTATCTGGTAGCATTAGGTTAAGGTTATTCTCTATCACAAGAGATTAGATCCGATTCTCCTTTTAGCGCTGCTGACACAAGCAAGCTGACGCAGGCTAACGTGGACACAGGCAGCCAGAAGACTGGAAATATTCCAGACATACTGGAATTTATCAACTTGTATCTGCCTATTGTAGATAATTGTGCATTAATTTTGCAAATAAGCACTCCTTTGCAATGTAATAAAGATGATGGACTATTTCAAGCCAGAGGCAAGTCAGACGCAGAGGAAGCCTAATTCCATGCTATTCAGGGAGGACTACAGCTCCACAAATGCCAGGCTAGAAGCTACAAAGTTATTTTCGCATCCTTTGCTGCTTGTCAAAATACGCGCTGCCCGAGACTGCACAAAGCAAACTATCTTTTATACTTTCTGCACCGGGCATCAGTACTCAAATCTTGCAGCACATCCCAACTCTAAGATCTACGATTCACATTCGGTAGAAGACACATGAGAACTCAAATCTACTCTGTAAAGAGAAAAAACCCATTATTTGTCTAGGCACAGCGTGTCCTGCATTTGGATTAACACACTTGGTGATGATGGAGGATACTTTGACAGAACCAACTAGCTAATTAAAAAAAATAATTAAAAAATCAAGCATTTGATTTGGAAACTGTTTTATCAGGAAGACAAAATCATCAATACGTATCCAATACTATTCTCATCAGTCCCTTCAGGCTTCTAGCACAGAATCAACTCGGTTGTTTGGTCCACTGAGCGAGGATCCACTTTGTCAGAAAATGCTTTAGAAAGCTGTCACATACGAGATCGTTCTTAGCTGGACTAATGTCTTAACTAACTTCAAAGTGAAGTGTTAAAGAGGCAAGAGGACGTATGAACAGGGTTAATAACTCAGCAACCCCCTCAGCATTCACATGACAAGATGCAGAATTTGCATTTTCCCAGTTTCTTTGCTGAAAAATCACTGTTACCTCTTCCTCACATTTTGACATCTTCTCCTGAGACACTTTCCCCCCCTCACCAACCTTCAGTGGTGCTAGTCCTCTTCTCGCCTCTTACAAAGCTTGCTTTTCATTTCCTGCAGTCATCCACTGGAACACGTGCATGCAGTGGGAGGGACAGTCCTTTCCTTCTCCCTGTACACCAGGCTCTAGCTCTTCTCCATCTCTTGGTGGAAGCTTCTCTCAACTTGCAGATCCACTGTGTTAATTTTTGCATTTTTCCTACTCTCTGCTGGCTCTTCACACTTACCACATTTTCAATAGTGTAGTTAAACTTTTGATTAAACAAGTATGAAAAATACTAACAGCTGAAAAACTTTACTGAATTGAGAACAGCTGGCAGGTTTCACTGCAGAGTTTACACAAGTGATGTGAACGCCAACACCGAGGCTGCCTTTCCTAGTTTATCTTCCCCAACGTTTTATTAATGTTGGTGAATCATTTTTATCACAGATACAAACTTTGACAGTGTATTTTCATTGTTGGCTAGCTAGACAGTTCAGAATGAGTCTGGTAAAATCTACAATCACAGAATAGTAAGTTAGTTACAGACAACAGTATCTACAGAAGTTACTGTAGCCAAGAGAAAAAGGATCTGGTATCTCCTTTTCCACAAAAGTCTACGAACCTATCTTTCTAGACTGATCAAAAACAGCCTTGGTGAAGATGCGTAATAGTATGTTCAGGAGGGAAAATCCTCAAGAAGAGGTACAACATTTTTTGTACCATCCTGCCTGATGACTAGGATCATAACTGGATCAGCTAGTACAGTAACGTGATCAGCAGGCACCTGCCGTAAGCACAGCAATGAGGAAAGTATTAAAAAGGCTCCACTTTCCATTTAACAGGTAACTTTTTCTAGTAAAGAAAGGCTAATTCTTAACCCCTCATAACCAGTAATGGAGGTTTCCACCTGTGTCTGTTGTGACACTGCTCCTGTTAAGCAAAAAACCCCCATCAAAACCGGACACCCAGCAACCCCTTCCCTACCCAAAAAAAGTAGGAAACATCTGATGAATTTAACGCTCAAGCATCAGAGTACCATCCTTTAGGAGTTGGCAGCAAAAGCTCTATTGAATAAAAAGAAAAAAATCTGAAGACTACCTCTGCGACTCCAAGAGAACCACAGTCAATACAGACTTGCCTTCTTTATCAGAGGACTTCCACCACACAAAATCCTGGTATTACTAACGCTTGGTTTTCACTTAATATTCTTGCATCTCTCATTTATTTGCAAAACATCAGTGGCAACTGAGAGTAATCTATGTCTTTTCATTTGTTTAATTCTAAATGCAAATTGAATTGCTCACCATTCAGCTCTGCTCTTACAGCAGAACAAACAGCCTTTCAGTCTGTTGGGCCTTCGCCTCCGAAGTTGCCTCCCCTTTAACAAAAGGAATTCAGACTCCAAATGTTCCTTACTTCTTACAACTGTTTAAAAATATTTTTCTTAAATACAATGGCAAATTGTAAAGGATAAAGCTTAATAAAGTCTACCCTTGTAACGTAACCAAGCAGTTTCTCTATAAGAGCAGAGTCACCAAGAGCAGTGGCTGTCTAGAAGGCGGGTGGGTGCAGTTATCCTTATGGCCCTTGGCTATTTACCCCTGCTCCCTTTCTTACTCTTTCTCCAGAACTTAAACCTTTGGCTGAACCATTTCAGTAAACAAGCAGAAAACTGTACTCTTTGTCAAGGTGAGTTTTCTGCCAGTCTAGTGTTGGAACAGCTTGGCACAGGACCCACTGACCACCTGAGCTGGTGGAAAAAGTCACTTTTCCTCTCTATAGCCCACAGCTGGATGGATTCAGGCTACCATGAAGCAGCAGCTTTCCCATTTTAAGTTTCAATTCTCTTTCATTCCCCCAGTTTTTCCATCACCTACCATCTTTGCTGCTTGCTGCTAAGTAGAATTTGCCTCCAAGCATTATAAAAAGGAAAGCTAACAAATGTTTTCTACCACAGCAGAACAACAGAGTGTGAAAAATAAGAGGTGCCTGTATCCTTCATTTAAATCATTAACCACGAGTTGCACGGCTTGCTTTGATCTAACTAAATCTTTAATTCCATATTCCTCAAGGCTTCTGTGTTGCATTAATACTGGTCCTTTTTATCCACTTTGATACTAACTCAGTAGTCATGAGGATCATGCACAGACCAATTCACTGTATTTATGTTTCTGACTTTAACAACTTCTCCCTAGACAGTCACAAGTCTAAAAAAAAAAAAAAAAAGAGAGAGAGAAAAACCCTATCCAGATTTCCTAACTTTAAGAATGCAGCTTTTCTTTAGAGAGGTAACTACCAAGACTCTCAACAAGTGTTAAATCCATACAGTGGTGAAATTTAAAAAACAGACTATCATGCAGACACCAGACTATTTCTCTGCACACCTTAAGCTGAAGACAAGTCATCTTTGTGATGGAAAGCAAGCAGCCAACCAGCTAATTACAACAATTGCCTCTAAGAAGCAAACGCTACTTGAGCAGCACTCTTACACAGCTTGGGACACATTAATTAAAATGACAAAACAAATAAAGTCAGTCTCAGCCGAGCTACAGAACTTATTCTGCTCTCTCCTTGCCAGAGCACACACTTAATTAGACTACCCAGAAGAGATAATCAGCACCTATTTAAAAGTTCATGTTATCAACCCATAATATAATTTGTAATACGCTTTGCAATATTCCACCACTAAACTTACTACACTGTGTGTGTGTTTCCTACCAACTGGTTAGAAAACGTAAGAGACAGCTGGAATTGTTAGTCAAGTACAAATACATTCTGTTTGTTTAGAAATATCTGTGATCCAATAAAGTAACTAAGGTATCCCATTTTCAGCACAAACAGGTCTCAAAACCTGAAACAGAGCAAACGTACATGGGTTTTCTAAATTATTTTTAAAACACAAGTAATTTGCTCCCAATCACAGAAAACAGTCAGAAATAGAAACTGCCACAGAAACCACATTCTCCTAAGCGGCATTCAATGTTCTACTCAGCAGACCATGCTGCCTTAGTAACCAACATGAAAAATGAAATAATTTAAAAGGCAGAATTGGCTCCTTGCCACTCATTGTAGAGTTAAGAGAGTTTAAAAAAAAAATCCAGAGTGAGATACAACAGCTACCGTGGCAGGATGGTAAAAAGAACCATCTAGTTTAGAACACTGGAAAAAAAAAAAAACCCATGCTGAAAAGATATTTTCATTTGACTCATTTCACTCAGTCAATCTTTAGCTGATCAATCTGGAGAGCTATTTAGTACATAAAACCTGCTACAAGACTTTTAACCTGTAACTACTGAACCCAGAGACTGGAAAAAGTTACAATTCTCAATGATGTACCTAAGCTGAAAAACATTACAAGAGACTTCACTGGCGCTTGCGAACTGTATTCTAGCAAAATTATGAGAATGCTTACAGAAATCCTTTCTGAAAGCTACCTCAGATGATGCTAGACACTCACATTTAAATCTACATTACTTACAACTAATTAGAGAGAACGTTTGACCTATTAACATTTAATGAATAAATTTACAAAACCGGTTCAAAGATTGAGGCACCAATACACAACCATCCTGTTCCAAACACCCAGTCACTACCAGTTTCTCAGTCATAATGATGTATTTTATTTCATGTTGACTTCATAGTGCTTTTCAAACACCCCTAGTAAATAACTTGTGATAGAGATAAAAAAAACCAGGCACACCACTTAGACTTCAGAAATGTCCACCCTCGAAACAAGCCCTTTATCTGAGACAAAGGAAAAAATAAAATAAAAATCAAAAGTTATCAAGTCTGTCCAAGTGTCAGCAAACATTGACTGAACAATTGAACACTATGTAACCACATTTGAAATGTATTTACTACTTTTCAGTGCATTTAACAACAGCTTTACTAATAACTATACTGTTTCAGGGGCCTCACCACGTAACAGATAAAGATATTCGAGCCGGTATCCCCTTTTTTGTGGCAAAAAAAAAAAAATCCTAGCCAGTTAGTCACGCAACATTTTTAAACAGTAAGTACATTTTGTTCGTTAACAACCTTATTTGCTTGCCTCCTAGATGAAAGATTTTAGAAAAAGTTGGCATCCTTCATGTAGGAATTTCATGGCCTTTTCTCAGTAAGTTTTGTGCAGGTATACTGGGAAAGCTGACAAAAATATTTCACTCGATCAGAACCTTAGAAAAATAAAACCTTCTTTCAGTGCCCAAACACACTCCACTTATCTCCCGAATTCAGTACTCATAGCGTGGAGAATTCGTTCGACACCGAGCGCTGCACGACCAACCCCATTTTCAACAGAGCACAGGTTCTGTCTTCTGACCTTTGATGTTCGGGTTGGTCGGTGTGTTAAGGTGGGATGACAGCCGGCAGCACCGTTCCTCAAAAACTCCTGCCTGAACTGACTGCACCTTTGGACAACAGGAGTGGTTAAAAATTAGATCTTTGCCTATTCCACCCTTTTTTGCTAGGGTCCACATTCATTAAATGTCATCAGAAACAGAATAAAGCAAGGCACTGTTGCAGCTCCTTCATAACACACAAAAGGTGAAGCAACAAGCCAAACGCTTGCAGCAAGGAGTATAAAGAGGAAAAAAGAAGAAAAGGCACGTAATCCTGCAGCAAGCAGCCTTCTTTAACGTTAGCTCTGGTCAGAGAAGAGGAAATCAGTTGCATAAATACATATTTCATCATTTTGGAAAGAAGTCGTGCGCAGGAGGGAAGATTAGGAGGATTCCACTGTACGCTCAGAAAGCTCAAAAGCAACTGGAATAAAAAAATGAAGCAAAGAAACACGTATATCACATACCGACTTCTGTACCCTGCCCTAGCTATGAGAAAGTAGCTGTGTTCACACACACAGATGTGTGAACAGTTGAAAACTATGAAAACCATCTCACACCTCAGAAAGCCAAATATTGTACCCAGAACTCTCACGTGGTCAAAGCTGTTGGAAAAGTATGCTTGCTATACAAGCAGGCCATAGAGTACCTCCACGTCCCTGGCACACTGGCAAAACTACGGCGTGTAATCATGGTTCTGTGAAAGGCAGGCTCAGAAGCAACCCAGAGAGACCAAGAAAGATTGTCACAACCTAACACGGGAAGCTCAAGGCCACAAAGATCTAATGTGTCAGGACCTCAACCTGGTAAGTGCAGCTAAGGACACCTCAGCAGAACAAGATCTCTCATTCAAATACAAAAAATATAAAAAACAAAAGACCAGTGCAGTTTCACTGCACAGTTCAGGGTGCATTAAGAAGAGGGTGGCCAGCAGGGCGAGGGAGGTTCTCCTTCCCCTCTGCACTGCCCTAGTGAGGCCCCATCTGCAGTGCTGTGTCCAGTTCTGGGCTCTCCAGTTCAAGAAAGATGAGGAGCTACTGGAGAGAGTCCAGTGGAGGGCTACGAGGATGGTGAGGGGACTGGAGCATCTCTCCTACGAGGAGAGGCTGAGGGAGCTGGGCTTGT
>Ga0065711_1041610_pt1 | contig 16021 bp, 10 predicted proteins | sample Hoacrofraction12_FD_59098 | JGI IMG/M metagenome (GOLD analysis project Ga0065711, IMG submission 59098) | Hoatzin crop microbial communities from Cojedes, Venezuela - Epithelial fraction 12 v2 (version 2) | ecosystem: Host-associated > Birds > Digestive system > Esophagus > Crop | place...
TGTGCAGTTCTGGGCCCCACGATTGAAGAAGGATGTGAAGGTCCTTGAATTACAACCAGAGGAGGGCAAGGAAGCTGGTGGAAGGGCTGGAAGACATGTCCTGTGAGGAGCGGCCGAGGACTCTGGGTTTGTCCAGTTTGGAGACAAGGAGGCTGAGGGGCGACCTCCTTGCTCTCTGCAGCTTCCTGAGGAGGGGACAGGGAGAGGGAGGTGCTGAGCTCTTCTGCCTGATATCACAGGATAGGACACGTGGGAATGGTTCAAAGCTGCACCAGGGGAGGTTCAGACTGGACATGAGGAAGCATTTCTTTACTGAGGGGGTGGTCAAACACTCAAACAGGCTTCCTGGAGAGGTGTTCGATGCCCCAGGCCTGTCAGTGTTTCAGAGGCCTTCGGACAATGTCCTTCATAACATGCTTTAACTTTTGGTCAGCTCTGAAGAGATCAGTCAGTTGGACTAGATGATCGTTGTAGTCCCTTCCAACTGAACTATTCTGTTCTGCTCTGCTCTATTCCATTCTACTCTATTCCAAATGGGTATTTATGATAGTTTCATGCATTATTTCCACATAATGTATGGAGCAGCCTCTAACTTCTCACAGAAAAATCAAAAAGTTCCCCATCAAGTACTGCATTAGTGCATTGGGTGTCCATGCCCAGATGCTGGCAGGGGGGATTGTAGGGGTGGCCTCTGTGAGAAGAGGCTGGTGCTGCCCTGTGCCAGACACAGCAGATTCCATCCAGCTCCAATGGACCCACAGCAGGGTACAGATGAGCCTCTCAGCCAAGATGGTGGTGACTCTGTAATAAGATAATTAAGAAATGGAAAAACTGCTGCACAGCAGCTGTGAGAGAGAGGAATGAGAAAAATGTGTCAGAAAGAGCCCTTCAGACACCAAGGTCAGTGAAGAAGGAGGGGGAGGAGGTGCTTCAGGTGGTGGACCAGAGATTCCCCTGCAGCCCATGGAGGAGATAAAGGTGATGCACGTTGTCCACCTGAAGCCCATAAAGGTCCACAGTGGAGCACATATCCACACTGCAGCCCAAGGAGGACCCCAAGCCACAGCAGATGGAGATGCCCTGAGGGAAGCTGCAGCCTGTAGGAAGCCCATGCTGAAGCAGGCTCCTGGCAGGGGCTGCAGCCCATGGAGACAAGCTCATGCAGGACCACGTGTGCTGGCAGGATCTGTTGCTTGTGGGGGACCCATGCTGGAGTACTCCATTACTGAAGGACTCCACCCTGTGCAGGAGACCCATACTGGAACAGTTCTTGAAGAACTGCAACCTGTGGGAAGGACAGACTTTGAAGACCTTCACAAAGGACTGTATCCTGTGGGAGGAACTCCATGCTGAAGGCAGAGAGGAACTGTAATGGACTGACCACAACCCCCATTCCCTTTCCCCCTGTTCTGCTTGGTGGGGAGGAGGTGGAAGAGCTGGGAATGAAGGAGTGAAGCTGAGCCTTGGAAGAAGGGTTGGAGGGAGCTCCTTTTAGTTTTGTCTTTGTTTCTCACCATCTCACTTTATATAGAAGGCTCCAGGGAGACCTTACTGCAGCCTTCCAGTACGTGAATCAGGTCTACAAGAAAGTTGGAGAGGGACTTTTTATGAGGGCATGTAGTGACAAAGCATAATGGCTTTAGACTGAAAGAGCATAGATTAAGATTAGATATAAGAAAGAAATATTCTGCTATGAGGGTGGTGAGACACAGAACCAGGTTGCCCAGAGAACTTGTGGATATCCCCTTCCTGGAAGTGTTCAAGGCCAGGTTGGATGGGGCTTTGAGCAACCTGGTCTAGTGGAAAGTGTCCCTGCCCCTGGCAGGGAGCTGGAACTCGGTGATCTATAAGGTCCCTTCCAGCCCAAACCTTTCTATGATTCTATGATTTTTTTAAATGGCAATAAATTAAATTAATTTTCCCCAAGTCCAGTAAGTTTTGCCTGTGATGGTGACTCGTAAGAGATCTCCTTGTCTTTAATCTCGACCCATGAGCTTTGCCATCCTAGTTTCTCCCCCATCAAGTTAAGAAGGGGGAGTCAGAGAGCAGCTAAGTGGGTGTCTGGCAGCCAGACAAGGTCAACCCACCACAATCATTCTCCTCAAGTCCAGACTAGAGCTATTTTTTTCACACAGTTTTACTCCTGTGAGTAGGTTGGCTTCAACAATTACTTGACTCTTAGGAAGCTGTGAAGTGAGTAACATGACAAAGGCAACATCCTAATTGCACTTCCTGTCAATGTGGGCTGCAAGGGCAGATGATTTGTGTGTCCACAAGTGCTATTTTCAGATCTTGTGAGCAATACATTGCTCATAAACCAAAAGCTGGGAAATACAAATATAATGCTGTAAAAAAAAAAGATAAATTCTAGTAATGACTTTAAAATACTGTCAAATTGAGTGTAGTGCAGATGAGGGAGGAGGTTGAGTTTATAATTTTCCATCTACATACTAATTAAGACTTGCTTTTCTTGTATTCTGGAGCCTTTCATGCTGATAGATCACAAGTGGTATGTCAAGAAATAATATAAAAGTGTCTGAAGACTCAAAATAAATCTCTTCAAACTGGAAACTCTTCCCTTTTCATCTCCAAATTATTTCACACACTTCGCATCACGAAGTCTCCAGAACATTTAATCCTAATGAAGTTGAATCACTTCAGACATTTTAAGACACTCCAGTGTTTTAGGATTTGTCTCAGAGATAGTGTTATTCAGGGAAGCATGACAGTCCTGAACACTTCACCCCCCTTTCCCCACGTAAGGTTCTAGTATTAAGATGTGGAACTAAATTAATTCCCAGCCCCCATTATGGGAGAAATGAGGTAAGTAAGGAGATCACAGGAAATGACTGGCAAGTTTTGTATCCTATTTCTTATTCTGCCGCAGCTATCCTATGCCACTATAGGCTGTCTTATCCTGCCTGTGCCTCAAATTCCCCTTCTGTGCATGTAGATAACAGTTTTTTTTTCTCTCTGCATGGTAACAGGAACCTGAATTCATTAATCTTTAGGAGTCACTTTCTCCTGTAAGAGACACACTTGCTGTGTACAGCTTCATCAGTAAACAGGGAAAAGGCTCACATTATTTTTTTTTTCTTCTTTCCTGCACTTTTGAAGACTTTGCTATTCAGTGTCGACTAAGATTTCCTTTCCAAGACAGCAGAAAAGCCCTCTGTCTTTCGCTCACTTGTGGCTGTGACTGCCAGTGCCAACATCAAGGCTCTTCCTTAAGAAAAGCTTTTTGAGAACTGTGGACTACAAGAAAGAGAAGGGGAGGCTTATCTTTTTAATTAATTTCCAAAAAGATAAGTATTAGGTAACCGCTACTGAGGAATCCTTTTTCCATTTCATCTATGCCATTCCCAAAAGTGCCCCACAGATGAGTATGAAAATTGTTAACAATTAAATATGAAAAATGTGTTATCTTAAGAACAGGCAAATCAAATGATCAGCAAACAACTGATTGGAAAGCCTGATCTGGGTAAAAACATTAAAATGCTTTTGTTGATAAGAGATCCAAGTTTCATGGCTTAATGGCTTCCTGGAGTGGTGTGCCTGTAAGTAGTATGCCAGCCGAAATGGGCATGAGCAAACTGAAATAGTTGTATTTCACTGTTCTGTCACATTCAGATCAAAGCTTTAATCTGCAGCCTCTGATTTTAATTATACTGAAATAACTTTAGAGAAAACACTTTTTTTTTTTTAACTTGAAATAGTGATCCTCTTAGAAAAAATGCTTTGAATGTGAATTCCACATGCCTTATGGAGGAAAGGTGAGATTACTTTGCACATGCCCTACTAGTGCATCTGAGGACTTGAGGAGTTGTAGGCAGGATTAATTTACTTTTCCTTTCACCTGCACAGATTCCCATGGGAGAAAGACTCACCTAGTGATCATCCCCCAGCTGGTACTGTACTATGTAGCCAGCCTTAGTACCGACAATCTTATAGCAGTAGATATCTAAACGCTTTTAAGGCAACGCAGAGAACAGTAAGGCAGGCCAAGTGCATCTTTCCTTTGATCTTAATTCTATGTTCCAGTTGTCTTCCTATCAAAACCACAGCTTCACCAAGCTGTTCCTAGTCCCTCCATCATTGTTACCTCATTCAACATAACTACACTTCATGCAATTAATACAGCTTGATTTCATACAGATGATTTCCAGCATCTACTGCCAGTCCCTGCATGGAAAGTGTCATGATACATATGAGACACCTGTTAAAATAACATTTTTAGCTTTTCAAAGACTTGCCACGGCACAAGACATTCTGGAAGAGCAGAAGGCGCTAAAGGCCAGCTTTAACTCTGTGTTAATAATATTGAAGTTACTTTAGCTTGCTTTAAACGGCCAGATTATGACCAAAGCATTTACTTGAGTAAAGAACTTCAATCTGAATATTTAACAGAAAAAATAATCACAACCAATTCAAATTTACATCAGTGTACAAGGCTAAGAATAAGACACAGGATAATCCACAGGGAATACAGATCTTTAATTAAAGAGAATTAGACCCTACTGCCCAAATTAACAGCAGCTGAGAGAGTACTTCTCAAGCAGTAAAAGAATATTCTATGTGACAAGCAATTTGCGCAATTACTTCTAAATAATCCCACTTCGTAACAAGACAGTTTGCAGGTTTCTGAAGAGAAGCTGAGTAAATATTGAATTTCAGAAGTATAGCTATGTCATTCTGCAAAATTAGGTAGCATATGCTCTAGCTCTTGCCACCACTGACAAGCAGTTGTTTTGCTACTGATTTGCTATAATGATACGATGCTTTCTGCAAATGCCATGGCCATGCCATACTGTCCGTTGCTTGTACTGCAAAATGGAACCACCTCTCTCTGAATCCTCTGAGTTATGTTCACCTGCAAGCTGGACAGTGTCGTTGCACACACAGGTAGACGAGGAATATACTGTACTTTATGGAGGAATATACTGTACTTCATGGATTGCAACAGTAGTATTAGGAGATGTTGACCTCACCAAAGAAAAAAGCTAACACCACCCATCATGGTTCAGGTAGGCAAAAGAGTATGCTTTCCTTTATATGAGTGAAAATACTGGATAAATTCATACAATAAAAGAACAGCTTTAAGTTTTTCTTTGGTACTTCAATGGTCTTGGTTCCTATGTCCAAGACATGCTTCCAAAACCTGAGTCAGACATTCAAGGCTAAATGTTTTCCCTGATCAAAATCAAAGGCCCATCACATCAGGAGAGACACTGGAGCTGAGTAAGGCAGCCTGATCTGCTCCCTGTATAACAAACAGTGCAAATAAGAAAAGGCGATAGGTGATAGTAGTAGGCGACTCTCTTCTGAGGGGTATGGAGGCACCCACTTTCTGACCTGATGCACTCTGTAGAGAGGTGTGCTGCTACCTGGGCGCTCATATCACAGATGTCACCAAAAGACTATCAAGCCTTGTACAGTCCACTGACTGTTATCCACTGCTGTTGTTTCACGTGGGCACCAACGATACCCAGGAGCAGCCTGATGAGTATCAAGTAGGATTACAGAGCCCTAGGAGAGGCAGTGAGAGACTCTGGAGTGCAGGCAATTTTTTAATCAATCCTCCTGGTCAAAGGGAGGTTTGAAAGGGCCAGTTGAATCTATCAAATCAACAAGTGGCTACAGGACTGGTGCCACAGCCAGGGGTTTGGTTATTTAGACCATGGGGATAGCTTTGAGAGACCTGGCTGATTGGGCCATCTGACAGAGAAACGGAAGAGCATCTTTGGTTACAGGCTTGCCAAGATGGTGAAGAGGGTTTTAAACTAAAGATGCCAGGGGTGGGCAACCTCAATCCGTCCCACTGCTACCAGTTTGATGCTGGTCCCAGCAGTAGATGCACAGAGCCTGGAGAAGGATCACAGGTCAGCAGAAGAACACATGAAGGGCAGTACAAAGGAATTCCAGCTGGTAAGTCAGCTTCACTGGGGGCCCAACTGAAATTCCCCTATGCAAACGCAAGCAGCATGGGGAATAAACAAGAGGAGTCAGAGACGTGTGCATGCCTGCAGGGCTATGATCTTATTGGCATTGTGGAGGCATGGTGGGATGGCTCCTGTGACAGGAGTGATGGAATGGAAGGATACAGGCTCTCTAGGAAGTACAGAAGGGGGAAACGAGGGGGGGTGTCACCCCCTGTGTCAATGACTAGCTGGAGTGCATAGAGCTCTGCCTGTGGATGGATAAGAAGCCAACCGAGAGCTCATGGATCAGGATTAAAGGCAGGGCAGGGACTGATGACGTTATAGTGGGGTCTGCTACAGGTCACCTGACCAGCAAGGCTGAGCGGACAAGGCCCTCTGTAGGCAGATAAGAGCAGCCTCAATTTCACAAGCCCTCGACCTCATGGGAGACTTCAACCACTCCGATATCTGTTGGGGGGACAACACAGCAGGCATAAGCAATCCAGCAGGTTCCTGGAGTGCGTTGATGGTAATGTCCTTCTCCAAGTGACAGAGGAGCCAAGGAGGAGAGGTGCTATGCTGGACCTTGTTCTCACCAACAACGAGGGCGTGGTGGGGAACGTGACGCTCAAAGGCAGCCTTTGGCTGCAGTGACCATGAAATGGTGGAGTTCAAGATCCTTAGGGCAGTGAGGAGGGTGCACAGCAACCTCACTACCCTGGACTTCAGGAGAGCAGAATTTGGCCTCTTCAGAGATCTGCTTGTTAGAATACCATGGGACAAAGTCCTGGAGGGAAGAGGGACCCAGGAAAGCTGACTAATGTTCAAAGATCACCTCCTCCAATCTCAGGAGCAATGCATCTCAAACAAGAGGAAGTCAGGCAGAAATGCCAGGATGCCTGCATGGATGAACAAGTTGCTCCTGGAGACACTCAGACACAAAAAGGAAACCTACAGTAGGTGGAAGCAAGGACAGGTAGCCTGGGAAGAATACAAAGAAATTGTCTGAGCAGCCAGGGGTCAGTTTAGGAAAGCTAAAGCCCTGATAGAATTAAACCTGGCCAGGGACATTAAGGGCAACAAGAAAAGCTTCTGTAGGTACATTGGTGATAAAAGGAAGACAAGGGAAAATGTGGGCCCCCTCTGGAAGGAAATGGGAGGCCTGGTTACCTGGGATGTGGAGAAGGCTGAGATACTCTAAAAATTTTTGGCCTCAGTCTGCATGAGCAAGTGCTCCAGCCATATCGCCCAAGTTGCAGAAGGCAAAGGCAAGGGACTGGGAGAATGAAGAATCACCCATTGTAGAAGAAGTCCAGGTTCAATACCATCTAAGGAACCTGAAGATGCACAGGTCCATGAGACCTAATGAGGTGCATCCAGTCCTGAGGGAACTGGTGGATGAAGTTGCTAAGTCACTACCCATCATATTCGAGAGGTCATGGCAGTCTGGTGAAGTGCCCAGTGATTGGAAAGGTGGAAACATAACCCCCATTTTTAAAAAAGGAACAAAAAGGAAGACCTGGGGAACTACAGGCCAGTCAGTCTCACCTCTGTGCCCAGCAAGATCATGGAGCAGATTCCCCTGGAAACTATGCCAAGGCACATGGACAATAAGGAGGTGACTGGTGACAGCCAACATGGCTTCACTAAGGGCAAATGCTGCCTGACAAAATTTGTGCCCTTCGGAGAGACATGGGTTTGATGGATGGGCCACTCGGTGGCTAAGGAACTGGCTGGCTGGTCGCACTCAAAGAGTTGTGGTCAACAGCTTGATGTCCAAGAGGAGACCAGTGACGAGCGGTGTTCCTCAGGGGTCAGTATCGAGACTGGTGCTGTTCAACATCTTTGTCAGTGACATGGACAGTGGGATTGAGTGCACCCTCAGCAAGTTTGCCAATGACACCAAGCTGTGTGGTGCAGCTGACACACTGGAGAGAGACCTTGACAGGCTTCAGAGGTGGGCCTGTGCAAACCTCATGAAGTTCAACAAGGCCAAGTGCAAGGTCCTCCACCTGGATCAGGGCAATCCCAAGCACAAATACAGGCTGCGCAGAGAATGGATTGAGAGCAGCCCATAGGAGAAGGACTTGGGGGTGCTGGTTGACGAGAAATTCAACATGACTCAGCAGTGTGCACTCGCAGCCCAGAAGGCCAACCACATCCTGGGCTACATCAAGCTAAGTATGGCCAGCAGGACAAGGGAGGTTATTCTGCCCCTCTGCTCTGCTCTGCTCTGGTGAGACCTCACTTGGAGTATTGTGTCCAGTTCTGGAGCCCTCAGCACAAGAAGAACACGGACCTGTTGGCTCAGGTCCAGAGGAGGGCCACAAAAATGATCAGAGGGCTGGAGCACCTCTCCTATGAGGACAGGCTGAGAGAGTTGGGGCTGTTCAGCCTGGAGAAGAGAAAGCTCCAGGGAGACCTTATAGCAGCCTTCCAGTACCTGAAGGGGGCCTACAGGAAGGATGGAGAGGGACTTTTTACAAGATCATGTAGTGATAGGACAAGGGGTAATAGCTTTAAACTGAAAGAGGGTAGATTTAGACCAAATACAAGAAAGAAATTCTTTACTGTGAGGGTGGTGAGACTGGCACAGGCTGCCCAGAGAAGCTGTGGCTGCACCTCCCTAGAAGTGCTCAAGGCTAGGTTGGATGGGGCTTTGAGCAACCCATTCTAGAGAAAAGTGTCCTTGCCCCTGGCAGGGGGGTTGGAACTAGATGACCTAGAAGGCCCCTTCCAGCCCAAACCATTCTATCATTCTATGGTAAGATGTACAGCAGGTACCAGCTTTCAAGACTCCTCTAAAGCACCTAAAGAAGTTTTCAAGGTGTCTGCAACATCCTGAGCAGTTAGAGCAAGAATCACATCTTCCATGTAGCATTTCCTGACAGTTATTTTGTGGATGTCTTTTTTTCTTCTGAAAAAGAAAACTATATCAAACAAGCTAAACTTTTTGTGTTTTTATTTTGGAGAAACACTCTTCAAATGCTCCATTATTTCTGTCTCATAGCTCCTGTAGTCTAAAGTCTCACCATTTTTTTTTAATCACAAGATTTCTACCCCCTGTATATTTAAATATAGGTATGCAAACTGTGCATTAAGTCTCTGACAGAGAAGGTGAGCCTAAGTAGCAAAAAGACCACCTCTTTTACAGCATGTTTATGCATAGGTGGGAGAGGCCCCTGGCCCTGCTCACTTCCTCAAAAACAGCATTATGGCCTTTCTACCAGCCTGGGATACCATTTACCAGGCATTGCCTACTGAGAGCTCAAGCCAGCCAGTTCCATCACAGGATATTTTCATTCCATGCCCACATGTCAGATATTGTTAGACAAATGCATAGGGAGAGTGAAGCAGCAGCCAATTTTTTGAGTCTCTCATTGAGTGCAGGAGACAATCGCTGTCCACAGCTGCCTCTGGCAGTTCCTACACACTTCTTGCAGTTTTGTGGCAGGACCCTTCATTTGACCTTCTAGCGCAGTGGAATTGTTGCAGCACATAATTCAGGACTTGACCTTACATCCTTGAGTCCCACATAGCTATGCTGGACTTTGTACATGGATAAAAACTGCAGAGTCGGGTCTGTCTATCCAACATTCAACAATGTAAGTGCAGTATTGAATGTAGCAGCTGGGACAATTTCATGCTAAGGCAGAACACTCATGGTTTGAAACAATCTCTCTCTTTGGAAACACACTGGTAGGAAAAGTTAAAATGTGCTCATCAAATGTGGAAAGCTTATTTTATGCACTTTTCAATCCAGTTTTGTTCCCCCCAGTTCCTCAGCCGTGGAACAGCATGGAACCCAAACAGGCTTGTGCACCCAGAAGTGTGTTTCTATTTCTAGCTAGGCTAGTTGATCTCATAATACATATCACACGCATTTCGCTGCTCTGGTGACAGATGGAAGATATGTGCATTTCATTCAATACGGGTCAACCCTTTAGGAACACATCCTATCTTACTAAAATGTGCACAATGCAGAAATGTAGACTATCCTAACAGCTACATGCATATAACCTGTCAAGGTCTCTCTCTTCTTCCTAGACTTTTTATATTTGCCTGTTAAATACTTCTTTAGTTTTAGGGATATGCATTTTGCAAGACTACAAATGCCTAACATAGTTGCTCTTATGATGATATTTTGAGAGGTTACTGAGAGATGCAGTTTCTCTAATATGTGGTGCTGCAGCTGCTGCTTTCAGATAAAGGGCCAGTTTGCCTGTAGGTTTTTGCCAGCAGTAGTTAACATGAATTCTGGCAAAGTCCCCGATTTCTTTTCAAAGACAGAGACTGCAGGGAGTTGGCACTGCCTAAAAATTTTGCTACAAAACCAAAGACTACCTTTTAAAAAAACCCTGTAGCCATGCTTGATTGTACATTTTTTATATACATCTGCCAAGGTTACACGTTTATACCATCAGCCTAATAAACAGCCATTCACTAGGCAGAATAATACAGCAGTGGGAGTCATCTGTTTTCAGGCATTCTGCTGTTTGGCTGCTTGAAACAGAAACATTCGTGGGCAGGACAGAGAGGTGAAGAAGAGTCCAGACAGGAAAGGAAGAGAATATGACATAGATGGTATTACTAATTTATAAATTTGTCATCAATATTTCTTATAAATTTTGCTTGAAAGTGATTCTTCAAACATCTCTCTTCACAGAAAGTTATCATGGGCTATCTTACTTGCTACCTTGGGGGCTGTCCAAACAAAATCCTCTTTAACTTGCACCACTTAATTCTATCAAAAAAACTCGGAGACTCGTATATTGGCACGGGGTTTTCTTGGAAGGCTTTAACAACTACACCTATACATAGATATCCTATACCTAGACACATTGTATTCTCTGTCTGTGTGTGCCTGTAAATGCATTTTCCTGCAATCTAATTTTCCTGCTCCTCTTCCTAAGAGATATACAGGAGAATGAGGAGTAACATGGGTGGGATGTCGTTGGTTGGTTTGTTTGTAGTTGAAGGTACATGTATGAATCCTCTTTGGGAGCCACACCCCAAAACACCCCATTTTTTTTTAATTCCTCCCATCTCTTCTAACACTTTTAAATTACTGTGATTAGTTTTGTTAGAAAACCTTTGCAAGATCACTCTCCAACACAGATTACATGAAGTGAAATCTGCTGACAAGCCTTGATTAGAAATAATGACCCCAGTTTAAATCAGGAACTACTTAAAATGTCATGTTTCTGTGCATTAAGGAACTTCCCATCCAGCTTTTTTACATTCTTTTTCTTTGTGTCCTTCAAGTGACTGTGACCCCTTTAGCCAAAAACCAAGCACAAACCAAAAATCCTGCCAAAAAAACCCACTCAGTTTCTGGAGTTCTGGCGTCCTACCACATATTCAGGTGCAAAATTTGAGCATTGCTCTAGACTTGCCAAAGGCTTCCTCTGCTCAGTCCAGTTGTAAATGCATACCAGTCACACGGACTGGAGTGTCGAAAGCTGCAGGTATGATGCTTTCTGCATCACTCCTTTGCATGGCACTGCTTACAGAAACTCCTAGTTTTAACTATTAGTTGTAGGGACTATACACACTCAGCTAAAGGAAGTAAGCCTTTGAGTGTCAGAAAATAAATACTGAGGTAAATGACATGTCTGCGTGGCTGACAGTGCAGAATATCAGCCTGCCCAAAGGGTGAATATCACCTCTGTGTGCACAGGAGAAAGGGAAGGGGCACAGCTCTAGTCCTGTAGCAAGCCATCCCTCGACGGCAGGTGGGGCGGACATGCAGCTCTCCAGTGGCACCCACCATGTCTCAGCAGCAGCCAGCTGCTGGCTGTAAATGCTCACAAGCCTGTTTCAAGGTGAATCTTTCTAATGTGAACTAAACTTGACTGATACTGATTTGGTTGCCCTTCATATTCACTTTCATCTCCAAGAGTCCTAAAAACCTATTGTCCCTCTCCTGACACACAGTATTTGAGTGTGACAACAGGGATGTGTTAAGCAGACACTAGTACAGTGAATGCATGCAAACAGTCTGTAATCTTAAAAGTACCGTAAGCAAACCCAGGACAGAAAGCAAACTTCCTACATAGGTAATAAGTGAGGAGCAGAAGACACCGCATCTTTTAGAGGAAATAGAAGGTCATGTGCTTAGTCTTTCCCCATTAAAGGGATTAGAAGTACACCTGTCAGTTTACCAAAATCTGCCATAAGAGATGCACAACTAATGTCATGGCCTAGAGAACTACATTTATTAGCTCAAGGGTTTATCTCTGGTTATGATGAGGAGAGGATTTACGCATCCAGTATTGGTTGGAGGCCCAAATTTTACCTGTCTTCTGATCTTGCAAGCCTCATAACCCAGTCTGCGAATCACAACTCTACTTTGGAAGCAACTATCATAAATAATAAAAGGTGACCATGTTACTAGCGTCTAACTTCTCAACTCTGTAACCAGCCAGGAGCATTGTAGTTATGATGTCCACTTCTGGCTTGCATTGAACCTCAGGAGTATCCTGGAGTCTTTAATCAAAGCAATAAAAAGATCTTCATACACCCATATAACTCAGTGAAATAAATGATTTGAGATGGTGAAAAAAGCATTTCTGCATAATACAGACAGGATTTCCACGGATATGTTGAAAATAAGAATAGCCCAAGTATTCTGGTGAAGATAACTTTTACGTGGTTTGGGCTGGTTAGTTTGGTTATTTACACAAGGTTTTCACATGATACTCTCATAAAGAAGAAATTTCCTACAAGGCAACTGTAATGATTCTATGAATTACTGAAAGAAATCTAGAGTGAGTAATTAGTAAGTTATCAACTTTATCTTCTCCTAAGGTGATACCCCCTTTGAAGTTGCATATAATTTTAATTTAAACATGGTACTTCATAGCTAATCTTTAAATATCTGGATACAAAATTATTTTTAGTACTGTAAATTCAATATATTCTCAAACAGGTGAAAAGACTGTGAAATGGAAGCAATACAGTGCTGACATTTTTAGCATCATCACTTCATTACAGGAGACATCTTAACTGGCAAATGATTAAAAACTAAACCCCCTGAAATGAAGGATTTCCTAGTAAAGGGTTGCTGGAGACTGGAATGCAGGTGGTGTAATGCCTGTAAATAGATTATTACTACACGCTCACTAGAGCATCTTCATGCTGAGAGAGAAGAAAAAATTATGGCAGGTCAGAAGACTGTGAAACATGTGCCCTCTCTTCTCCTACCCTACCTTTAATTATTGACAGCCTGTCACTTGAATAATGGTACGATGAATAATAAAACAGGATCCAAGCTGCAGTTCTTGCCAGGAGTTATTTCTTCCAAATCATATAGTGCCATCTTCAGGCAAACCATGTTTCATGTTTACCAGTTGGAGGTTTTTATGATTGCTTAGTAGACCATCAAATCAAACAAAAAAAACACTTGTTACTTCTATGCCAGACAAGGGATTGATACCTTACAAAAGATGAAAGGAGATCTTGAGAGGCTGCCTTCTGCCTTAGGGTATAGGGTTACTGCCACCTAAACACACCTAGCCTTTCTGTTGGGCTGAACATTAATGAAAACATCCCTTGTTGTAATGAGAGACAGGCAGTTAAGATTATAGCCATACTTGAGACCCTAACTGCTAAACACTTCCAAGTATGCATACTGTATGTTGTCAAACCCATAAACAGGTCGTTGCAGAAGCAGAGTGTAAACTATTACAATTAAATGGGTTGAACTTATGTGTCATATTTCTATGTTTTCTCTTCTCTTCCAACAGAAGTAGAACTTTAAGATGGCACTTGAACACCAGATGATTGTGTCTGCAGAACAAATTAGAAAAGGCAATGCACCCCAGCAAAGAGATGCACTGTACAGCATAGACTACCCAAGTATTCATCAGCACGGTAACATTAACTTTCCTTTTCCTTGTACAGTACCCTGAAATTGAGATGTATTCAGCCATAAGGATCACATAATAAATTAGACAGTACGACAGTTGAAATGAAGACTAGATTTGTAAAGATATAGATAAGAGGCCAAGCTTTCATTTAAACACTGAGACAGAAATTTTTAAAATTCCTTATTGGAGTGCAAAATCAGACACTTGTATTTTCCCCAACAAATTTTTTTCATAATGTGAAACGCTGCTGCTACCTTACTGTACTGGCAGGATAGGATATGATAATATACACATATTGCATTCAGTGCAAACACATCAGAATGCCAGCCAACAAAAAACAAGTCAAGAGCAGCCGGATCCTGACTGTCATTTTCAAACAAGCATGCAAGTGATTTAAAATTAGGTAGGCTTTTTATAGTCCTTAATATTCTACGAAGGAAAAGATTATAGACTATGTCCTCACAGATTTTATGATGTTTCACTTCTTGTTTGTGCTGTTTCTAAAACTGAAATCTGTTACTAGGCATGAGTTCTCTGATCTCAGAGAAAGTCTTATCTCTTTTCTGTGCTGGAATATTCTTTTATACTTTCAAATGCAGCCTTTGTGTCAGGGAACTTCACCTTTAAAGTGATTCCTCCCACCCTCCAAAGAACCATTTTTCTGCAGAGCAATATCTTTAGAAACTTTATGATATAATTCATCAAGCATATAATGAATTCAAAAACCTTCTTCTCCCCAACTTCTCCACCTAATCCTGAAAACCATACTGAAGTATGAACCTCTCATACTGCACAGACAGATTTGAATCTCTACTAAGTTTTCAGGGTAACAGCCGTAAGATATTAGGCCCCTCGAATTCCATTTCTTCTCTGGGCCTACTGTAAGAGCTGACCCTGTCCTACCATTTTCTAAATGGGTTTTTTTTTTCCTATTTCTGCTTAATCAACAAAAGATCTACTGCTTCTTTTAGTCTCTCATTTTTTAATTTCCTTATGTTATGGACAAACTTCTAAACTAAAAGGAGCTCTCACGTGTTCGATAGTTGTTCTAATTAGCCCTCTTGGGTGCCTTCTTGCATTATTAAAAGGTATGGAACATGGAACATGACTGTTGCTGAATTATCTTATCAGTTAGAGTTTCCTCATCCCAGAAGAATTGCCTTCTGGTTCATCGGGAGCAGGAACTCATGACTCTTGCTGAATCTGCCTCTCCAACAGAAAGGAGGAGTGTACTTCTTCTGATCCTTAGTAATTAAAATTTTGCTCTTTGAAATAGGAAAATCTGACATTGTAAGCCAGTAAGAAATTTCATATGCATTTGTGTTATTACAAAATACCATATAGTGATACCTGATGGGGTGAGGGTGGGGAGGAGGAGATGGAGAAATCAAGTATTTTTGTGTATGCTCAACAAAGGTCCAAGGAGTTTAAAGGTTTCTACGGACTTTCAGGTGAAACTTCATATTGCCTTCCCTCATGTCTTCTGTGATAAATTATGTAAGTGATGAAAGTGTGATAAACTGTGGCTATTAGTATATCCAGGCCTAAATAACCTTTATTCATCACCAACCTTTCAGCATTAGAAAAATAACACACAATACACGAACATTTACTTTGTCAAAGTAATGCTTTTGAAACACCATGCTTAGTACTTGCTCTAATGGTTGTCAAAACATAGACAAACAAAGATATCTGAAACTTACCCATTGTGCTTTCCTCCAGCTGCAGTATTGGGTGAAAAATTGAACATAATCAGCCTGCTCTTTAGGAGTTGCTCAAGCAGCCCATGCTTTCACCATACAGAAGTATGGATAAAGTTTACATGCCCAAATATACTTCTGCAGTCTCACATAAAATGAAAGACTGTGTTACTAATAAATTCCAGGCACGATCACAGTAATGACACACACTTACGTGCGTGCCACCTTCCCAGATAATTTGCAGCTAGGTCTCTGTCACTTCCTAGAGCAGCCTGCCAGTTTCATGCATGTGTTCTGCAAATCAATACATAGGGTATTTGCAGCTTCACATTGGACATTGTGCTGCCATTCAGCATGACCTGGATAGGCTGGAAAGTTGGGCAGAGAGGAACCTGATGAGGTTCAACACGGGCAAATGCAGGGTCCTGCACCTGGGGAGGAACAACCCCATGCACCAGTACAGGCTTGGGGTGGACCTGCTGGAGAGCAGCTCTGCGGAGAGGGACCTGGGTGTCCTGGTGGATGACAGGTT
>Ga0065711_1009980_pt1 | contig 16020 bp, 7 predicted proteins | sample Hoacrofraction12_FD_59098 | JGI IMG/M metagenome (GOLD analysis project Ga0065711, IMG submission 59098) | Hoatzin crop microbial communities from Cojedes, Venezuela - Epithelial fraction 12 v2 (version 2) | ecosystem: Host-associated > Birds > Digestive system > Esophagus > Crop | place...
TTAGTAGAGACAGCAGTGACAGGACCAGGGGTAATGGTTTTAAACTAAAACAGGGTAGGTTTAGGCTAGATATAAGGAAGAAATTCTTTACAATGAGGGTGGTGAAACACAGGAACAGGTTGCCCAGAGAGGTGGTGGAGGCCCCATCCCTGGAAACATTCCAGACCAGGTTGGACAGGGCTCTGAGCACCCTGATCGAGTTAGCAGTGTCCCTGCTCGCTGCGGGGGGTTGGACTAGATGACCTCTGGGGGTCCCTTCCAACCCAAACCTTTCTATGATTCTATGATCAAACCTTCAGGTAAGGAATGGTGCAGAGCCCCTGCATACACGTAGAGTTATTGATAGACACACTAGGGTTTATTCCCCACACCGTTGCTTCAATGACCTAAAAAGATTACTAATTTTCAGCAGGGATAAGCACTCTGTTAAGAAAATGTCATCCCCAGATGAAATAACTATGCAAAAAGCCAGAACCAAATATTCTTGCGAGGCAGGTTCCCTTCTACTCTGCTCAGGTCAAACATGAAGACAAGCTGTCGGAGGTAAACCCGTATCTGCTTTGCCACGTGTCACCCTATCATACTTATCCTCAGACCAGTTAGCTCTTCCAAATGTCATTAAAACTGACTATATTGAAAAATACCTTAAGATCACAGCATCTGTGGTGCTCCTGACCCATGGTATTTAGGTCTGTAAAAGATTTTCGCTAATACGCTATAAAAGAGCAGGCACACACTCCATGCGTAGATACGCCGGACTTGGTCCTGCGAGGTGATGACAGCCCTCAGCTCTCATCAGCCCCAAAGTGATGAAGATACTCAGGAACTCCTAAGATCTGCCCTGCACTAAATAAAAAGAGAGAGTGACGCGTTTAGCTCCAGATGCTGCACAAGTCTCTCCCACACAACTTCTCTGACTTCTCGCTGCAGCTAACAGAAGTATAAGACTTCTGTTATTACCACAGTATTCTTTTCATATTAATAAACAGCAATTAAGCGAAGCATTCACTCACAGCACGCTGTCTATTATTGCATTTCTTTTTTCATAAGGCTTTTAATCAAGTCTATGGGCTGAAACCTGTGTAAAATCTAATGAAAAACTGCTGGGCTATTTCTCTTACGGACAGTTGCATGAAATCTATGCTGGGCTCACCGTGTCCTAAATCATCTGGAACTCACCTGTCCCCGCTCTGCATGACATACCTGCCATGGTGGGCACTTCAGCTGCCAGGTCCCACAATCCAGGACTACCACAGTCCAAGACCCCAGCATTTTCACTGCAAGGCCACCTAACTGCATTCTGACTAGTTGGTTTTTTTTTTGCCTTCCACCCACAGTGCTCTGTTTTTCTGGCAACCGGGCTGAGATTTAAGAGGTATAAGATCTCCGGGGCTTTAGAAAAATGCGAGGAAATCCATGTGATCATTCTTACATTGAGTCACTGATTCTCCAGTGCCCATTTTCACATAGGGATTATTTCAGAAAGCACTAACAATCACGTTAACAGATTCGCTGTGGCACTTTAAAATATGCACGAGCGTCTCGAGTTTTCAGCAAGCCTTATTTTGCAAATGGGGACCAATAAATACGAAGAAATGCTGGTTTTGGTGAAACAATTGCTTATAAATTTTTGTACACTTAATTAATTTTAAATACTATCAACTTCAACTAATATGCATGATGCTGAAGGAGAGGCCACCAACTTGACTGCATTAGGCTGCTGCGAATCACTCGCCCTACAACTTCACAACGCTCCAAGAGCAGGGTTTATAATTAAGAGCTCCCTTCAGCTTCAGCAGCTGAGAAAAACACCGAACACTGGCAGAAAACCCTCCGGCAAGAGAGCACGATGAAAAGCAGAGACGCTGGAAAGCTCACCATTCATTTTAAGCTTGCTGCCCCTGACTCCACATTACCAACGATGCCTCTTGTAGAAGATAAACCATCCAGAGCGAGACACAGATGCTACACTTATGGCAAAGATCTGCCCTCAGGATTTCCAGGGATACCCATGGGCTCATCTGGGTGGCACAGGCTGGAGTCCATCTCCTTCAGCTACCGCTCTCCCTGACCACAGTGCCATCCATACACAGCAATAGCTGCTATCTCCCTGCTATCTCAACATATTTAGGAGCCGAGTGGCTAACAAAACAACCAACAAAATGGAGAGTTATATTCCCAGGGGATTTGGCCATCTGCATCAGAATGTAGGTGAGATGAATCCATTCAAAATCCAGCCACAATACTGAAAATAGCTACAGACCATCCAGGGGTTGTTTCCTGTAAACTACAAAAAGCATCACAGCACAGGGTGCAGAATCTGGGTCTAGACCTCTAGTTTAAAGTGGCTATGGGTTTGGTTCACTTATTAGCAAAATGAATTTCGTACTTCTTTATAAAGCATTTGCACCTGCCTTCTCCAGCCAAGCACTGGGTTTTCATTATGTTCCAGACTGCTGGATATGCTTGTGCCAAATTATCTGAGACTTCACCTCTGTCTAGTAACGTGCCAGAGACCCACTGCTGACAAAAATCTCTGTGGGCTAACATGGAATAAAGAAGATTTCTCCTATGCCCAAGTTCATACTGCGTTATTTAACATAGGTCTAGGCACGCTTCTGCAACACACCTATTACAAAGCACAGGGTTCAAGTGCTAGAAAGAAAAATCTACAATCCTTGTGCAACTTGTTACACGTTTCTCCTTAAATCCTTCTTTCACAAAAAAAAGATTAATCCTGTAATGTTAGATTTAAGAGATCCGAACAGAATTCCAGAGAAGGCATGGCATACAGACGTCCGCAGTTCCCCAGCAGGCTGGGTTCCCATCCACCCCGTGGAGATCTGGTTGGAGGAGCTGTGATTCTCGTTTACTGGAAAACAGAGTTGCACTAAGAAAACTCTTTTTGCTTCTCTTGCAACTTACACAACACAACGCTGTATACATCTGCTTTGCCCTATACATTAGAGATGCGTACATCTCAATTATTTGTTTGCTCAAGAGACTTTTCTAAACAGAGAGTAAAGGCTGGCTGAACATTACCTCTCTAACGGCCGTGTAACTCATTCAAATAACACACGTGGGCTTTGCAACATGAGATGAATCCACAAGCCATCAGCTACACAAGAAGCATGGAGCGATGTAGTTCATTAACCACATATCCTGCTGGATTATTACTGTGCCAGTAAATAATAATTCCTGCACCTATTCCTCATTTAAAAAATCCCAGACAGAGAATTGTCCAAGGAGAATAAAGAGTGCTCTTTGTTCTCCTCTGCAGGGTGGCACCTCGCTGGCCTTGGGGACAGCCCACTGACCAGCTTCTCGTACCCCAGCTCGTTAACTCTTTGTTCTTCCACGCTCCCATTGCCAGAAATAATTACACTGCTCTTTTTCGTTAAGCAGGCTCTCCCCGAGGTTTCTACCAGCACAACCGCAGGGACCTGCTGCTGAACGAATCCAGCTGGAAACAACCCAGCTGCTTCACTCGCATCCTTCTCCTGGCCCCTCCATAGCGCCAGTCCAGCAAACATTTCAAACAGAATACGCTGTTTCAGGCTATTTCACTTACATGCGTGATTTTCTTAGAGCACGTAGAAAGTTCTCTACAGCCACATGGGAGTACTCAGATACTTACCTGTGTTTTACAGTAAGGTGTAGGAAGGTAAAATTATTTTATTCTAAGTTATTTGCAATATGACAGTGGCTTTTGCTCGAGGAACATGACTACAACACTATGGAATTTGAGCTGTTTCATATTTTCTGTACCATACCCACTAGAACATTTTTACAAGCCACGAATACAAGAAAAATATCTTGCTTTCAGTGTTCTGGGAAATGTTTTCATCTGTACAGGTGATGCGTTAAGTAGGTATTTCTAAGGCTTCTCCATTTGCTCCTGAAGACCTCAAAACACCCCATCACATTTTGGAAGAGCCCTAAGCGCAAATGGTTAGGGAAGCAAATTAGAGTTTAAATTTTAAAAAAATGATCAAGTTGTCATATATGGGGGGGAGGGGGGAAAATCAGTTGCTGAAGTTCAAATACAAAAACATTATGGTCCGAAAGGAGGTTTCTTATAATTAAGTTTTGCTTCAGTTGCACCAAAATATTCACACTGGATTTTCAGCCAGAGCAAACAAGGAGAGAAAAAGAAACCAAATGAGACCAGACTCTGTTCTTCATTGCCATGAAGTTTACAGCTAAGATTCACAGAAGCTAACTGCATGGCAAGATTATTCAAAACATTTCACATCGATGCAGTACTTTTGGTCCACAAGCTTCCTAGAGAGCTTAGCAAGCAATATATGACATACAAAAGCTGCGTTAACTTTAATTTCAGACTGGGCTAATAACGAGTCCACACTATGTTTAGGAGCATCCTCTTATCCCCACCAACACCACATAGTAGACGCTTGACTCCACAGCAGAAAGAGTAAAACTATCACCAGTGACCTTCCCAAATTCAGACAGAAGATACTAGATTTCATTAGTATTCCTATTAAGACAACAAAGCCTCTCTGTAAATTACTGTTTATTACCAAATTAAATGGTACAGAACAGATTGCTTCTGCACGCAGCATCAGACTCTAGTCTGCTGCTCAACTTCGCTCTCCGACTTGTCAGGACAGGCTGCAACGCGTTGATCACGCAGTGCTAGAAACAATTAATACGTTATGGTGTTACTGAACTTGAAATCTCAAACACAGAAGCAGGGGCAAGTACATCTGCTGCTTCCAGAAGATGATGATCATCAGGATCTTTCCACCATCAGCTGTGTTACCTCAACAGCAAGTGGCTGCTGTCATTTATTGTCGCTAATCGTTCTGATCATCTTCCTATCCTGTTGAACAGCTCTGCACGAGCAAAGCTATGAGGTCAGGGGCATTGCTGCTCACTGCTCAGGAGGCTGTAACTCGTCTAGGACATGTGAAGTCACCGACCAGAATAGGGACTGGCAGACCAGGAAGCCATGATGAACCTCAGTCATGAAACCACAAAAATTAGAAGCAAGCTGGTAATTTTGGACCTAGAAAGGAAGGAAAAAGACCCCAACATGGATTGCAAAGGCAACCAGCAAACTCCTGAAGTGGCCTGTTGACAGTTGAGAGCTAGAAGAGAGCACCAAGCCACAGGAACCACGTTGTTAGGCTCCTCATGTTACCCAACACTTTATCTGGGCTCTGGGCCCTCCAGTTTCACTTATGGACATCACCCCAGAATACCTTCATTATTTGATACAATTTGTCTATGTGATACTCCAAAAATCACACCACACGGTTTTTCAGTGTCATTAACTCGCTACATGTGGATTACGGCCACATAGAAGGACAAAGGGGAAAACCATCTTGTGAAGGATTCCCTGGATTTCCCATTCATCAAATGAAAAAAACCAAGCCTGGTAAGTAAAACCTTACTTCCCACACAGCAAATTTCAGAAAGGAGCACAGATGTTCGAATTTTTTATATGATAGTGTTATTTCCCTAGTTGACTTTTCCCTTCAGATACATTTTTTTCTTTTATCTCATCTTGGTCCTTTATCATACAATAAAGATTAATTTTGAATTTCTGCTGATTGTATGATTTTGGACTTCACGAACAAAAACCTCTTTTATAGGTGACATTAATATTCACAGTGACAGACCTGAACTTCCACTTTCAGAAAGGTTTAATAATTTTCTAAAACCTCTTGATTTTGTCACAATGAGTTGTATTCAGGCTAACTTTTCTACTTGTCTTGGGCTGTATCATTTACCTGGAGCCTCGTCTGGGTAATAAGCACTAGTCAAGTCCCTTATTCATTATGGCACTAACTGCAGTTTCTTTTGCTATTATTTATAACAGATAACTTCTGTGCAGAGCAGAAACTTGGGAAATAAGTGGTATGAAAGCACCTTTCCTCTTCTCTTCAGGCACTGTCCNGGCAATCCTATGCCTTTCATCCAAAAAATGAACTTTAAAAAGTAGAAAAGGTGAATTAGGAGCCCATTATGCCAGGCTTTTCCCAGTTTAGGATTACACCTGCTCCAGAGATGGCCAGGTACTCCTCTGGGGCATCATCAAGGGGGGGAAAAAAAACAGTTCTGAACATAGATCGAGTGGCTGCCTTCGAAGCATGGCTCCTTTTGCCAGACCAGGCAGCGCTTCCAACAGAAGTTTCTTTCCCCAGAAACCTGGGGGCAGATAACCCCACGTCCAGAGAGGGCTCCTCACAGCAGGAAGCCAAGGTTTAAAAAAAATAAATTCAGTAGAGTTTCTTAGATTGAAATGTCCCATTTAAGCAGGTCATAAGCGTGTGAAGAGAGCTAAAAAGCAGATGTGAATATGTATCATTGAGATGCCTCCTCCTCCAATGAAGTCAGAAAAAATATTATTTTTTTCTGAGCTGAATTACTTTGTTGGTAAAAATTAGAAAAAATATTACAAGCTTGGAGGAAGAAAACTTGTACGTACCAGTAGCTTCCTATATGTGCTAAAGATAGACTAAAAATACGTATTTACCTGGCTGGCCCGAACCTACAGTGCATGATATAGAACCGGGATGAGGGTCTCCTGCCTGCGGAGAAAGCCAGCGGTGCGTCCGGCCAGGACACACAGCGTGAGCTGTAGTGTAGCGTAGCAAAGACCACCAGGATGCTGTGCCTCATCCAGCTGCTCCTTCTCAGCTGCTCCAAAGGCTCATTCTGATGGCGACGTCGTGTTTCACAAGATTAAATCCAGTTTCTTCCCAAGCTGTATTTCTCCTAGGTGTCCATCACATGCATGGAGCAGTGATAGAATTAGGCTCAGCTGGTCTCTGGATGACACACCATACTCTGAACATCAAGCCTCTGATGATTTTGTGCTGATAAAAACGCTTTGAACCACGGTCTAAATATTTTGTTCCTTCAAATATTTAATAATCCACTCATTTATTATTCTGTACTGATCAAGAGATTTCAGAGAATCACACAGCAAAATTCTGTAACAAAGTCGTTAGCACTGGGCACGGTTAACTTTCAGCAGCGCTGCGCTGGTGGCTTTGATCTCCTTTTTGTTTCATTGCCATCAGCAATTGAAGCTTTTTTCCCCCCACTCTCATTTTTGCCCTGGTTGAGTATTGATGAGGTTAAGAGGATTATTCACTAGCTGCATCCTACCACCTGCTCTTCTGATCCTTGGCTTTCAGGGCTTTTAATAGATTGTAAATATACCTTGGGCTCAGTTGCTACAAACACTGATAATCTTCTACTTCCTCAAGGCTTGTTTCCATCTTATTTGAAGATAGCTGTAATTACTAATCTCCTTTTAAGGTCTGATTCCTTTTTAGTCAACTTTCATCTCGTTACTAATCTTCCTTTTATTTCAAAGGAGACTCTAAAGTTAGAGAGTGAGCAATGACATCTGTAGAAAATAATGACATCTGTGAAAAATATTTAATTGCATTTTTTATACAAAAAGTTTTAGTTTGACTTCTGAATAACTACAGATCTATTCTGATATTACTGTTCAGCAGATCCTTCATTCCTCCCCCACCATTTCTCTGTGCTTGCTGACAAAATAAAGCCCCTACATTCTAGTGTTGAAATATGTTTCATATCTTTTTGCCATTTTTGTTTCACTTGGATTTTTTCCTACCACTTTCCCATGTACTGTCCCATATCAATGACAACTGTTTGTTTCAGTCTGTAATATTTGATGGTATTGGAACAGGAACTTTTTGCTTCTGGGTTTGGTTTGATCTATGTATGGAAGACAGCATCAGGTGGCTTCTGTATTTGCAATTAAAACCCCAATAAAATAGCATTCCTCAAGTCCATGTCTAAATGAGATATATGTAAATACAATAATACATTTGATTGCATTTTTTTAAACAAAGTTCTACTTTCACAAGGCAAAGCATCAACTCAATTTACAACCAAAGGGCATCCCTTCTGACAATGGAAAAGCTTTTCTTTTCCTACTCTTCCATCTAGTTAAGATCTCTAGAAGTGGAGCTGACAGTTGCCAGCTGCTTTTTGTCCTTAAAATCTCAAGAATATGTCCACCTTGGTGAAACAGGTAAATACCACATTTAGTCTCTTTTTCAGAGCAAATAATAATCTGCATATTAACTACATCATATAAATCACATATTTGTACATCATGTAGAAAATTTAATACTTCTGACTGAAGGAATGGATTGACTTCAAGACAGACTTATTGTTAGAATGCACAGCAGACACTCAGTGTATACATTGCCTAAAGACCATTTCCCACACCGAAAATGAATCTTTAGTAACCAAAGTACGAAATACTAGTGTTAAAAGCAGTAAGAAAACCACGTGATCCATATACAGAGTGAGACAGTCTGATAAACTAAAATACAACATCCTATATCTGTTTCATATTAAGTCCTGGACAGAAATTCCCCTTTCCTCTGTTCCACCATCTTAGTGAAGCTGTATGATATTTCACCACGAAGAGACTCACCAACCCTCCCCCTAAAAATCACGCATGTAATTTCTTACATTTCAATCTTCCGTAGGATTAAAGGTGTCATATTAAAAATTGTCATTGACCTGAAGCTGACTGGTTATCTGCTATGAAGGTGGTATTTTAATTACCAAAGTTAATTACCAGCTCCATCAAATGCAATTTCCTAACTTCATGCCATTCTAAAATCGGAAATGGAAAGTACAAGCGGTGCAGAATCCACCGAAGGTCTACACAAAGGCTTCTGTATGACTAATTGGTCTGAAATTTAATCAGTTAAATTTCTGTTTCATGTTCCTTTGATAAGATTATCTTAATTACTTTTTACAGTATCTAAGTAGGAGAAATAAAGAAAAAACAATCTGCTGAAGGGGAAAACTAATTCATAATTCTAAAGGGAGAAAGGAAAAGAAGGGGAGGGGGAATATACATCTGTTGATTAGGCTACATAAAGCTCAAGTCTTGTACTTCCAATGTTTCATGTTTCCAATAATCATGAATATACTGAACTCCTCGGAAATTTGAACTTACACTTGATCAAACTGCACAATTTGTTTCAGTCCTTACCTTCTTTAAAACGTGAACTGGTTATACACAAATATGCCAAACTAAGGGCAAGGATCATGCGTCTCATCAGCTCGCACATCGCCCTTGTGATGTACAAACACTGTTCTGACATTTTTATCCATTTTACACTGTGGCTGTACAGTCTTCACCATTAACAGAGGGGTTGGACTAGATGACCCACAGAGGTCCCTTCCAACCCCTACCAGTCTGTGATTCTGTGAAGAGGGGGGAAAAAAAACAAACAAAATTTGAGACCCAAAGATTGAAGATAAAAGAGAGATTTCATCTGCAATATCAAAGGTCTCCTAGGGACTTAATCTCACAAGTAGAAAACCCAGCAGCACTTTTAACTTTACCTTGTCTCGGACTAAAACATGAGTTATGCTAAAGATGCCTACGCTGCCAGAAGCCAACGTCAAGCCCAGAGTTATCTCAGGAAACTTATCTTTGGATTTGTCTCGAGAATGGTTTATATATTCAAAATGCCACATCAACTCGCACACTCTCGTAACACCTAGCAAACAAGCAGCAGGGAGAAGGCAGTGCCACAACCCATGCAAGTCCCCGCGGAGGCTGCGGTCAGGGTACGTGGAAACTATGTGCAAGGTAAGAGCAAGACCGTCCCTCCCAAACGCTGCACCAGGAGCAACTCCATCGCGCTGACCCACGCAACAGCAACGACGCCAATTGGTTTTCACCCATCACAGCTCATCTCTCTTCTCATCTCCCTGATGGATACGAAGGTGCCAGGTTTGGGCTCCTCTGTCTTCGTAACGCTCCTCAGAAAGAGGGTGAGCTCTCCGAGCACTCCTTGCCCCCTTTTCACAACATTCAGCCCAAAAAAGAGGCATGCCACAGCGAACAGAGTTTTCCTCACACCTGGAGAGTCTCTGAGCAGGGAAATGCTCTGGAAAGTCCAGGAAAAACAGATTATTATGTGACCACAAACAAAAAAATCCAACCCCACACGAGAGCAGTTTTGAGCTCTCACTTGCAAATCACATTTTAAGTGTGTGCGTACTGACTGCACCGGGTGAGGACTACGGTGTTCCCCAGCAGACCACCAGCGTCCTCCCACAGCACGAGCCCTCGGACAATGCTCTGGCTTTCGGGGGACCAACACACACGATTCCGTGCATTATTTTGGTGTTATTTTAGATAAGATTTGAGATCATTTCGTCCAACTCAGCTCAGCAAACTGCAGATTTGTTGCTCAGACAGGGACTGAGCCACCTGGCACCGCCAGTTCACTTGTGCTCATAGGGTACAGTAGAAGACCCCTGCAGATTAATTCCCCTCTCCTTAAAAACCCAACTGCTCTACAAGCTTCTGATTTTAAAAATATAGTTTCTTCTCTATTGAGATATGAACTCTTGTGTTGGAGCCAAATCAAGTTACTTAGTGGTACGTAAAAGCTGTTCATTTTTAATTTGATAGAAGAGGTTTCCAGTGTTTCCAAATGTAAGTTTTTGATAAGTGTGATCTCTATGAAATTAAAACAGAGTAAAATTAATGTCTGTACTTATTTTCTTTCAATTATGTCAACATTTCATTTGCATAAAATATTGTTTTCATTCCTCTTTAGTGCAACACATAATAAAGCTTTGCATTTTTAATTTATCTAGATGAAAAAATACAAAGGTTCTGCAGCAGCACAGAGAATCTCGTTTAAGAGTAATTTTAGGTTTGGTTTCATTTAGCTGAAAAAATAAGATTTTGAACTGCCAGAACTTCTCTTAAACAGAAGTCTGATTGTTTTTTTCCAATAACTCCTCATTTATGTTATTTTAAGTCTGTACTTTTTGAGGCAAACAGTCACTTGAAGTCTGTCTGTCCAGTATTACTGCAGCTGTCATCCCATCATTGTTTGTCTGCCGCAGTAAAAATAATACATTACATTATTAGCAGTGAGAGATGTTTCTATTAAAAAGATCAGATGAAAATAAAAACCAAAAGATGCCTTATCCAAATCCTCTGAACTCAAAAGGATGTTTTCACCCATACTGATGGATACTGAGCAAGGTCCTTTCTCTCTCTAAATTAAATGAAGGCTCTGAACCAGCTGAAGTTTAATTACACTGCAGATGTGTCCACAAGTGCAGACTGGAAATGACAAGAGATAACACTGCAACACCAAACTTTTGCTCCTTTAGTCCTAGACATTAAGGAGAGATAAGACCTTTGAAACGTTACATTATAATATTTATTCAAAAAAATAAATTGAATCCTGGGGACGTTTGAGCCTCCTCATGGGATTTTGGTCCCTGTGATAATTAACACAGAGATGGACTTAAATGGAAGACACCTTTCTTGTTACTGCCCACAAGCAATTTACAAATTGGTAAAATTGCTACAGCTAAATGCTTCCAGAAAGCTGGCAATCCTGCTGTTTTCTAGTAGTGCTCTCAGCTATTTTGATTTTTCAGACACGTAAAAGACAGGAGTTATGCATTAATTATCATCCAATATTCTTAATCAAATCAACTACAAAATTCTTAGTCAAGCTCTTGATCACAAACTTAATCATGCCTAGCCCAAACTGATTCACCATCTTAAGTGGGATTCATTAAAAAGGCTCTGCTCTCACATCATCAGACACTTTCCAAATATGATACTTTTTAAGTGGCAAACAACATCCAGTTGAAGCAATCACTACAGGGGCAAAGACAGCATTTAATTAAATCAGATGGACATTTGGCTTCGCATGAGCTAAACAGCTGTACAAGGAAGAGGAATCTAATGCTCCAGCTCCATCGTTTATATATTACGAGCTATTTCTGAAGACCCTTGTGATCCCTGCTGGTCTAGCAAGGAGAGCAGAAACCTGATAAAGAAAAGTACCAATGAAAACTTCAAATATATTTTTTGCAGTTGTGAAAGGTAACAAGTCATTCTTAGGGTAAGCGATAATTGGAAGAGTAATTATAGCTCCCTTGAGGTGTTTATGCACATCTCACTCCAGCTAGTTTAAATACCGAGCTTCGTTTGCGGTGCGCGCTCTTCTCATTTAACGACGGAGCGGCTCTGAGCAACGGCGAGGGTGGCTGGGAGCTCCGGGGCAGCCCTGCGCATCCTCCACAGCTGTGATCGCGTTTCCCACAGCTGGAAATAGTCTCTGCTCCCTCCGTACGCTGCAGCTGAGCACCCTGGATCCAAACACCAGGCTACCCATCACGCAGGAACAGGGGATCTGCGTGTTCCAGAATTCACTACGAAATAAATTTTTGTTTCCTCCCAGAGCTCTATGTAGACACACGGAAAAGGACAGGGGAAAGCATTACTTTTGATCACTTGATATCTGAAAGGATGAATTCAGTATTACTAATATAGGGTCAATCAAACTGCACAGAGGGATAATTAAATTACACGTTGGGGTATGAAGAAAATCAGGCATTTTTTTCTTCTATCAAATGCGAGTAGATAACTCTTCTTGCTGGACAGTTTGGAAATCCAGGCTGACTGTTCTGTAAATCACTACACTCTATAAAACAACACTAGGGTAAGGTATCCATCCATTATGACAAATAACTACTTTATAAAACTTTGAATTGTTTTTTCTACATGTCAGGAAAAGATAAAAAGGAATCACAACAAAAAAAATCACAATATGTTGACAGCTGAGAAATTTCCGTTCATCCAGAACATGTTATGTTCTAAATACAAGTGAATTCCTTGGACAATTACGAATGACTGGTTATTATCTGAGAAACAATCTTTTTAACATTCATTAAAAGTTTTATGTCACTCAGAAGTTGTAGAACAAACGGAATTTGCACTCTTTGAAAATTAAACGCAAGCTTGTACCTGATTTATTACAGAGATGTTGTAATCAATAATGGAATTGAAGCTTAAAAGCACAAGGTCTCATCTGACAGGATAGCATCTTCTTCATCTGCCCTCCCTGCAGCAGCCAGCTTCTGATCCATGGCAGCTTTGGTAATAAGAACCACTTTCTCCCAAAGAAGAGGCACCTCTTCCTATCGATTTTGGTTTTTTTTTTCCACTGAATACCTAGGTAGATTTAATAGTGTTCTTTCACCCTGTTTTGTATGTGTGCAGAATCTAATCTCACTGTCTAAGGTGTATCTTTTATCTAAAGAAAAATGGGTTTGAACTGGCACTCAGGAAGCATTCTCTCCAAAGATCATCCATCGGCTACTCCAGTTAATTAGCTAATGTATAATCTTTCTTTATCAATGACAAAGCCTGGTGAATTTGGTCTTTCAGGCACTAATCAGACAGATATTCACTGGTTTTGTCATTAAGACGTCCTACTTGGTACGGTCTCTCACAGGATCTTCAAGCTAAAATTCCCTTTTTTTCGTATCGGACCGTTCCATCTGTCTGGTTGTGCTTCGCTTCCGCACCTCCCAGCGCCAGCACAGGAGTTTCCTTTCATATGCCACATGGATATGTTTGCCCTGTAAGCCTATTTTCTACCTCCTGCTCTCCACCATAGCTCTACAAAGCAGGGTAACGTTATCGGGGGCACAGGGTCTCCGAAGCAGCACGTCCCCATCCCTGCGGGAAGGTCCCCGAGAAGCAGGTGACATTTTCCTATCTGATAACTGGGCAGGTTACATGTACAACATTTCTCACTTGCGGGATGACCTTCAACTAAGACTGGAGGGCCAGTTGCGTATCACAGATCTACGACTCAGCAGGTAATGCGCTGCATTAACAAAAAGGTCTGATTAACCAAAAAAAAAAAAAAAATAACCTCTGTTTCCCAGATAGTATGACAAAAGCTGGGGCTACCTTTAATTCTGGAGATCTGGACATCAAACCTCACGTTAAAAGAAGAAAAAAAAGATGACATTTGAAAGATGATACTTAGGGGGAAATTTTTAAATCATGCACAGAATGCTTCTTATGGAATAAGAAAGTTATTTTTAGAGTAACAAGTAAAATGAAATTACCGCTGCACTTCTCTCCTTCGAAGGGAGTTCTCCACCTGGTAAGTACCGTGATTGAAATTTCATCATTTCAGAAGTCGGTATTGTTCAGATACATCTCATACATACCGTAGGTGAAGCTTTTCCTTGCCTCCACGTGCTATATATAGATACACAGTGCACAGAACAGACGAATGTCACAGGAATATCGTACATCTAAACTTCCTGAACTATAACCCCCGTAACACACAACCCCCCAAAAAATAAACTGTACGTTAGCATGGCACGCATCAGTCTGCGGCACCAGTGTATTTAAGTTTATTCAAGTATTCGTCATTTACTGCATCAACACATCAGTGCTACATTCTGTACATTTTTATATATATATATATATATATATGTACATACGTTGCATTTTGTTCTTTTCAGAATTTTCCTATCTTTTTCTCCAAAAATAACTTTGGCTTTCCACCATATCTCCAAAATGCCCCCAGATTTTCACACCGGTAACCACTGCGCCCTCGTGTTTCTCCAAGCACCACGTGCCCATGCCACATTGCAGCAGTGGGGCTGGGGACTGGTCCCCACAATGAGCAGTAAATGGGGCTCCAGGACACCGGTTCCTCAGCTCCAGCCCAAGACCCACCTCAGCCACAACCCCTTGGGGACTCTTTCAGGTCAGCACAAAAGTGGGGCAAGGTTTTGTTTCAGTACAGCCTTCTCAGGTGTTCGGCAGCCCATGGTGATCAACCTGACCACATCACTGCTGTTTATATTCTGCAGGTTTTTTTTCTTCTAAAAGATGTGTGTAATTCACTTTAAAACCTTCATGGTTGCAGCTCCTACTCTACCTCTGCCAATACAGAGTAATTAGCTTCAGTATTTTCTGGTTTTTAGGGTACCATCTCTTCCTGGCTTCAGCCAAGTTCTCCCCAGGGAAGGGGAGATATCTTACGCATCTTATGTGAAATATGAAATATTTAATCAAATTTAGCTCCATACAAAAGAAATACCAACTAACAGAGTAACAAAGCATACATCCAGGCAGCTTCAGAAAGTCCCGTGGTGTCACATAGGTGTCAAGCTAACTTTTCTATAGGAAGGAAAGGTGGTTTGGATAAAAAAAAGCCTGTGTTTGTTTCTAGAATTCCTGTTACCTTTGCCTGCTTAATGCTGTCTGTGCACTGGAAGCTACTGAAATACCAGAGGAAGGAGAGATCATTTAAATACACTCACTTTTCTTCAGTACCTAGTTTAATACATTTTGGGCTTTAATCCGGCTGTCTGATACCAGCAAGCACATGGTCACCTTATTCCTATCATTACCACAATGAATAAAATCAGCCTCAGAGACTACAAATGCCTGCTCCACTGTAAGTAAACAACAAAGCTTAACAGGCTAGAGAGATATCAAGAGATAATCACATCCTTGGGACATTTACCAGGCATGATAAGCACCGCTGCCAGAATATGATTATCTTCTGATAACAAGAAACCCTGGAGTTTTCACACTGCTGCAGAAAACTCATTACTGGGATGAAAACCTGTATTTATTGTTCCTGAACATGGAGCTGGCAGCTGAGAGCGATGCGCAGCAGTTGCAGCGGAGCGGCTCGTTTCATGGCACGAGCTCCTGAGGTGACCACCCGGTTGCCTAGTTGACCCCCGTGGTTATCGTGAGCTAAAACCACACAGGACACATAGAAATGAGTTTGCACAGCATTTAACCTCATCCCACGAGCTCCATCAATTGATTGAGATGCAATGATTTCCAGGGAGAATGAAGTTGTACATGACCATCAAAAAAAAAAATTCCACACACACAAATTATTACAGGAATATAGGATGGCCTTGTGGATAAGGAAAAAAAAAAGTCCTCACAAATTCTATCACCGTATTCGCCCCAGAGGCCTTTGGAAGTGTGTAATCTCTCTCAACCCTCTTACAATAAGGTTATAAATAAGCAGCCTGTGTGTGGAAAGGTTTTCCTCTCCTGCCAATGCAGCCTCAGTTCCAAAAGAAAACCCAACTCCTGCCAACGCACCCTTTGCTCCAAAAATAAAATCAGTCTGTTTTGGGACAACCTCCCCCCCCCCCCCCCCC